>Ga0157380_10001042_pt1 | contig 17714 bp, 6 predicted proteins | sample S35metaG_FD_119757 | JGI IMG/M metagenome (GOLD analysis project Ga0157380, IMG submission 119757) | Switchgrass rhizosphere microbial communities from Kellogg Biological Station, Michigan, USA - S3-5 metaG | ecosystem: Host-associated > Plants > Roots > Rhizosphere > Soil | place: USA: Michigan... | reverse complement strand
ATTAAGGATTACTCTTCCAATATCTTGCGGTATGATGTCTATTTTTCCAATGGACTGATCAAAGTCAGTCTTCATGTTGGCGTTAAAAGTCTTGTCTTTCGCGCGCAGGCCATGATACGCTAAGCGCAAATACTCATCTGCCAATGCATTGATATCCGTTGGCTCTTTGACACCACTACTGGTTCGGCTATGTTGCAGCATACCTTTGACAATGGCATCTGCCCTTTTGCCATGATGATTTATTTTCTGTTCATTTTCAGCGATGTCGTTAGCAATAGCGATGGCTTCATCTTTATTACCTAGTTGCAATTCTTCCTTCATCTCTTCAATCAACTCTGTATTGACTTCTGAGAAATTATTGACGAAGTTGAGTGGGTTCTGTATTTCGTGGGCGATGCCGGCTGTAAGCTCACCGAGCGAAGCCATTTTTTCACGTTGTATCAATTGGGCCTGGGTATCTTTTAGCTCCGTATATGCCTTTTGAATTTCATTTGCGTGTTCAAGCTCTCTTTGAAGTTCTTTCTCCCGATGGATACGTATGATTCGTACTCTTTGAAATTGATACACTCTCCAGCACGCAACTGCAATAGCTAGTACATAAAGGCTATATGCCCACCAGGTAAACCACCATGGTGGACGAATGGTAAATGGATATTGTAATTCTTTACTCCAATAGCCTTCACCATTCACAGCTTTTACCTTAAAGATGTATGATCCGTGGGATAAATTTCCATAATGAGCTTCGGTGTTACTGGTGAGAGAATTCCAGTTTTTATCGTTACCATCAAGAATGTATTGGTACTTCACTTTCTGAGGTTGGTGAAGCGTAATACCGATGTAGTTAAACGTTAAGTAGTTATTGTCATAACTTAAAATGAGGTTTTCCGGAACACCATGCCACTTGGACAAGCTATCAAAATCTGTATGATGCACTTGCACACCGTTTTCAAGGACCATAGATGTGTCTTCTTGATTGGTGAATATGGACCAATTTATTTTTTCATTGAACAATCGGACATCCATCAATTGAATATTTGGACCTGTAGTATCCGCTGTCCGGTTGTATTGGTTCAGATTAAAATTGGTAAGCCGGTCATTGGCACCCATCCAGATAGTACCATCTTCAGCCAGATGCATTGATTTCCCAATGTTTACTCCCACCCCCAGGAATCCTTCTCCATAGGTAAGATTCTTAAACAAATTATGGACTTCAATTTCAGTCTGTCCTTTTTCGAAAGCCTGTAATGTAGTGATTGATTTAGGGCTTAAGATACTTATACCGTTTTGTGTGCCGATCACGATATTATGTTCCTTGTCTTCAATAATCATCTGGACATGATTATTGACCAGGCCTTGGTCCGAAGTAATCTGAATACACTTTAGCAAATGATTTTCATCCAGAGAACATTTGCACAACCCTTCGTCCATTGTTCCAACCCAAATCTGTCCCTGTGTATCTTCGTAGATGTTTGAAATATTATCAGTGATAAAACCATTTGTGCTCTTGTAATGAATATAACTTTCACCATCCACTACTGTTATGCCACCGCCATAAGTGCCAAGCCAGATTCTACCAAACTGGTCATCCTGAAAAGTTAATACATCAGGATCGGAAATTCCCGAAACACCTTTAAAGTATCGTTTAACGATCTTACCATCGTATTTTAATAATCCTGATCCATTCGTCCCAATCCAAAGAATATTATTCTTATCCATAAACATAGCTTCTGAAAGGAGATGTTCAATACCATCTCCTTTAGAAAGAACTTGAAATTGTTTTCCGTCATAGCTGGCAAGCCCATAGCCGTAGAGATTAAACCAAAGATTTTGATTATGATCCAGTACCATGGGACCTATGAACATGTCCATCAATGGGACATCCTTAAACGATTTATCCTCATAATAAGCGAGGCCATTGGAAGTTCCGAACCATGTTCGGTCGCTACTATCTTTCAAAATGGCCCAAACAAGTTCAGAGGGTAGCCCATCTTCTTTTGTAAAATTCTGCAAGACATTCCCTGAATATTTAGCTAAACCACTGGCGGTTCCAATCCAGATATTCTCAAATCGATCCTTCATTAGCGAATTTATATTAGCGCCCGGAAGGCCGGATTCTGTATCAAAATAATGGAATTCATGGCCATCAAATTTTGATATTCCATAACCGCCAAACCAAATGTTTCCTTCCGGGTCTTCCATCATGGTTATAACGGTATTCGATGCCAAACCTTCTTTGGAAGTATATTGGCTAAATTTTTCGCCATCATATTTTATGACACCATCTCTTTTTGTAGAAATCCAAATGTTATGGTGGTTATCCTCCATAAAATTCGTAACATCTTTGGCATTCCATCCTTCACTGGTTGAGTAAATTGAAAAACTGCTCCCATTGTATGTCGCAAATCCGAACAGCGTTAAAGAAATCCAAATATTCCCTTTTGAATCTTCAATTACCGCAAGCCCACTATTGGGTAAGCCTTGTTTTGCTGAATAGTTTGTAAAGTTTTTTCCATCGTAAATTGTAATACCTGTCGACCAGGAGCCAAACCATATTTTTCCAGATTGATCTTCAATAATTTTATAAATAGCATCACATACCAGGCCTTCTTTTATGGTATAATGGGTAAAATACCGACCATCAAACTTGGTTACCCCACCGCCATTGGTTCCAAACCACATATTGCCTTGGCTGTCTTCAAAGATGGACAGAATGTCATCGTGAGACAGGCCACTTTTTTTTGTATAATGGGTAAAAAACTTGCCATCAAATTTTGTAACTCCATTTTGGTAGCCAATCCAAAGGTTGCCAAAATGATCTTCGAACATCGGGTTAACATGGTTTTGAAGTAGTCCTTGTTTAATATCATAGGACAGAAAATTACCTGGATTAACATCTTTGGATACGGGATCATGTGCTGCGACTATAAGAGGCGGCGATGCTATGAAAGGTCGATCAATGACCTGTATGATATCAGGTAATGCATACCCGTCCTTTCCCGGAATAATCACCTTTGGCTCTTTAATATCAAGTAATACTGGTTTTACTGTTGTACGGATTTTAAGATCAGCAGTTGTTGCCTTTGGTATTTTGAAAGGATAACTCTTGATTTGATTCGTTTCAACCGGAATGATCTCAGGAGGAGTCAAGCTGTCTTTGGGCACTACATATCCCTTTACTTCGAATAAGTGGAGGTTTGTGTCTTCAGCAATTTCCTTCGTGGGACGATTGCATGAGAAAAGCAGAAAAAAAAATGTAATGATGGTAACAGGAAGGGTGAGGAGAGATTTCATTAAGGGGTATTCAAAATGGATTAGGTTATTGGGATTTGAATGATAAATGTTGTGCCTTCATTTTCCATCGTTTCTATCTTGATCTCTCCTCCGTGCGCTTTGATGATATCGTAAGATAGCGATAAACCCAATCCTGTTCCTTGTCCTGTTGGTTTAGTGGTAAAGAAAGGTTGGAAGATTTTGTCAAGAGTGGAGTGGGGGATGCCGGGGCCGTTGTCGGAGACGGAGATCTCTACCTTCCCGGCCCCCAAACCCCCTAAAGGGGACTTAATTGATTTTGTTTTAATCGTTACCGTTGGTTCATAAGGCAAGTCCCCTTTAGGGGATTTAGGGGTAGAGACGGCATAAAACGCATTCGTGATCAGATTAAGGATCACTCTCCCAATATCCTGCGGTATGATTTCTACTTTTCCAATTGACTGATCAAAATCAGTCTTCATGTTAGCGTTGAATGTTTTGTCTTTTGCGCGCAAGCCATGATAAGCTAATCGCAAATACTCATCAGCCAATGCATTGATATCCGTTGGCTCTTTGACACCACTACTGGTCCTGCTATGTTGCAGCATACCTTTGACAATGGCATCTGCCCTTTTGCCATGATGATTTATTTTCTGTTCATTTTCGGCGATGTCGTTTGCAATGGCGATGGCTTCATCTTTGTTGCCTAATTGTAGTTCCTCTCTCATTTCTTCAATCAACTCCGTGTTGACTTCAGAGAAATTATTGACGAAGTTGAGTGGGTTTTGTATTTCGTGGGCGATGCCGGCCGTAAGTTCACCGAGCGAAGCCATCTTCTCTGCCTGGATGAGTTGAGCTTGAGCGGCTTTTAATTCAGTCAACGCCAATTCGGTTTTAACTTTTTCTTCCTTCAATCTGATGAGATCCAGGTTAGCTTGGAAAGCCAGTTTTTCAGCCTGCTTTAAATCATTGAAGCGTGTATAGGTGAGATTAAATACGGCTGCAAAACGCTCCAGTAGTTTTGTAGTTTCCTCAGGTTGATCATCCGGAGAGGCAATACCAATATACCCCTGGGAGAAATAAGCAATCGTTTGAACTCTTCGTGTTGGATTTTGTGTGCTCTTGAATGGGACACCTACATCATCTCTCAGGTAATTGAAATAAGTTTCAACTTCATCACCTTCCATGGTTAAGGTGAGTGAGGAGTGGTGTTCAGCCCATCCATTATACATCTTTCGGATAGAGATGTTCTTTTCAATTTGTGCCGTATAGACTGAGCAGTCTTTGCCACCGTCTTCACTTGTCAAATAAAAATGTACATCTGTATTGTCGTTTTCGATGATCGCGATGAAGAGGCGACTGGGAGCTATTCCAAGTCTTACTAGTTCATACAAGACAACGGAGGCTGTTTCCGCAAGTTCATCACAGGACTGCATGGCCATAGTGCGGCTTCGCACACGTTCAAGTCCGGTTTCTATTTGGGCTTCCCTGGCAGCATCTTCTGCCTGGATTAAATCTTTGTACCGTTTATACGTAAGACTAATCACATTTGCAAACCGGCGGTATAATTGCAGATCTTCTTCCCCCAATTCATTTTCAGTCCATGCATAGATATCGCCTTCTGTAAACATGAAGTAATAGCCATACTGTACATTGTCATTTGGATAATCCGGGTATGAAATCTGTGGTCTCATGACCTGGTAATATTCCTTGATTTCATTGCCGCGCAAAATGGCGTGGTATTCTTTCTGTACCAACCAGTTTTGAAATATTTCATCCAACACTTTATGGCCAGCCATTTTAATATTCCCTAAAATTTCAATTGAATCTCCCTTTTCGGTGGTATTCATCGTCGTTACCTGCGCATTCCTGGTTTCTTTATTTATGATGGCAATACCGCATCTTATGGGTGTTTGGCTCAATATTTTTAGTTCACGGTAAAAGACACCAATCGTTCCGGCTAAATCTTTAGAACTATGCATGGCCATAGCATTTGACCTTACTCTTTCTAATGCGGCTTCAATTTTAGATTCCCGGGCATTGGCTTCTGCTTTTTGCAAATCGAGAAAGCGTGTATAAGTCTGTTCAAAGGCTTTTGCAAAGCGAATTATTGTTTGCTGTTCTTCAGACGAAAAATGTTCAGTAGACAATATCAAAAGGTAACCATATGAAAAGTTTGCACAATTAAAAATGATTCTATCAGGAACTTTTGAAAAAATATTTTCAATAACAAATGGCGGAACATAGTTTGACAAAAACCGGTGATGAACTTTATTTGCTTCTCCTTGAATTCCGAAAACATGAAGTGGTTTCTTTTCTTTCCAGTCTTTATACCGGCTGTTCAAAACCTCATCGCCAGTTAAAGGAAAGGCTATAAAATTTGGAAGCAATGCACCATCAGGAAGAACTACCCATGCAGTTTGTGTTTGTTTTGACTCATCAACAAACATATAACCACAACTGAAAGTGCTGATGCCCAGTTTCCCGAATTCATGGTAAAGCAATTGTGCAGCATCAGCTAGCTCATCGCTTTTTTGCATAGCCATTGCTCTTGCTCTCACTCTTTCCAATCCTAATTCTATCTGTGATTCTCTTGCTTGCGCTTCCGCTTTTTGTAAATCAAGGAAGCGGGTATAGGTTTGCTGGAATACTTTACCAAAACGCATTAGCGTCTTATTTTCTTCATCGGTATACGGAGTGCCTGAAAAGTTCTCAATATACAGGCCAACATTCTCTAACAATACTGTCGATATCGCAAGCCCTGGGCAATGCTGATAATATGCCTTTGTTTCTTCCGGCACGCCCGGGATGATTTCAAAAAGCGTCTGATAAAATTTATTTTTTTCTTCAAACGGCAGATAGTTGGTAAAGAAATCCAATCCTTTTGTTTTTGCCTCATTAAAACTATTCCAATGCGCTGTATCAAAGTAAGGGATGGTAACTTCTGAAGGAACTTCGCGACTATCGGCCAACCAGATGTGCATATCATCTCTTGTCTTATAATCCAGGATAAACCCTGAATGCTCAATTTGGATATTCAGTTGAATGAACTGATCAAAGACCACTTGTATGACCTCTTTGAGCTCCTCGCTTTTCTGCATGGCCATCGTTTTGGCGCGCACTCTTTCCAGTGCCAGTTCTATTTGTGCTTCCCGTGCCTGCACTTCCGCCTGTTCAATATCCCGGAAGCGCTGGTAGGCGAGCGAAAATGCATTACGAAACTTATGAAAAACACTGAGCGCTTCGTCCGTTAATGAGGAATAAGCAGAAAGGCCTAAGCCACCATTTCCAATCGAATAGAAATAAAAATGAACTGCAGCGGAGTCTTCCAGGATCGGATCGGGAAGCTGGTTTTCGTCTTTTCGGTATTGCTTCCAATCCTCAAGCTCTTTACCCTCAAAGGAATGGGTAAAAAAAGCATCCGAAGATTGCTGCATACGTTGAATCATATCCACAACCGTCGGATGTTTTGCAATGACCACTTCTTCGATAATACCCTTCCCATATTGGGTGAAGTATTGGTAGTTCAAATACAAACCCTTTCCACTTTCATCAATGATGGCGGTTTGGACATTCCGTATATTCTTTACAGTGAGTAACTCCAATTGTTCAGAAATAACACGGCATACTTCGAGCATGTCATCAGGCTTTTGCATTGACATGGCCACTGCCCGCACACGCTCAAGTGAAGTTTCAATTTTCAGTTCATGGTTCTTGTTTTCCAGTTCGATCGTACGTCGCTTGACGGCTTCCCGGAGTTGAAGATTTTCTTCTTTTATTTTTTCACTGGCTATTTGCTGTCCTTCTTCAGTTCTACTATCTGGAAAGGATCCGTGTTGATGCACTAATTTCCACGTATTATTTTTTTGTTCCAGGATTCCAGTGATGCGGACAGAGCCATAGAATGTCCAGGTGCCTTCAATTAATATGTACAATTGACTTTGATCGTAAATGGCTACAGTATTGCCAACCGCTTGTATACTTATATTCCTGTTGCGAAAATCCGCCTTACCGGTCATTTGCTCAGCAGTAGCGATATAAAAATTTAGTGCTTCTTCTTTTGTATAAAATATTTCTCCTAGGGCGGTTCCATAGATGACAATATCATCATCCAGAAAGGAGGAAAACGTTTCGAAGTCTCCACTGAGATATGCATCCCAATAGGTCTGATAGATTTGTCGGATTTCTACTTCTGTTTCTTTCGAAAGTTTCATGTTTGTCAATTAGAGGGCAAGCGGATAAGGAATGTTGTCCCTTCTCCTTCTTTAGTTTCTACTTTCAATTCTCCGCCATGCGCTTTTACAATATCATAACTTAAAGATAATCCTAAGCCTGTTCCCTGACCTGTTGGTTTTGTGGTAAAGAAGGGTTGGAAGATTTTGTCTTTAATGGTATCGGGAATGCCGGGGCCATTGTCGGAGACTGAGATTTCTACCCCTAAATCCCCAATCCGGAGTGAGTTTGAGTGTGGGTGTGCGTGTGATATTTTCTTTGTAGTAATAGTTACGGTTGGTTCAAAAGGCAAGTCCCCTTTAGGGGATTTAGGGGTAGAGACCGCATAAAACGCATTCGTGATCAGATTCAAAATCACCCTGCCGATATCCTGAGGTATGACATTGACTAGTCCAAGGTTTGGATCATAGTCTGTGTTCATTGTGGCATTGAATGTTTTGTCTTTTGCACGAAGGCCATGGTAAGCGAGACGCAGGTATTCATCAACCAAAGCATTAATATCTGTTGGTTCTTTTATTCCACTGGTGGTGCGGCTGTGGAGCAGCATGCCTTTGACTATGGCGTCTGCACGCTTGCCATGGGCTAATATTTTCTCCAGGTTTTGTTTGACATCTTCTGCAAGTTCAATGGCTTGTGCATGATGACCGACTGCCAATTCATCCATCATTTCTACAAGCAACTCCTGGCTGACATCAGAGAAATTATTGACAAAATTTAAAGGATTTTGAATTTCATGCGCGATACCAGCGGTGAGTTCACCAAGGGAAGCCATTTTCTCAGATTGTACCAATTGAGCTTGTGCCGCTTTTAAGTCGGTCAATGATTTTGTCAGCGCATCATTCGTTTCTTCAATCGCCTTTCGTTTTTGTTCCAATTCTTCGATAGTCTCTTCGAGTAGAATGGCGGTCGTGCGCTTCACTTTTTCTGTCCGGTCGAGTTTGAACAGGGCAATTTCCATTTCCTTATCAACATCCTTGATGGATTTAAGCAGGGCCGCCTTTTCCTCTGGGCTCAGGTGAGTAGATTCGTGGAAATAAGTGTGGAGCGCCTGGAGATGTTGATTCATTGGTAAAAGATAGGAATTGTTAAATGGTAATTGATAATTGTTAAAGGTTAAATGGTTAATGGTTAACGGTTAATGGTTAATGTTCGGACATCATGAGTCTGGCATCTGGCATCTGATATCTGGCATCTCATCCATATGGTTCATTCTTCATTTTTCTTTTAAAGCTACGCAGCACGTCGTCAGGTTATGCATCTCAAGGTTTCCGCCGGTGGCTCTTGCCAGTTCGGCATTGGAGAACATGCCAAGCATTGGCACGTTCCACACATTTTTAATGCCTTCGATTTCCTGAGTCATCAATGGACCTAATGACAGAATTCTTCCAGCGCAACTAAATACCACCAACGCATCTGTCTCAGGCATCTTTGTGGCTTTTAGATTTTGTACACCGGTAACTACTTTGTCCATCACATCAAGATCGGGCGGTAAGGAGAAGCGTATTTTTGACCCTTGGGGTACAGAACCGCTGCAGTAAAAAGAATGATCGCTCCAATCAATCACCAATCCCGGCCTCATTACTGGATCTCCTTTTTCACGTTGTAGTTGTAACGGAAAATTGGCGGCGATTTCTAATAGCAGTCCTTCATTATCCGGCGATACATTTTCAAGGCCACCATATTTTGTAGTAATGTCCAGCACAGGAGTATCATCTACGGTATACACATGATTGCCTGAACTTTTGGTAACAGTTCGTACCGTCCCTACGGCTCTCCAGCCACAAGTAGCAACTCCGTGAATCATGATCTTTTCCTCATCTAATGCCAGGCAGACTAAGCCCCGGGAACTCGAATGGTCATTTGTAAGTACATATTGATCTGAAAATGTAAAATCATCACCTGCCATGCATCCATACACATTGACCTCTTTTCCGACTATATCTTCAAAGCCAAACAATAATTCTTCTGCGTCCGTTTCCATATTGCTGCCGGCAATAAAAAAAGCAGGGGCAGAAAACCTTTCTTTCGCTTTTTGTGCAATACGGTTTGTTATTTGCCGGTAATTTTTCTCAGGGTATTCTTCAAAGTAAATATGGAAGTAATTCTTATTCATATCGAGTAAGAGAATGGCAATCGAACCATTCTCTGTTACTTCATCAATAAACTCTCCATTGGTGGTGCAACCAAAAACAGCAATGCCAGCATCATCCATGAGTTTGCAAATAGCCTTGTGATCCTGCTTGACAGATATAAACACAATGGCCAGGGTAGGGGTGAAGCCATCAATCATGCTGTTATCAAGCGCCGATTTTATTTCTTCGGCCGAATTTCCTTTTATTGATTTTGCGATCATATGCTGTTAAATGGTAAATGGTTAGTTGTTTAAATGGTTAATGTTAAATGGTAAATGTTAATTGGTTAAATGGTTAAATGGCTAATTGGGTAGGACAGATTTTTGATCAGTCAAAGTGTTTAGAAAGTTTAGGTTTTATATTTTTTTTATTTTTCATACTTCGACTTCACTCAATATAAGCAACTTTCACCCTCACGATTCACGACTGACGACTGACGTTTTTTAATACTCACAACTCACAACTCACTGCTTACCGTTCACTGCTCACTTTTCACTTATAGCGACCCAGCTACATGTAGTAGAATGAAACTCATGCTTTCCATTCACTGCTCTTCCAAACTCGCCATAGGTATAGAATCCGGCCATGGGGGCATTCCAGACTTTATGTAGTCCTTCATTTTCTTGTTGCGCCATTGGGCCAAGGGCGCTTAGGCGGCTGGCACAGGAAAAAATAAGCAGGGCGTCTGCATCAGCTCCTGTTTCATCTTTTAATTCATTTGCTTTTCCTACAACGGTATCAATAATATCGAAATCAGGTGGTGTGGAAAACCTGAACTTTGTCCCTTGTGTGATATTGGACTCGCAAATGAGGGCTTCTTTTTCACGATCGTAACCGATTGGATTGCACATCATAGGCTCCCTGTTCTCTCTTTCGATCTGAAATGGAAAATGCACACCGATGGTATCAAAAAATTTAACCTGGTCATCAGCAGAGGTAAAGTTCATACCTAGAAACCGCAAGTATGTTTCAAGGGCAGGTTTGTCGTCGATGGTGTAAATCAGGTTGCCTTCACTTTTAGTAATGACCCTGGAAATGCCAATGGGCCGCCAACCAGAGATGGCCATGCCATGCAGTTGAATTTTATTTTCATCTAGAACCAAAGCGACCATTCCATGATCGGTGGAGTGGTGGTTGGTAAATACATACGTACCAGTAAACGAGATATCATCACCAGCCATGCCCCCAAATATGTTTATTTGAGTGCCCGCTACTTCTTCGATACAGCGCATCAATGTTTCTCCTTCTAATACTTTTCCATCTGCAGACAAGAAGGTGCTGCAAAAAATAAAGGCTGGCGTTTTAAATTTTTGTAACCCCAACTTAGCCATATTGGCCGCGGCATCGCCTTGTGTTCTTTCGCCTATGTCTTCAAAGGCTATAAAATAGTCATCTTTCGGGAGGTCTAAAAGTAATATAGCACACTCACCTTCACTCTGATGGCCATCGACAAATTCACCACACGAGGTTGCACCGATTATATCAATGTTCATTTCATTCAGTATTTCGCAAATCATCTTGCGATCTTGTTTAATGGAAATGAAGACGAAGGCCAGTGTGGGTTTGTAGCCATCGGCTATGCTTTGATCAAGAGCAGCTTTTATTTGCCCAGGAGAATTGCCGTTAATAGATTTTGCTTTCAAGGTCTGTTGGATGTTAAATGGTAAGTGTTAAATGGTTAATTGGTTAATGGTTAAATGGTAATCGGTAATCAGTAATCAGTAATCGGTGTTTAAGGGGTTAATTGGGATTTTAAAGTATCATGAGTCTATAGTCTGGCGTCTGATGTCTAAAGTCTCATTAAAGGGTTAAATGGTTAGTTGTGTAAATGGTTAAATGGTTAATTAGTTTTTAAAATGGTTAGATCTTGCCGCTGGATGGAGTTTCTTGTGCTGAGCGTAGTCGAAGTATCTCCGCCAGCATTAGCGGGTTTATAAGTTTATTGGTTTATAAGTTTATTGGTTTATAAGTTTATAGGTTTATAAGTTTATAGGTTTATGGGTTTATAACTCTGAATAGTTAATTTTTCATTTTTCATTTTTCATTTTTCTTTTAAGTCTGGAGTCTGGTATCTGGCATCTCATCATCATGAAATCGGTAGTTGTATGGTAAACTCTGTTCCTTCCCCTTCTTTAGTACTTACTTTAATTTCTCCGCCGTGTGCTTTGACAATATCATAGCTCAACGATAATCCAAGCCCTGTTCCCTGTCCTGTGGGTTTAGTGGTGAAGAAGGGTTGGAAGATTTTGTCTTTTATAGAGTCGGGGATGCCGGGGCCGTTGTCGGAGACGGAGATTTCTACCCCTAAATCCCCTGAAGGGGACTTCAATAATTTTGTTTTAACCGTCACTGTAGGTTCATGATGCAAGTCCCCTTTAGGGGATTTAGGGGAAGAGACGGCATAAAAAGCATTTGTGATCAAATTCAGAATCACTCTTCCAATGTCCTGGGGTACGACATTGACCAATCCGATGGAAGGATCAAAGTCTGTTTTCATAATTGCATTGAATGTTTTATCCTTCGCACGAAGGCCATGGAAAGCAAGACGAAAGTAGTCATCCGCCAGGGTATTAATGTTTGTAGGTTCTTTTATACCTTGACTGCTTCTGCTGTGTTGTAACATCCCCTTCACAATGACATCGGCACGTTTGCCGTGTTCTGTAATCTTGTTTTGATTTTCTTTGATATCCTTTGCGATGGATTTGACTTCGAGCACGTTGCCTTTATCAATTTCCTGGGTCATTTCATCTATCAACTCTGAATTGACTTCTGAAAAGTTATTTACAAAATTGAGTGGGTTTTGAATTTCATGCGCAATGCCGGCAGTGAGTTCGCCGAGCGAAGCCATTTTTTCGGATTGGATGAGTTGGGATTGAGTGGCTTTCAGATCAGAAAGCGTTTTTTCCAATATTTCATTGGCTTTCTGTTTTGACCTGAAACGATAGTAAATGCTTCCTGCAATGATCAACAACAGTCCGGCTATCCCAATGGTAAAGTTCCTGGTTATTGAGGTAAGTTTATTTGCACTTTCCAGTTTTGAAATGGAATGTTCCTTTTCGTTCATCTGCTGTTCGGCTTCAAAACTGTAGGAGCGGAACTTATCCTGGTCTGCAAGCAAGCTGTCCTGCATTGCAATAAAGGTTGAATAGGTTTGAGCTGCTTTATCATGCTGACCTGTCTTTCCGTAAAGCTCGGCCATAAGTTTATAATCCCTGAGTATATCCAGGCGGTTGTGGAGCAACCTTTCAATATCCTTTTTAAGTAAAGCTATCGCTTCTTCAGACTTATTTTGCTTTAACCTGACCAAAGCGAGATAGTAATCCGGAGCAATGGTGCCTATGGTCGGGTTGACACTAATATTGTTCTCATTAATTAATTGCCAACATTTTTTGATACTGGCTTCTGCGGAATCTAAATCTCCTGACTGTAATTCATATAAGGCCTCCGTTTGCAGAATATTCACCGCTCTTGGAGGATCCTGTGAATCAGGATCTTCTTTTGCGATATTTATATAATAGGCAGCGCTGTCAAGGGCATTACTTAAAAGGAAGATTTTTGCCATATTCAATGCAGCTACTCCATATCCCCTCTTTTCTTTAATTCTTTCTCTATATGACAAGCCGGAATATTTTAAACATTCGGCTTTATCTTCTTTCGATAAGTAATAAGAGCCAAGCACACTCACATTATTTGTCCAGGATTCCTTATCCTTCAACGTGTCAATGTAGCTGCATGAATTTTTCATATTGTATATGGCCAGGTCGGTAAGCCCTGAAATCATATAAAAACCACCTAGAGCAAAATAACAGTTTGCTATACATACAGAGTCACCATTGTTCTTGTATTCATTCAGTTTCAAGGTGTAATATTGAAATCCTTCTTGAAATCTATTTGAATTTCGGAATGGAAACCTGAGTTGCTCCAGGTACTCACTTTTTAGGAATGATGCAAGAGAAGCGTTGAGTTTATCCAATTTTTCAATCTGCTCTTTTCCATAGTTAATAGCCTTGATGGCATCCGTCTGACTAAGACTAATGAAAACACTAAATGGTAAAACAAGCGGCCAAAGGTCTTTTTCCCACTTTTTAAACTGGTTTCCTGCTGTTTCTATTTGGACTACCTGGTTGTCGGTTAAAGTAGTTTCCTTCAGGTATTGAAGTGTATTCGAAAATTGTACTGTATCCAGTTTATCCTCGATGATACTATGATTCAGTAAATAAATAATAGAATCAACCCGTGATTGCTGAGCATGAATCAGGTTGCACAAATAGAACAATAACAGGGTTGCTGCTATTTTCATTATTATTCTCTTTTGTAACATCAGTGTATTCATACCCGAAGTTGGATAAGGAAAACAAAGAGGAGATACTTTTTCATGAGAGAAGTTTTCATTGGCGCTTTTCAATTTTCTTCACCAATGCCTGGAATTCAGCATTGCTTTTCAATGGTATGAATAGCGGGTTCATGCCGATAAAAGGCATCCAGGGCTCATGATTTTTATAAGCTTGTTCCAGATGTTGCATGGCCTTATTATAATTACCTAAGCCTATGGATAGCGTAGCAAGGTCATATTCGGGCACATATTTGTTTTCTGCTTGCTGAACCAAGTCGTCATAGAGGCGTTTGGCATCTTCCTTATTTCCCGAGACAGCTTTTAAATATCCGTATACAACCATCATTCTCGTATTCCCTTGTCCATAGGCGGCACCTTTTTCAGCATAAACCAATGCTTTATCCATTTCCTTCAATGCCAGGTAAGCCAATGCCAGGTTATAATTGACAGTGGAGTAGGTCGAATCAAAGGTTAGTGTTTTATGCAATTGTTCAACAGCAAGATCATACTTACTGGCATAAATAAAGTTTTTACCCAACTGCATATTGATAGCCACATTGTAAGGGTCATGCTCGAGGGCTTTATGTGATTCTTCAATTGCTTTGTCTAATTGATGTTGCATGGCGAACACCTCCGAATGCCAGTGATAAGCATTGGCATATTCAGGGTTGAATTCAATCGCTTTTTGAAAGTAGCTTTCTGCTGCAACTGCATCCCAGTCATAGTGTATGTAGATGTCGATCAGCGTAGCATAGGCTTCACCTAATGATGGATCTAATTGCAATGCCTTTTCCGCATACATTTTTCCAATCGGAAAACTTTCATCTGGTCGTAAGGCACTGTATACGCCAAGCATCAGGTAGGCATCTCCCAGGCCAGCATATGCGATCGCATAAGTTGAATCCTTTTCAATAGCCATTTTAAAAAAGGATATGCTTTTCCTTACATGGACTTCGAGTCTTTTGTTCCATTCAAACCTCCCCTGGAGATAAAGCTGATAGGCTTCTGTATTGAGCGTATACTTTTTTGATAAATCTTCTTCCTCTTTATTGGACAAACTGGCTTTTAGCGCGTTGGCAATTTTGGTGGCAATATCGGTTTGGATAGCGAAGATGTCATCCAATGTCCTGTCATAGGTTTCGGCCCAAAGATGTTCGTCAGTCAGCGCATTGATGAGCTGGGCGGTAATGCGCACTTTATCACCTGACTTTTGCACACTTCCTTCGAGAATGATGTTCGCACCTAATTCACTTCCAATTTCTTTCAGGGATTTCTTCTGTCCTTTAAACTTCATCACCGAAGTGCGGGAGGTCACTTTAAATGCATTGATCTTGGCTAATTGTGTGATGATATCCTCTGTAAGCCCATCACTGAAGTATTCCTGGTCTCCAGCCTGGCTCATATCTGTGAATGGAAGCACAGCAATGGATTTTTCAATATTTATATCTGAGCTTATTTTTTTGGTAGCATAATATCGCTGAATAGATGCTCCCAAAAGAAGTAGAGCACCTATCAACATGAGTATGTTGCGGCGTGCCCAGGTTCTTGCAACCACCTTTCCAGTAAGCTTCTTACGGTCAGGTACCACCAAGCCTTCATTAGAAAGCGCGAACACTTCCATTGGCTTGCTGATATTTTTAAAATCAAAATTCCCTAGTGACTTTGTGGTAAAGGAAGAATTATTCTTGATTTTATCATGGATATCTGCTGAAATCAGAATCGTATTGGCTTGGCCGAGTGACTGAATCCTGGAGGCTATGTTCACTCCATCTCCTATAGCCTTGTCGTCTTCAAAGATGACTTCACCAATATGTAGTCCGATCCTCAGTGGAACCATCGGTTCAAGTTGTAATTCCTTCTGTAGGTCAACGGAGCATTGAACGGCAGCAGTGGCGCTGTTGAAAATGCAAAGGTTCCCATCCCCGTAATAATTGGCTACCCGGCCACCATGCTTGATTACCCATTTTTCAAGCGTGGTATTATAGTGCTTTAGAAGGGCTACCGCCTTCTTTTCGTCTGCATGCATCATTTGGGAATAGCCCACGATATCGGTAAAAAGGATTGCAGCTAGTTGGCGGGTGGAAGACATGCAGGGCAGTTAATTCTGAAAGATAACAAATTGCACAAAGGCAAGGGGCAGAGAGCATAGGGCATAGGGCATAGGGCATAGGGCATAGGGCGAGGAAGCATGTCGTAGCGCAACGAAGATCCCGCTATGTAGCGAAGCCATAAAGCGGGAGTGCATAGGGAATAGGGCAGCAATCAGAAGGCGGAATGGTATAAAGGGGTTTAGTTCAGGAAAAATAAGTCTGGTATCTGGCGTCTGATATCTGGCTTCTCATCATCATGAAATCGGTAATTCGATGACAAACTCTGTTCCTTCTCCTTCTTTGGTACTTACTTTAATTTCACCTCCATGTGCTTTGATAATATCATAGCTCAACGATAATCCAAGCCCTGTTCCCTGGCCTGTGGGTTTAGTGGTGAAGAAGGGTTGGAAGATTTTGTCTTTTATGGTGTCGGGGATACCGGGGCCGTTGTCGGAGACGGTGATAACTACATTGTCGGCCCCTAAATCCCCTGAAGGGGACTTTATTAATTTTGTGCTCACAACAACGGTTGGATTATAAGGTAAGTCCCCTTTAGGGGATTTAGGGGTAGAGACGGCATAAAAAGCATTCGTGATTAAATTTAAAATCACTCTTCCGATGTCCTGGGGTATGACATTGACCAATCCGATTGAAGGATCAAAGTCTGTTTTCATAGTTGCATTGAATGTTTTATCCTTTGCACGAAGGCCATGGAAAGCAAGGCGAAAGTAGTCATCCGCCAGGGTATTTATGTTTGTGGGTTCTTTTATGCCATGACTGGTTCTGCTATGTTGTAGCATGCCTTTGACAATGACATCGGCACGTTTGCCGTGTTCTGTGATCTTGTTTTGATTTTCTTTGATATCCTTTGCAATGGTTTTGACTTCGAGCATGTTGCCTTTATCAATTTCCTGGGTCATCTCATCAATTAATTCTGAATTGACTTCTGAAAAGTTATTTACAAAATTGAGTGGGTTTTGAATTTCATGTGCAATGCCTGCGGTGAGTTCACCAAGAGATGCCATTTTCTCGGATTGGATAAGTTGGGCTTGAGTGAGCTTCAAATCAGAAAGTGTATGCTCAATCTTTTCCTTTTGTTTCTGGAGCGTTCTATTTGTTTTTTGTTTTATCCGCAAATTACGATAGAGCAAGATTGCAGATAGGAAAAGAAATCCTATAAATCCTATAAAAAGGTTGGTTTTAATTTTGTTACGGTATAGTTCATTTGCTGTTTTAATCTCAATTTCCTTCTGCTTCTTCTCATAACTGAAGCTATTTAGTTCTTTTGCTGAGTTCGTATCTTTTTGTTTGATTAGCCATTCATTGGCAAGTCGATAGTAGTAATTTGCTTTCTGGTAATTTTGCTGTTTCGAATACAGTTGAGCTAATTGCAAGCTTGGAATAATGATGAGATTAGAATCTATTAAAGGGCTAACGCTACTGAAGGCAAGATTGGCGTAGTGAAATGCTGAATCATATTGATTCAGATTAACAAACCAATTACTCAATCCTACATTATATTGAATATAGTTATCAAGGGCTCCAACATTATTATTAAATTTTGAATTCCCGAGTTTGATATAATAAATTCCTGAATCAATTTGGCCCTGTGCATATTTTATGTAGCCAAGCCTCCAAATAGCCTGGTAATTCTTTGAGTCTAATAAGACAGCCTCT
>Ga0157380_10001039_pt1 | contig 17724 bp, 12 predicted proteins | sample S35metaG_FD_119757 | JGI IMG/M metagenome (GOLD analysis project Ga0157380, IMG submission 119757) | Switchgrass rhizosphere microbial communities from Kellogg Biological Station, Michigan, USA - S3-5 metaG | ecosystem: Host-associated > Plants > Roots > Rhizosphere > Soil | place: USA... | reverse complement strand
TCTGTAGACACTTCGACTTTTGCGAGTTGGCAATCGCGGCTAATGAACTCCGCCTTCGCCACTTCAGGAAAATCGTGATCCTCTGAAGCAATCCAAAACACCGAGACCGACTTCGTATTTCTCGTCAGCAAACATCCCGCCAGTTTCACCGCCGAAAGGGCTTTGTAGATTGTGTAGAGTGGACCAGTAAACAGGCCGGCTTGTTGGCCTGACACAACGGCAATACAGTCAGGGTCACGCAGCAACTCGATGTTCTTGAGTGTTTCTGCGGTCGCTCCCCAACGCTTGTTCATCGCAACCAACGCATCGCAAAGTCTCTGCCGATCGACGCGATAGTTCGCGAGCACCTCAGGTACACGTTGCGGCAGTTCATGATGGAAACGAACCGCTGAAGGATAAAACCGGCGGAGTGTCACTGGATCGCGCAGGTAATCAAGGAAGAGACGCGACTGTTGCGGTATGCGATCGAACGGTAAGGTTTCGACCTTGAGACCTGACTCTTCAGGAGTGCTGTAACAAGCGGCTTCCGCGGTGCTCAAATGATTTGCTCCTGGCGGAGTATTGTACGCAGGATGATCATTGTGTACCAGCGCCCACTCAAACTCCGGGAAAGCTGCACAACCTAATATCTCATACGCTTCTGAGCCTCTTGCAAAATTCAACTTCTCATTCTCCCCAGGCTTCAGCCTGGGGTCAGTGGCTCTTCTGAAAGCTGAAAACCGTTTCAACGGTTTACATAGAGATATTGACCATTTCGGCACCGCGCCGGAAACCGTTAAAACGGTTGCCGAAATTCAATGTGCCGCTGTGACCCCAAGGTTAAAACCTGGGGAGAATGAGAAGTTGAATTTTGCAAGAGGCTCTGAAGCGTATCGGACATTCGTTGAGCGTCACTGATATACCGCATTGCGATCGGACACACTCTTCACTTCCTCGAGCAACTGTTCGATCTCAAGCTTGGCGCCTTCCGTCGGAGACTGCAGTGGAGCACGCACTGATCCGCCGACGTATCCACCCATATCGAGCGCGGCCTTCAAACCACCAATGCCATACTTCGTTGTTACTGCTGTCGCGAGCGGAGTTAGTTTCGACTGGAGTAGCTGAGCACGTTCCTCGTCACCATTTGTGAACGCTCGTATTATCTCCACACAGACCTCTGGAACGGCACATCCAACTGCGAGGATCGCACCTGTCGCACCAGCTCTTAGCGCGTCTAAAAAGATCGTCCCATTGCCCGTCATCACCGCAAACTCTTCCGGACAAAGCTCAACCGTCTGCCTGAAACCTTCAACGTCAGCCGAACTGTCTTTCACGCCGATGATATTCTGATGATCACTCAATCTCGCTATCGTGGCGGTTTCAATTTTGATACCCGTGAGCACCGGCATGCTGTAGAGGATTACGGGCACAGGCGAAGCGTCGGCGATTTCGCTGTAATGCTTTATCAGTGTTTCCTGAGTGATTGCGGTTCGATAGAAGTTCGGAGTGATTACGAGCACCGCATCCGCGCCGCCTTCTGCTGCTCTCGTTATTTCGTTGACCGTCCCGATGGTGCTCTGCTGTCCGGCGCCAACGATGAATGCCTGGTCGCTTGCCACTTCTAAACGCGCGGCTTGAATCAGCTCGACGTATTCTCGCTCATCCAGATGAACGCGCTCGCCAGTCGAGCCGAGAATCACGTAGCCTCCGACGCCTGCGGCCGTCCACTTTTGGATATTCTTCTGCAGCCCTCGAGCGTCTGGTCTTTGAGCGTTATCAAACGGGGTTGTGATCGGAAGCAGAAGTGTGTGCAGTTGATTGGAAAAGTTAGTCTTAGTCTTCACGAGTTAAATATAGTCGGTTAATGGTTTATCGACCAGAACAACTCGACTCTAACGCAGAATGTCTCGAACCTCCATTGAAAAAAAGAAACTACCGCGACCTTCTCCTGGGCCTGATTTTACGTTCCACGCATATCCACCCGTGAAGCTAATCGCGTTCACCAATTCGAGACGTAACCCCAATCCCGGGCCATAGCGCATACCGCCCGCGGACGTGTTGTGAGATTTTAGCCGGGCTGCATCAAAAACAAAGACTGGACTCACCGAGTATATATTCACATCGTTCAAGAGAGTTTCTATAGTGCGGCGGACGAACACCATATCGTCTTTAGCTTTCTTCTTCGCTGCCGCCTCATCGATCTGACCGAATTCGCTTTCCATCGAAGTTCGAATCTGGTCAACTCGACTTCCCGCTGCTGATATGGCGGGATCCCCATTAAGCACACCACTCCCATTCAGAGTGTTTACGCAGGCTTTGACTACTTCATTCAACAGATCTTCATCCGAGGAAAGGAGCGCTGCGACATAACCATACTGTCGCTCTCCCTTTGCTTTGGCCCCGTTGCGTGCTCTCGACTCGGCGTCGGTAATCGCGTCCTCGCATGCCTCGAACTCGGTTTCATGTTGGGCTGTATGTGAGCCACGTGCGGCGGCGACGGCCGTCGACAGGGTAGCAAGCGCAGCTTGGACTGTCGGGTTGGTATCGGGTTTAGTAATAAACTCAGCGACCTCTGCAAAGTGTTCGTCTTTTGTTAGGAAGTGAAGTTCCGTGAAAGATTCGGCGTTGACGAGCTGAGCATTCAGGAGCTTATTAAATTCGTCGTCATTGGCGAGTTCTGGCGGCACCAAAGGCCGTTGCCACAGTGAAAAAGCAGCCGTGAGGTTGTAACTGAAGAATCGATCTCCACCATCTCCCGCGGCAGTTCGAAAGAACCGTTTTCCGGGTATGGCCCGGATCACGGGATTCGCTCGAATCTGCCAGGAGTCTGACGAAATGAAGGTGTCTTCGTGGTTACCGCCGAAGAACCTTTCCGCCAGCGGTATCTTGTTACGGACATTGATCAGGCCTAAGTTAAACCGTGACTCGAGATCCAACACGCTATGATTACTAAACGTGTACCAGAATTCATGACGGACATCAGCAATGTGTTTTGCCCAGTCGATCCTGGCTACGCGGTCTGCGGCCCCAATCTGGAGACCGTATGATCCCGAGAATGAGTTGTGCCGAAAGCGCGACGCTACGCCGACGAACAACTTGATCGTCCCGAACGGACTGTTTGCGACTGTGTTGGATGAAAGTGTTGGATCAACGAGATCGCTCTGGCGATGGCCACCCTCAACCAAGCCACCGAATCGAAAAAGAAAACTACCGTTACTAAGTGGACGTGAGGTGCCCGCAATTTGTGCGAGCAAGTTGCCTCCTTTAAGCTTTCCGGCACCGGTAGGTGTTGAGAAGTTGTTGAAGTCGACGCTCCAATCCAAGTGGGCCAACCAGCCGAGATCGTCCTTGGAGCCTTTGATGTTCGCCGAGATGAGGTGCATTTGTGAGGAACCGAGCCCTTCGAAGCTGCCGTAATTCACGAAACCTGACGGTCGCTTTTGTCTAATCTCTAGCCGACCACCTCCGAATAACTTTTGCGTGGCGTCGTAGCCAGCGATGGGAATGAGGCGCACAGGTTTTGTCTCAGGTACATCTACATTTTCGGCGCCTGCGGCTTCTTCCGGTTTTCGTGGTTCTTCGGCGCGCTCCTCAGGCGCGCCGCTGAGGACGGGCATGATTTGACTCGAGTAAATGCGATAGACCACATCGACGGATTTATTCGAACAATTCTGGAGACTCACGAATTCCACCCGGATTCTGACACGCGGCTCGCTCGCATCTGGCAGAAAGTTCTCCTCTTCAATGATCTTCAGGGCACCGTCTCGTACATCGCGATACAAAAACGGCTTGTTTACGATCAGAGCCGCAATGCGCGTGGCCGCGCGTCGTTCCCGCGCCCGCACCCAAGGCAGAAAATTAAATGGGTCAACAACGCGAAAGCCCCTGACGGAGAATCCAGCCTGCTCCAGATCAAGCCCATTACAACTCCCGTCCGATACTTGCTGTGCCGGTTGGGCAACGCAAACAGATGGTACATACCAGCTGACGAAAAGCAGCAGGATGAAGACTACGAGAACTAACAGATTGGGTCGTTTCATCTCAGGACCATTTCACTGGTTGCGCCTCACTATATTCACGCAGCGGCTTTGTGCGGGCACAATAAACCCTCCGCAACCTACAAACTGACAATTAGAGACAATAGACGAACACAAAGTTTGCGTTCGCCAATCGATGTCTATTTCTTTTTCAGTGTGTTTTGCGTAGTTCGATCGGCTTTCGACTGCGGCAACTCACCTGCCTCGGCAGCCTTTTGATCATCTGCTGCTGGTCCTAAGGCGTGTGCTTGCTGACCGGCGGTCATACCTGTGAGGGCCACCTTTTCCGCTTTTGGATGTAGTTCCTTATCGACCTCTATTTCAACCTTCACAATGGCATCGCCGAAAGGATCGGTTTTCTTTTCTCTTTCAAACATCTCGAAGTCGATCTTCCAGGTGACTTTGTTCCCGACAGTATTTTTTTCCAAGCCAAACATAACCTTGCGCAGCCTGTCGTTGGTTATCAATTCAAACTTTACTTTGATACCAATCACGGTTGAAGAGGTAGCCATGTTTTTATCCTCCTACGACGAGTTAGTCCTAGAGAAAGGTAACTATGAGAGACATTGTGGCAGCAGGGTCATTCATCATCACTTCGCCTGCGAGCGGATACACAAATGCGGGATACACCTGCGTTGAAGGCTTGCGAGGAACGGCGGCCTTATACTCCCCCGTCGCATTGGTGTCAACAATGTAGTTTGCCCCTTTTTGAGCAACGGGCGAAATGTTTCGCTGGTCGCCTCACTTTATTGTGTAATCGTGAGCAAAGAAGTTTCACATGGAGTGCTGAAGAAAAGCTTGTTGACTTTACGGTGTCCATTAAAATATTGTGCGCGCGTTTCAACGGACCTTGCCACCAGTCGGAGTAACATTCCTCGTCTTTGACTGCTAAGTTTCCGAAAACTTCACTATCAAAATCTTCGGAGGATCCCATGGTTTCTACAGATCATTCTGACGGCGCTCGATCTACAGCTAATCCGACTAATGAGGCCGCCACTGTTACCAGCGCAATTGGTCCAACGCGGCCTGCAGTCGAGTACACACGCGAAGTTCGGTTTGCGGTTGTGATGTATGGCGGCGTTTCTTTGGCGATCTATATAAATGGAATCGCACAAGAACTTCTTCGTTGGGCCCGCTCTACAGCCCAAGACTCCACCGGCAAAGTAGCTTTAATTCCCAGCAACGGTTCAACGCAACAAAGTGCCGCCGAAAAAACGTCGACGTTGAGCGATACCGAACGTGTTTATCGAAAGCTTAGTTATGTTCTGGCAGACCAGGATCGGACTCTTACTTCGCAGGAAAGGTTGGATCGGGCCAACCAGAAGCTAGCCGCTAACGAACCCATCCGCACTCGATTCATCGTCGACATTTTGTCCGGCACCTCCGCCGGTGGGATCAATGGCATCTTTCTTGGAAAGGCTTTGGCGAACGGCCAGGACATTAGTGGCCTGGAAAACCTCTGGATCGAAGAAGGCGACATGAGGACTCTGCTCAATGACAAGCAGTCTGTTAAGGGTCGGCCTCTTAAATTACAGGATCCCCCAGCTTCTTTGCTTAACAGCCAACGTATGTACCTCGAACTGTTGAAAGCGTTCGACAGTATGGAGAGGACCGGTTCGCCTGCGCCGACGCCTTTTGTTGATGAGTTGGATTTGTTCGTCACCACGACCGATTTGTCCGGCGTTACCTTGCCAATTCGGCTCTCCGACAGCGTGGTTTACGAACGACGCCACCGCAATGTGCTCCGCTTTGTATATTCAGATAAAGACGCGAGCGCCGAAGCTAAAGACCGAAACGACTTTCAGGAGAAATTCAACCCGTTCCTTGCCTACGCCGCCCGCTGCACTTCGGCATTTCCAGCTGCGTTTGAGCCAATGTGTCTGTGTGACACCGACACGATCCTGAACCGTTATCTCCCGTATGCGAACAACGAGAATTGCCGGTCTGACAGCAAGGATTGGCAGCGCTTCTACAAAGATTATTTGAACCCGGTCGGCGTCGCCACGATCAAGTTTCCCAAGCGGGCTTTTGCCGACGGCGGTTATCTCGACAACAAACCATTCACATACGCCGTTGAAACCGTAGCCCGCCGTCAAGCCGACCTGCTGATAACGCGCAAGCTGATTTACATCGAACCGTCGCCGGAACATCCTGAGGAGCAGCCTGATGCTGAAGGTAAACCGGACGCAATCGAAAACGTCGGCGCTGCCCTACTAACACTGCCGCGATATGAAACGATTCGCGAAGATTTACAACGTGTGCGTGACCATAATCGACTCGTCGAGCGAGTGAATAGCATCCTGAAGAGTGTCGATGCGGACAAAAAGCTCGGCAAGCCGCGTAAAACGGAAACTTTTACCGACGATGAATGGAGCAAGCTGGATCTTGCGGACGTCGTAACAAAAAAAGGGATTGGTTACGTTGCTTACCACAGGTTGGATATTTCATCAGTCTCGGATGAATTGGCCAAGCTGGTAACACGCGTGGCCGGATTCGACGATGAGTCGGATCATTTCATGATTATCCGAAGTCTGGTGGGTGAATGGAGGGCCAATACCTACATTGAACATGGTAAGGGCAAGCCGTCACTGAATCAGTTCTTGTATGAGTTCAATCTTAGCTATCCGATGAGGCGGATAAATTTTCTGCGGACAAAAATTTCGGATCTAGCGGCGTCAACTGAGTATCGGGACAACCCCGTAGTCCAAGCTCAGCTATTAGACATTAAGAAGAAGCTCAACGAGGAATATAAAAATCTGCGGCACACTGCCAGACTCCTGCGATCTCGTCAGGTTCCAGCGAAAACGGGCGCTGCCGAGTCTGTGCCAAGCCCGGCCTACCAGGCTATTCAGAACTTTAAAAACGCGCTTGCCATCGAGACTATGACAGCACTGTCCGAGGAAGCGAAAAAAAGGATTAATGATCCAGCCGAATCCGTAGTGGAATATTTTCTCGGTGTGCGCCCACCGGGTGAAACATTAACCAGTGGCAACAATATCAAAGATGAGTGCGATGCTCGGGCCAGGAAGTTGCTCAAGGACACTTCACTCACTAACTTGTTCGTCCCCATCGCGAATGCCTTGAAGGATCAGATCGGTCCGGCAAAGAAGACGGCAGATCAAAACTGTCGCGCCGCCTTGGGTCTGAGTGATGAGGGTTCCGAGTGTAAAACGGAGCCGCCTGACGCTCAAACGGATCCTCGCGAATACCTGGCCTATTACTATCAGAATTATGACGAATACGACCGCATTATTTTCCCCATCATTTACGGTACCGAAATCGGCGAGGCGGCGAGAGTGGACATCATTCGCATCAGCCCGGAGGATGCGACGGCGCTGATCAATGAACGCGAAACGGGTTGCTACAAACTTGCGGGCAGTACCCTCGGACACTTCGGCGCTTTTCTGGATCCGCTCTGGCGCCGAAACGACATTATGTGGGGCCGGCTAGATGGCGCCGAACGTATCATCACGGCCCTGTTGCCCGATGACCCCAACCTTGCTCGTCTGCTCGTCGGCGAGGCACAGAGCGCGATTGTTCACGAATCAATCGCTAAAGCCGGCGCGAACGAAGCCAAAGACCTGCTTTGCGAAGCGGGGATGCGCACCCGATCAGGTAATGCGGAGGCAAAGCTGATATCTGGGTTTATTAACAACTTGAAAACTTACGACTCCGCGGGTCGACTCAACACACTGGTCGATGAGAAGGTCCTGAGACAACATTATCTCGACACGTTCCCGACGCGCAGCAAACTCAATCCGGAATCGACGTTGAAAACTACGTCGCGAGCAACGACAGTTCTGGGCAAAATGCTGAACGCACTCTCTAATAAGCGCAACGTCGACTCGAGCTTGGTTGCATGGATCGCAAGAGTGGGCCAGCTGCTCTCAGGACTGGTTGAAGTGGCCGTGCCTCGTAGCATGCCAAGCCTGGTGTTCCGCTACTGGCTCAAGTTGCTTTACCTGTTTGAAGTGCTTCTGATCGTCTTTTCCACTTTGCTTGCAGCCGACCCGAAAATTTCGCAATTTGGCTGGAACCTACTGGGACTTACAGTGGCGGCCAATGTTGCCGTTTGGTTACTCAGTGATTTTATGAGTCGGAGGCATGTGATCCTGCGAACTCTTCTTGCTGTGTTGGGATTCGCAGTGTTTCTGATTTTTCTCATAGGCGTGCTCAAGGTGCTTGGACTGATTGGTATCACCATCGGTGGTGCGCCGCCGCTGGCCTGGGTGAATCTAAACCTCCAGCAACTCTCCGGTTGGTTCGAAAGCAAATTGCCAAGCGCAGTTTGGATAGTTATTAAGGGATTTACTCTGTTACTTATAGCGCTCTTGGGAATCCTGGTTTTTTGGAGACTGGGCAAACGACCGCCAAAACCAAATACGGCACAGTGAGTTGATTGCGAACTTCAACGCGCTCGAAGCGTGTCTTTCCAAGTTCAAGTAATTAGTGCCAGCCTTGACTCGGGTTTGATCTATCGAGATGATCCAAGTACCCAAACTTGTTCAATCGAGAGGTCAAAATGTCTCGTCATGCGTTCACACAACTCGATGTCTTTACCGATCAACCGTTCTGCGGTAATCCGCTAGCTGTCTTTCCCGAAGCGGAAGGTATCAACGACGAAGATATGATGAAGATCGCAAGAGAGATGAATCTCTCCGAGACGGTCTTCGTCCTTCCATCAAATCCTAAAGCGACTGAAGATGGACCTGATGTTCTGCGCCGGCTCCGAATCTATACGCCATCTCGCGAGATACCATTCGCAGGCCATCCGGTTGTTGGCACATGGAACATGCTCGCGCGTGAAGGAATCGTGCCGGTTCCTGATGGTGGCACCGGCTGGACGCGCATTCATCACGAAGTCGGAATTGGAATACTTCCCGTTGATATCGAATTCAAAGACGGAGTCGTCGAACAGGTGGTGATGACCCAGGGAAAGTTCCAGGTTCTCGACGAGATTGACGACTCGCAAGAACAAGCGGAACTCGCTCGGGCCCTCGGACGCGCGCGCGAAGACCTCGACGAACATTTGCCTATACAGGTGATTTCAACCGGTCTGACGTGTTTGGCCGTGCCGATACGCTCGCTCGCCGATCTTCGAGACTGTAGGGTGAACAGTTCCCTGCTCGGAGAGATCTACACGCGACGCGGCGCAGTTGGTTGTCTTGCCTTTTCGCGAGAAACCCTGGAGGTTGGTCCGTCGCGGGTGCACGCGCGTTTCTTTGCTCCCGCGGATAACATTGCGGAAGATCCGGCGACGGGAAGCGCCTGCGGAGCACTCGGAGGTTATCTCATCCATCACGGCGCATTAGATCTCGAACCACAAGACAACAAGTACAGGTTTGTGATTGAACAAGGTGACTTCATCCATCGCCCGAGCCGGATCAGGTTGGAGGTTACAGGTGGACCAGGAGATGTAAGGCTCGTAAGAGTAGGTGGCCAGTCAGTGGTGGTAGCCCACGGAGAAGTTGAGTTTTAGGTTTTAGGTCTTTGGTCTTTGGCCTTCGGTCTTTGGTCTACGTCTTTGGTTTATTGTTGAGGAGAGTGGTCGAAGGATCCAAAGACTGCAGGCCAAAGACCAAAGGCCAAAGATCAAGACCAAGATTTCACGATTCACTAATCCTACATGGACACCTCATTCGATCTCATCATCATCGGTGCTGGCCCGGCGGGTCTTTCAGCCGCTGAAGTCGCTGAGCGCGAAGAACTGTCGTATCTCGTTATCGAAAAAGGGACGATCGCCGACACGATCCGCAAGTATCCAGTCGGGCGGACGATGTTCTCGACTCCGAATGAAGTCGAAATGCAGCCCGGAACTTTGAAGCCACTTAAAGAGAAGCCGAGCCGCGAAGAGCTGCTGTCGCACTACATTCATTTTGTTCTCGATAACAATCTAAGAGTCAACACAGACGAAAAGGTTGAAGATGTCAGCGGCGACATCTCGAAGGGCTTCACCGTTCGAACGAATAGAGCCGAGTACAATGCCGCTCGCGTTTTGTTTGCTATCGGCGCGATGGAGTTTCCGCGCCGGCTCAACGTCGAGGGTGAAGATCTCGAAAAGGTCCATCACTTATTTGTCGAACCGTATCCTTACGTGCGAAAGAACGCGCTCGTCGTCGGCGGTGGTAACAGTGCAGCAGAGGCAGCGCTCTTTCTTTCGGAAGAAGGCGCGCGCACAACCATGGCGATTTGGCGTGACGATTGGGAGAACCGCGATCCTAAAGCCGGGGCGATGAAGCACTGGGTGCGGACACCGCTTGAAGCTGAAATCGCCGCCGGACGCCTGCGCGTGATTCTGTACAAACAGATCGACGAGATTCATGAGAAGGAAGTGACGCTCACTACGGAGAGTGGCGAATCGATGACGATCCCTAACGACGTAGTCTTTGTCCTGGTAGGTAGCGATGCGGATTTAAGTGTGCTTAAGAAACTCGGGGTTAAAACTGAGCGGGGGAAACTCACGGAAGTGCCGGTTTACAATCCTGAAACTTTTGAAACAAATGTACGTGGGATATACGTCGCCGGCCACTTTACACATGCACGACACATTAAACCGGCGATCGACGTTCCACGTCGCATCGTGCCTCTAATTGCCAAAGACTTGAGAGACTCGATGGACGTCGCTCTCAACTGAATAAGTGGTCAGAGATTACACAGCTGCGGTAGAGCCGCTCTAAGCGTGGTGTCACTCTAAACAATTCAAGGTGCCAAAGATGAGCGGGCGCGCTTCACTGAAACAACTCGAGCCGCGGTAATTGCAGGTCGGGAAGGGTGGTTTACCCCCGCTCGAGTTCGGTGGCGCCAACTTCAAGTGGACTCGGAACTGTACCGATGAAGGTTGAGAGTTATGGATCTTGAGCGGGGGTAAACCGCCCTTCCCGACCTGCAATTACCGCGGCTTGAGTTGTTTCAGTGAAGCTTACCCGCTCGTGCTTGGCACGTTTGCATTGTTCTCGGAAGTTGCATCTTTTACAAACCTACACACTCAGTGTTTGGAACTAATGGCTTTTGCGGTGTCGAACTTTCGTACTTCCATCACTCGATCCGAAAGAGACAAGCTAATGCGTAAGCCCACGATCGTCACGCTCGTGCTGTTGATTATAATTTCGGCAAGCAATGCGTCTGCCCAGAAAAAGCCTGACGCTCCTGTCTCTCAACTCTGCACTCGCAACAGTGCGCTAGACATCATCCAGCAACAAAGCGCCGGAGCTAAGACATTTGATAATCCAGTGCAACGCATTGCCGTGATGCTAAGAGCAGCGGATCTGATGTGGCCTTACCAACCTGCAAAGGCACGCGCGATTTTTACCGAAGCATTCGACGCCGCCACGCTCGACTTCAAAGAAAAAGGCGATCAGACGGTGCGCGACGGTCGTATGCCAGTCAATCTTCCCGATCAGCGCTACCGGGTAATCGGGGCAATTGCGAAACGTGATCCGCAGTGGGCACGCAAGCTAACTGACCAGGTAATCGAAGAAACCAAATCGGAAACGGCAACAGACTCTGCCAAAGATTCCTCGAATCCTCTGCAAAAGGCGGAGAAGTTGTTTGGGGTGGCGCTAACGCTGATCCACACTGACGTAAACTCCGCCGTCGTATTCGCGCGGATGACTTTCCGTCAAACAGCCACGCTCTATCTTCCCCTGTTCACTTACCGGCTCGCCGACACCAACAAGACATTAGCCGACACTTTCTATACCGAAGCACTCGCAGCGTACAGCAACTCACCGATGGACCAGTTCCTTTACTTATCTTCGTATCCGTTCGCGAATGACCGCGAGGCAGGTGAGATGCCGGGGTGGACCGTCTACAAAGTGCCGGCCTCAGTAACACCTAATCCGATTTTGCAACGTGCTTTCATGCAGGTGTTATTACGCCAGGCGCAAGCGCTGAGCACTAAGACAACCGAAGCCCAGCCCGGCGCACGCTATTCCGAAGCAGCACAGATCTGGATGGCGCTCAGTCGATTGGAGAACAAAGTACAAACCTTCGTTCCGGATCTATTCCCCGCACTACAGGAAGCCAAGGGCAGCATGTTTGTGTTGATGTCGCAGAAGGACCAGGAACGAACAGCGTCAAACCTGGTAGAACCTCCGAAGTTGACGTTCGCTGAAAAGATCGAAGCCGCAGAAAAACAGACAGACCCTGGCCGCCGCGAGAGCGGCATTGCACTCGCGATTCTGGGTGCCTCAAAAGACGAACCATTGGACTTTGTCGTCGCAGCGGCAGATAAGCTCGACGATTTGGGGTTGCGTGCGCAGGTGCTGAATCGTCTTTATTTCAATTACTCTCAAGAAGCACTTAAGAATAAGCAGTTCGATGAAGCAAGACGACTGGCGAGTAAGGTCGAACAGTTGGATCATCGCGCTTATTTGTATTCGACAATAGTTTCAGAGTCGATCAAGGCTGCTAAGAACGATATAGAGATCCGCGAGATTCTTGAAGAGGTGCTGACGGTAACAGCGAAGGCTCCGAATACCGAAGTAAAGGCGCGCGCGCTGCTGGCGGTCGCATATCTGTTTGCGAAGGTAGACGCAATCAGAGGCGTCGGAATACTCGGTGATGCAATCAAGACGATAAATCAAATCGAAAACCCGGATTTTTCTCGCGACCAACTCAACACCAAAATCGAAGGGAAACAATTCGGCTCTTATTCGGTGCTGAATACGCCGGGCTTTAATCCTGAGAATGCGTTTCGCGAGATGAGCTCGTTTGATTTCGACGGTTTGCTTTACCAGGCGGGACAGTTTACGAACAAATCACTGCGCAGCATGACGACGCTCGCTCTGGTTGAGCCTTGCTTGAAGCTCGCTCCACCAAAACCAAAGACAATCAAGACGTCACAGTAGTGTCGACGCCCGTGTCTCGATCAGCCGGTTTGGGATCTATAACAATACCTTCTTCGCTCGACGACTTCGCGTCTCAGAACTCTTCGCGGTGAAGATTTCCTCACGAACCATTCGCTGTTGGGCCTTCGTCAACTTTTCCCAATTCGCTTTCGCTGTTGAGTTTTTGGTGATGAGTTCCTTCAACTCGTCAGGCAGATCTTCCGAAGCCAGGCGGATCTTTAAAGTAACTTCGTCTCCTGTTTCCAGCTTCGCTCGCTTACAAAGCGGCTCGGGTAGATCAATCCACCAACAATTCCGATCATCCCAGCGCTTCATCGAACGCCGGCCAAGCTCAGTGTCGTTGATTGTGCCTTCGATAACCGTCGTATCTGACAGTTTCCAGGGAGCGATGACATCAAGCGGAATGGTTACAAGTCGGGAGAACTGCGGATGGTGACGACTGACAGTTGAAGTGAGTGTGATGTGTTTTGATTTTGGCATTCTGAACTTCGGGTCGGCTGTCGTCCGTGTGGAAAACAATCAGTACCACCTCGCGATAGCGGATGGCCAAGACTCAAGCCGAGAACACAAAGCAGAGGATTCGCGACAGCTTGACTCTTGGCCATCCGCTATCGCGAACGGTACTGAATACTACCGCGAGGTGGTACTACTGTTTTCCAAGCGAAAACCATTAAGAAGCGTCCTCCACACGTTCGCGGCGCGCAACTCCACTAGCATACGCTGCTGCTTCCACTTCACGCGCCACCGCTTCGGCAACTCGTTTATCAAAAACTGAGGGCACAATGTATTCAGGATGAAGTTCGGCGTCGCTGATGATTCCGGCGATTGCATTTGCCGCCGCTAGCTTCATCTCTTCATTTATGCGCACTGCTCTACAAGCAAGCGCACCGCGGAAGATACCCGGGAATGAAAGCACGTTGTTGATCTGATTTGGATAGTCCGAGCGGCCCGTCGCCATGACCGCTACGTATGGCGCCGCTTCTTCCGGCATGATCTCCGGAGTTGGGTTCGCCATTGCAAACACGATAGGCTTCTCCGCCATTTGTTGAAGATCCTGAGCATCAATCACGCCGGGAACCGATAATCCAAAAAAGACATCCGCTCCTTTTATTACGTCATGCACGGATCCCTTTTCATCATTTGGATTCGTGTTCTGGGCGTACCAGTCTTTTACCCAGTTCATGTTCTCGCGACGTCCACGATAAATCGAACCCGATTGATCACAGCCGATGATGTTCGTGACGCCCGCAGCCATGATGATCTTTGTGCATGCCACCCCGGCCGCACCAACGCCATTTACTAACACCTTCACATCACTCATCTTCTTGCCAACGATCTTCAAAGCATTGATTAAAGCTGCCAGGACGACGACGGCCGTGCCATGCTGATCGTCGTGAAAGACAGGGATGTCGAGTTCTTCCTTAAGTCGCTCTTCGATCTGAAAACAACGCGGTGCGGAGATGTCTTCCAGGTTTATGCCGCCAAAAGCGGGAGCAATCGCTTTGACCGTACGAACAATCTCGTCTGGATCTTTTGTATTCAAGCAAATGGGAAACGCGTCGATGCCCGCAAACTCTTTGAAGAGCATGGCCTTGCCCTCCATTACGGGCATGGCTGCTGCTGGTCCAATGTCTCCCAAACCGAGCACCGCGGTTCCGTCAGTAACAACGGCGACTGTGTTCTTCTTGATTGTTAGGGTGAATGCTTTTTCGGGATCGTCGTGAATCGCTTCGCAGATGCGAGCCACACCTGGCGTGTAAGCCATCGATAGATCCGCACGCGTCTTCAAAGGTACTTTCGATACAACTTCGATCTTCCCGCCAAGATGCATCAGGAAAGTCGGATCAGACACGTTTATGACTTCAACACCGTCAACGTCTCGCGCGGCATCGACGATTTGTTGTGCATGCTCAGTGGAGGTTGAACTGACGGTTATATCGCGGATGATGAAGTCGTTGCCAACCGTGACAATATCGATTGCTCCGATATCACCGCCCGCGCGCCCCAGTGCCATAGTGAGTTCACCGAGCGAACCTGCTCGGCTGGAGAGTTTCACACGCAGCGTAAGACTGTAGCTGGGACTTGGTGTCGTTTGCATGGTCGGAGCAATTATTTACCCATACAGTTGCATACGGCGCAAGCAGAGTTCACGCACATTGATCAGCGCAATAGTTTGTCGATCTCGTCCGCAGTCTCGGAGTCGATTTTATTCTTAACCAATTCAATCGAACGTTTGCCTAGCAATCGATACAATTGAAGGGCTTCATCTAAATCCTTTCCCTTTAATGCCGATAGATGCATTCGTACGGTGGCAAGGTCTCCGCGGGCGAACGTTCCCGTTAATGCGTCTTCAGGCGCCGAGCGTGACAGGTTCAATGTGTTACTTGCCAATAATGGCGCCAGCATCTTTTGACCATTTCTACGGCTTATTCCACACCGCTCCAACATTTCTAATGCGACGTCGAAAAGTGCGGTCGCATTCCCAGAGGTCATCACGGCCGCGGCATGGTAGAGCGGCTTGTCTTCACTCTTGAGTGAAAAGCTACGCGCTCCGAGATCGCGTACCACCTGCTTCGCCACTCGAATTCCCACAGCATCACCTTCAACGCACCAGTAGGCACGTCTCAGCGCTTCAACTCCGCCCGCCGGATCACTAACGGACGCCAACGGATGTATTGACCCGGTGTGCCAACCGTTTGCGGCGAGGCTTGCGAACACTTTTGAAGACAATGCGCCGCTGGTGTGTAAGACCGTCGGATGCCCTTTACCCTTAATCCTCGCGAGATCCCCGGCGACGGTGACAATCTGATCGTCGGGGACTGAGATGATGATCAGATCCCCAAGTCGACCCTTCTCCAGCTCTTTTGCGACCAGGAGCTGACAGGAAACGTCTAACAACTGGGAGGGTTTACGGAGCTTTTGCCGGTTACGACCCACCAACGAGACAATCTGGTACCCAGCCGACTCAAGCGCCATTGCGAGCGCGATCCCCAACCGACCAGGCCCAATTAGGGAGACTGACGGCTTTCTGGCGGAGTTTCGTTTGACGTTCTTGGTGGTCGCCATCTGGTGGCTTCAGTTGCAAATCCCGCCTGGTGCTGATCAGGGCAGGAATTATCGCGTGTTTCAGGGTGTCATGGATTATAATGGCGAGCGATCAATCGGCTAAGCGTGTTTTAATTGATTTGGGTTTTAAGCGCACAACCTTGCTGCAAAAGCCGAGCATCATAGACTGCGCGCTTGGAACACGCGAAAACTGCACTTCTGAACAACCCTACCTCAGGTCGATTCGAGTTTGAGCGTTTTCGCCGCGAGCTGGCGTCCACTTCCCCCGGTCAGGAAAGAGCAGACAGCTCCTCCTTCTGAACTTAAGCTTTTGGAGGTTTTCAAATGAATAGCTTCTCCCGAGTGTTAACTGCACTGACTCTGACGACCTCGCTACTAGCGAGTACGATCGCCGTCGCTGCTCAAACCACTACAACCAGTCCGGCACCGACCGCGCAAACCGAGAAGCAAGCTCAAACGCCAGCGTCCCAAACGCCAGATCCCAAGAAGGAGCAGGCGAAGTCCCAGACCACCTCCACGAAACCCGCGAAGCCCCTCTCAACCAGCGAAGACCCATCGATGATTGGGAAGCGGAATATCAACGGTGGCTTCATTTCGAAGATTAGCGGTTCAACAGAGAAAGAAGTCAGACTCGGCCGCGAGTTAGCCGCCGAAATTGATCGTCAAGCGAAGTTTGTCGACGACCCGATTATCACGGAGTACGTAAATCGCGTGGGTCAAAACATCGTACTGCACTCAGACGCGAAAGTTCCCTTCACGATCAAAGTAATCGACTCAGACGAAATCAATGCCTTCGCGCTTCCCGGCGGTTTCTTCTACGTAAACAAAGGACTCCTTTTGGCCGCTGACAACGAAGCCGAGTTGGCGGGCGTGATGGCGCACGAGATTGCGCACGTTGCCGCGCGACATGCAGTCGAGAACCAAACCAAAGCGAGTTTGCTTGAGTACCTCGCGATCGGAGGGTCGATATTCCTGGGCGGCATTCCCGGCATGATTTACCAGAACACCGCTGGTTTGGGATTGCTTGGTTTGTTCATGAAGTTCAGCCGCGGTGCTGAAGAAGAGGCTGACAAGCTCGGAGTTCAGTACTTGTACGCAGCGGGCTACGATCCCGGCGCAATGGCAACGATGTTCGAAAAACTCGAAGCGAAGAATAAGAAGAAACCTGGCTTTATAGCGCGTGCCTTCTCGACGCATCCAGCACCGCCCGATCGGCGAGCTTCCGCAATTGCTCTGGCGGCGCGGTTCCCAGAACACGAGGAATATGTAATCAGTTCGTCTGAATTCCAGCGTGTAAAAGGACGTCTGCTACGTCTATCAAATGCTCGCGCATCGACTGCCGGCAGCATTGCCGCCAGTGAGGATGGCAATGCACCTGGACGTCCGACCTTGAAACGACGCCAGCCAACACCGGACGACCCTTCGACGACGACACCTGAAGGAGAGCAGAAGCCTGCAGAGTCTTCCGCGCCGCCGAAGTTGAAGAGGGATCCGGAGAAACCAAAGACTCCTGATAAACCCTAGTAATTGTTCTAATCGTTCGAATGGCTCAACAAAAGGCTCTTCGGCACCATCGCTGAAGAGCCTTTCGCTTGGGGACCAGACGTGGGAGATTCAGTACCGTTCGCGGTAGCGGATGGCCAACGCTCAACCAACTTAGATATGTTTACCAGACATCTTGCGCGTTGGCCGTCTGGTCCCCAAGCGAAAGGCTCTTCAGCGATGGTGCCGAAGAGCCTTTTGTTGAGCCATTCGAACGATTAGAACAATTACTAGGGTTTATCAGGAGTCTT
>Ga0157380_10001035_pt1 | contig 17761 bp, 18 predicted proteins | sample S35metaG_FD_119757 | JGI IMG/M metagenome (GOLD analysis project Ga0157380, IMG submission 119757) | Switchgrass rhizosphere microbial communities from Kellogg Biological Station, Michigan, USA - S3-5 metaG | ecosystem: Host-associated > Plants > Roots > Rhizosphere > Soil | place: USA... | reverse complement strand
GGTGTTGTCGGGTCCCATCTACCGGGTAGCTTTGCTGCATTCGCCGCATACGGTGACTTGGCAACCGGGGTGCTCGCCATTCTCGCGCTTCTCACCGTTAAGGCGCGCCCGCTCTTTTGGCTGTTCATCGTCGCTTTCAATCTTGTCGGGGTGGCCGACTTGTTCTTTGACTATTACCACGCCGTCCACGCGAATCTTCCCGCGATGGCGGGGGAGCTGGGCGCCACCTACGCGATCCCAATCATCTACGTGCCCCTGCTGATGATCACGCATATCGCCGCGTTCTATATGCTGGTGCGTCCTCCGGTTCGACAAGCATCTGTGTAGGCCGGGCCCGCCGGAGCCGCTGTCTTGCGGCCAGTCGTGACGGTCGATGATCGGTGGACAGATCGAGACATCCGACGCCGCCACGCATTCGGTATATTCTGTACCCGGACACCACGGGACTCACCGGGCCACAGCGTGGAACCCTGATACCAGAACAACCTGGACTAGCTGCGGGCCGGATTGTTTGGTGACAGGGAGGGCTCGCCATCGATCCTGCCTTCTTCAGCGATGAGCGCGGCGCGCACGCCAGGGTCGGCATACATGCGTGAGAAGAAGCGCGACAGGTTGTCGAGCCGGCTTGAATCAATCTTGAGTTTGATCGTCCAGCGCAGCAGCACGAACAGATAGGGATCAGCGACCGATTTCTCATTAGCGAGCCACTCTCGGCCATGGAGACGAGCATCGAGCCGTTCGAGGTATTCGCGAACGTGTGCACGCGCGGTATCTGCAATCACGCTGGCCAATGAGACGTCCGGGTGAAACCGGCCTGGCGCAAAGATCGGCTTGAATGCCGGATGGACGTCGGAGTTGAGAAAGCAAAGCCAGCGCAGGACTTCAGCTCGCCCGCGAGACGTACCATCGCCAAGCAAGCGTGCGTTTGGGTGACACTCGGCGAGGTAGTACAGAATCGCCCCGTTCTGGCTGAGCACAAAATCGCCGTCGACCAGCAACGGAACCGTCCCGTTGGGATTCAGTGCGAGGTATGCCGGTGATTTTGTGCTCGCGAGATCCAGCTTGACGGTCTCGTACGGTGCGCCGATCCACTCGAGGACGATGTGATCGGCGAGCGAGCACGCACCCGGAAAGTAGTAGAGCTTCATGGGGTCCTCCAACTCTGATTGCCGGCTCCGGAGCGGCTTCTTCCCCAACTCCGGAACCGGGCTCCGTACTAACGGGTTGCCGCAGACGCCGTAGCCGCTTTGCCGGCAGGCTGCCGAGAGGCGGAATCCTTCAGCCAGTCTTCGAAACGCTTCGATCCAGTGCGAGCTCCCGAACCTGTAACGAGACTCTGGTCGTTGAGCTCGGCGCCGAAGTAGCGTGCGTGAGCATCCGTTATCACCTCGTGCTTATCTCCATTTGCTCGCAGGACGCGCCGGACCAGGTCATCCATTCGGAATTTTTCCAGACCGCCGACCTCCACGATGCCGTTGATCGGTGCTCCGAGGGTGACGTCAGCTAGCGCCACAACGACGTCGGAGGACAGGATGGGCTGGAACAGCGAATTCGGGACGTGAATACGGCCGTCTGGACCGGGTTGCGCAATGCGAGCGATGAATTCGAAGAACTGTGTCGAGCGGAGGATCGAATACGGAATACCCGACTTCTTGATCAGAGTCTCCTGGGCGACCTTCGCGCGCAGATAGCCGCTGTCGGGGACTCGGTCGGTGCCCACGATCGACAAAGCAACGTGATGCCGCACACCGGCGCGTGCCTCCGCGGCGAGAAGATTGGTACCTGACGTTTCGAAGAATTTCAGAACGGCCGCATCTTCGAACGACGGAGAATTTGCGACGTCGACGACGACCCGCGCTCCGGCCAATGCCTCGGGCAGTCCTTCACCCGTGATCGTATTCACACCCGAGTCGGGAGACGCCGCGAGGACCTCGTGGCCTTTGTCGCGAAGAGTGCTCACCAGCCTGGAACCGATGAGGCCACTGCCACCAATAACGACGATCTTCATGTCTTGCTCCTACGTTGCTGTTGAGAGATTCGAAGCCACGCGATGTGCTTCGGGTCGTGGTTATCTTCAGCGACGGCCGCGAGGGACTTCTTGGCAAACCCTGCGGGTATTTGGACGCGTTGGTGATCGTTAGCCATGGCCAGCGAAGAACTGTTTGCTAGTGATCAGGGGCGATAACTCGTGCAGCTCGCGAGGTACTGCACGAGCGAGCTGTAGGCGGAGTCGTTAGTGAGCGAGGCCCTCACCCAAGGGTTAGTAGATGGGGTTGGCTCGAGCGCGCCGCCACGCCGCCGGGCTTTCGCCCACGATTGTGCGAAACATGGTCATACATACTCTCCAGTCCTGCCTGCCATCGCGTCGTCGTGTCACTGTTCGGCGCCGTGGCGACTTGAACGGAGAGACGGGATGAGGCTCGCATTCCTATCAGGCGCAAGCGCTGCGCTTCTTAACGCGCCTTAACGCCGATGAACTTGGGGTAGGAGCGATGTGGTGGGAGAGTCATGTCGTAGAGCGACGATTCCACTGACCTCCGGAGCTACCCATGTACACCTCGACATCTTCTCTTGCGCTTACGGGCGTGGTTCCTCCTGTTTGTGACGCTGAAGCGGGTCAGGAACACCGCAGCAAACTCACGCTCTTCCAATCAGGTCCTGCAACGAACGGATCTTCACCAGGATCGCCGTCCGAGGAGGTCGCGTTTGATCGAACGGAGGTTCTGCCTGCAGAGCAAGCTTCGGGCAGGCAAGGATTCTGCATGCGGAAACTTCGATCGGTGATGACGGAGCTGTGCACCGCAATCAGGAGTGCGCTCGACGATGAGCGAAGTACAGCCGAGGACAGCCTGCGACGTGCGGCTGAAATTCTGCAAGACATCGGCGCAACAGAAGCGCAGACGAAAGAACAAGCGCGCGGTGGGTTGTCCCCCTGGCAGATCCGAAAAGTAGCCAATCATATCGAAGCTCACTTGGATAGCCCGATCAGAAACGAGGATCTCGCCACGATCGTGAGATTGAATGCGTCGCACTTCGGGCGAGCCTTCCGTAATAGTTTCGGCGAACCGCCTCACGAATACGTGATCCGGCGCCGCGTGGAGCTTGCCCAGGGGCTCATGTTGTCCACCGATGCTTCTCTCAGCGATATCGCGTTGGACTGCGGTCTCGCAGATCAATCGCACCTGACGAGACTGTTCCGCAGGATCGTGGGCGAAAGCCCAAGAGCCTGGCGTCGTGCGCGTATCAGCGCACCAATGTAAAGGTCGCATCAGGACAGCGGAAGAGGAGGGGTGAACGTGACCACCAAACCAACGATCACAGGTTCCGTGCCGTTCGTGACGATCGACGGAGATGCGCTCGTCGAGTCATCTGAGACGTTGCGTATTGGAGCTCACGTTGCGACTCCACGTGGAGCCTATGTTCACCATGGCATCTACATTGGTGACAATAGAGTCGTGCACTACGGCGGCCTGGCGCGCGGGCTGCGTAGAGGGCCGGTTGAAATGGTCACTGTCAAGGAGTTCACGCAAGGGCGTGCGCTTTGGCTGATTGCGGAAACTTCACCGTATTTCACGGGCTCTGAAGTGGCTAGTCGTGCGATGTCACGCGTCGGCGAGAACCGTTATCACGTGCTTACCAACAATTGTGAGCACTTCTGCGAATGGTGTGTACGTGCCGAACCGCGAAGCCGACAGGTGGACGCATGGCTCACGGCTCCACGGCGAATCTTGAAAGCGGCGATCGAACCTGTTGGCAAGTTGCGCGAGCTCTACCGGGCAGCCACTGCCTAGCACTAATTTGGGGCGCGGCAGGCAGGGGGTGTCTTGCGCTCGCGCCGCATGTGAGATCCATCGACAAGGACCGGGGGAATTCTCGGCATGCCGTGGGGAATGCGCGCGAGATTCTTTCGGGGTAAAGTATTGGGGGCACGTCTCCGGGACCTTCAATGAGATTGCGACTCCGTGAGCACGGGACCAAACACTTTAGCCCCTCGTGAGTTTTCGTTCGGCTCCTTTTGCTTGAATGCGGCCGAACGGCGGCTGTTGCGAGCGGGCGAACCGGTTGAGATCGGCAGCCGTGCGCTGGATATTTTGATTGCGCTGGTGGAGCGTGCCGGTGAAATCGTCGGCAAGAAAGGACTGATAGCGCGCGTGTGGCCCGACGTCATCGTCGAGGAAGGCAATCTGCGTGTGCATGTGGCCGCTCTTCGCAAGGTCCTCGGCGACGGCATCGACGGAGCTCGCTACATCGCGAATGTGCCGGGCCGAGGATATTCCTTTGTCGCCCCCGTCTCCGTCGTAGCGGTTGCTGAGACCGCTGGACAGATAGTGTCGGCGGTCGCGACGACCGCGAGCGTACCCGACCGTGCTCCCACACGGGTCGGTCACAACCTTCCCACCCGGCTGACGCGCATGGTGGGTCGTGATACGGCTGTCGCCGCACTCTCGGAGCAATTGCGTGCACGCCGTTTCGTGACAGTCGTAGGTCCCGGCGGTCTCGGCAAAACGACCGTTGCGGTGTCAGTCGCTCACTTGCTGAGCGCCGAGTTCGTGAACGTGATCTTCGTCGATCTCACGGCCGTCACGGATGCGGCGGGCGTGGCGAACGGCCTTGCCTCCACGCTTGGGCTCACGGCGCGCAAGGAAGATCCAACGCCGGAAATTCTCGCCTTCTTGCGCGATATGAGCGTACTACTCGTGCTGGACAACTGCGAGCACGTCGTCGAAGCGATGGGTGGTCTCGCCGAGCGGATTTTTGTCGAGGCGCCGCGTGTTCATCTCCTTGCAACGAGCCGGGAGCTACTGAACGTCGAGGGCGAACATGTCTATGCGCTCGATCCGTTGGCGACGCCGGGCAACGCCGATATTACCGCGGAGCAGGCGCTCGAATACGCTTCCGTGCAGCTCTTCCTGGAACGTGCGGGCGCGACCGGAAGTCCCATCTCACTGAGCGATGCTGATGCGCCAGTGGTGGCCGAGATCTGCCAGCGCCTCGACGGTATCGCGCTGGCGGTCGAACTTGCGGCAGGGCGAGTCGGCGCCTTCGGTATCCGCGGCACAGCAGAGCTGCTGGAAAAGCAGCTTGGGCTGGCTTGGCGTGGCCGCCGCACGGCGTTGCCTCGACACCAGACATTGAGTGCCACGTTGGACTGGAGTTACAGCCTGCTCTCGCACGAAGAGCAGGCCGTGCTGCAACGATTGTCTATGTTCGTCGGCGATTTCGCACTGGCCGGCGCACTGGCGATCGCAGGCGCAGGCCAGGACGAGGGCGAGAGTGCATCTGCCGAAATCATCGAGACTATCGCGAGCCTGGTGTCGAAATCACTTGTTTCGATGCGCATCGTCGAAGGGCAGCCCCGCTATCGCCTGCTTGAAATGGTTCGCGCCTATGCTGCTTTACGACTTGCGGACAGCGGCGATTCGGCGTCCATCGCCGCACGGCATGCGAGGTACTTTACGCAGCGCTGCCGAGAGGCGGAAGCTCCGGATTCCACGGCGGTCGATCCGCGCGACCTTGGCAACATTCGTTCCTCACTCGAATGGAGCTTTTCCGAAGACGGCGACGCCGCGATCGCGAGGGACTTGAGTATCGCTGCGACGCCCATTTTGTTGCGGTGGTCGCTGCTTGCCGAGTGCCGGCGTTGGAGCGCTCGTGCGCTCGAAGCCCTTCAGGACGCGGATCGCGGCAGCATCTTCGAATCCCGCCTGATACGGAGCCTGTCCATCTCGACGATGTTCACGATCGGCAACTCCGAGTTCTTGCGAACTCAATTGGCGCGTGGCCTGGAGTTGGCTCGAAGCTTCGTCGATCAGCGAGGTCAGTTCGAGTTTCTCACCGGCATGCATGCCTTTGCGGCGCGCACGGGAAACTTTCGCGGAGCCGTTAGTGCAGCGGCGGAAGCAGCCGACATTGCGAGCGATGCAGAGTTCGCCAGCGCACGCTGGATGTTATGCATGGGACATCATCTGTTCGGTGATGAGGCCCAGGCGTTGGCGAGCAGTGAACAGGCGCTTTCGCACGAGGCGGCGTCGGCAGCGAAGCGTAAAAGATATTTCGGCTATGACCAGCGCACTCCCGGCCTCGCTGTGCGAGCGCGCCTGCTGTGGCTGACAGGACAGACGCACAAAGCCTTGCACGCGGCCAAGCAGGCGATCGACGAAGGCGCCGCGCTCAAGCATCCGGTGTCCTATTGCCTCACGCTGCTGTATGCCACGTCGGTGTATTTGTGGAGCGGACGCTTGGCAGAAGCGGAGCAGTCGATCGAACGCTTGGTCGATACCTCGAGCAAACACCTGCTGGAGCCTTATTTTGCGGGTGGGCAGGCGCTCAGGGGAGAACTATTACACGCTCGCGGCGAGCATGAAGCTGCCATTCCGTTGCTGAACGATGCGGCCCAGCGGCTCAACCGGGAACGCCAGATCGCGCAGGCGCCTTACTGCGCGACGGTTCTGGCGGACGCGTTGAGATCGACCGCGCAATTCGGGCCCGCTCTAGACGTGCTGGATCGGGCGATGGAGCAGCGCCAGCCAGGCGGCGGTTCCTTCGACCTGCCCGAAATGCTCAGGGTTCGAGCCCAAATCCTACTCGGCATCTCAGCGGATAACCGTGGTGAGGCCCTCGATAGTTTGCAGCACGCTCTCGATCTTGCGCGGACCCAGGGAGCCGTGAGCTGGGCACTGAGAGCCGCGCTTGCCCTAGCGGCGCTACAACCCCAAGGCAGCCGGGGGCAGATCGAGGCGTTGCTTGCCCGCTTCCCGCAGGAGGCCGACGGTGCCGACCTCGAGGCCGCCCGGTCAGTGCTGGCGAGCTGAGCCGAGTCGCGAATTTACACGGATTTACACTTTAAAACTCGCCGCCGCCCTGGTCTCTGATTCATGGTGTCCGTCACGGACCGCCGCCCTGCGGCGAACGCCAGGAGACACTCATGGGCTCTTCATCACAGGCACGCGTTATCGAATGCAAAGTGGCGCCATGACCAAGAAAGTGCTGTTCGTCACGGGCGCTTCACGAGGTTTTGGCGGATTGATCGTGGAGAAAGCGCTTGCCGCGGCGCATTCCGTCGTAGCCACCGCGCGCAATCCCCAGGCCCTCATTGACCTCTTCGGCAATCACCCTGACGCTTTGCCGCTCACGCTCGACGTTACGGATGAAACTCAGGCGCACGCCGCAGCCATGGCCGCCATCGAGCGCTTCGGGCGCATCGACGTGCTGGTCAACAACGCCGGCTATGGTCTGCTCGGCGCAGTGGAAGAGGCGAGTGCAAAAGAAATAGAGGCGCTTTATCGCACGAATGTATTTGGGCTGCTTGCGGTGACTCGAGCCGTGCTGCCGTCCATGCGTCGCCGGCGCTCCGGTCATATCATCAACTTCTCGTCGGTCGGCGGATACGTCGGTCATGCCGGTTGGGGCGTGTACTGTTCCACCAAATTCGCCGTGGAAGGGTTGTCGGAAGCACTCGCCGTCGAGCTGCGGCCGCTTGGCATCCACGTGACGGTAGTGGAGCCTGGATATTTCCGCACGACGTTTCTCGATGCGAAATCCCTTGTTGTCAGTGCTCGAACCATCGAGGACTATCGGGAGACCTCCGGCGCACTGCGTGCTGCCGTAGCTGGATCGAGTCACGGTCAGATCGGCGATCCCGCCAAGCTCGCCGACGCACTGATCAAGCTCATCGATGAGCCGAATCCGCCTCTGCGCCTGCCTTTGGGCAGCGACGTGGTGGCCGCGATCGAGGGAAAGAATGCCCAGACCCGCGAGCTGCTGGATCGCTGGCGCTCCGTGTCGACGTCGACGGACTTCGATGGCACCTGATCCATCACGGTGAGTGCAGATAGTCTTGCCAGGTTCGCCATACGGGTGCGTGCGCTCACGGAACTTCCCTGTCCATCGACTGATTTGTCCTGTGGTTCTCTCTTTCGGGGGCTATGCTTCGAGATCGGTCTAGCTCCTTTCCAGCCTGTTTCGTTCAAACGGGGAGACGGACATGACTGCTTGGCTATTGATAGCGATCACCGCGCTCCTGATCACACTGGTGACGAACGTGTTCAGGCCGCTCTGGGCGCAGATGGCGTCTGATCGCATGGAAGATGCCATGCAATCAGAATCCGCTGGGTGCTGCGAACCATTGTCTGGCTAGGTGCCATCATTGCCGTGGTCTTCGCCTACGAACTTTGGAACGCTGAAGGTTTTGTCACGCCGCGTCACCTACTGCAAGGCATCCTCGTAGCGGTCGGACTCAGCGTCGCCATCGGCGTGAAGTTGGCGGTGCCCCTTGCCATGCATGCACTCGAGCTATCTCATGAATATGATGGGTTTCGGGCGATACTTTCAAGATATCTTCAATTCAGCTCGGCTCGGAGTCTTGAAACCCAATCCGCAGTTCTTCGCCCGAATCGAAGAACTTCTCAACCGCCCCAACGAGAAGCCGACCTTCTTCGATGACCGGGAGGACGTCGTGGCGGCGGCCCGGTTGGCTGGATGGGATGCACACCAGTTTGATCAACCGACGGATATTCTGAAGTCCAAGGTCGTCGTGTCAGTGCTCGCAGGCAGCTGACGTCCATCACATTCAGAGGTGACATCAGCGGCGATTCAAAGTCAGCTGACTATCTCAGCCGAACTGCACCCACGAGACTGAAATGTCGCGCGATGCGTGCTCAATTTCCCCATCATCGCGCTCGGGTGGCGGTCCTTCCGATCATGTGGCGTGTGGCACGTGTCGCTTGCTTTTTGACGACACAAATCCCACGAGAACTGCGTGGAAGGCTCCTTCGACTACAGCAACGACAATCAGCGCTGAAGCCATGTCTGTATTGCCACCGATCAAGCATATGAATGCAGCGGCTAAAACCAGTCCAACGCCGATAGCGAGACTTCTCCAAGTAAAAACCCGGTTCATTTGGCGCTCCTTCGGCAAAACAAAGGATTTCGGTGGTCGACGCGAAGATTATACCTGCAAGTAAGGAACCTGTTATAGGCAGGGTGCCGTTGCGAACGCATTTGCAATGTTCCAGCACTGCCGATGCGAGTGAGCATAAAGTGGTCCGCCGTATCGCAGCTTCTCGCCCGTGATTGCGGCGTCGTTACGTTGGTTGTTGAACGAGTTGCAAACCGTTGCCGGAAGGATCGGTAAATGTGGCGAGCCAACCGCCCCAATATTGCTGCTCCGGCGGTCCAGAGAATCGTACTCCAGAAGATGAAAGCAGCTGATGTGCCGCGACGATGTCGTCGACTGGGAACGATAAGCCGGTGAATCTGCCGACAAGCTCGTCGGTTTCATCGGATGCATTCTGCGCAACGACTTCCAGGATTAGCTTCGTACTGCCAGTGTCGAACATGCAGAAACCGTTCCCGGCATCGTAGATCTCGACGTCCAAGCCAAGGTGTTTTTCGTAGAATGACTTTGCTTCAGCAATGTCGTGAACGAAGACTCTCGCTGCACCAAGCTTCATACGACCTTCATTTGAGAAGCTGACTTGAAATCGACCGGCGTCGGCAGGGAGATTATAACTGCAAGCCGAGGCGGCGCGGTGCGGATCGCAGGACTTCCCGTCAAAGGGATTTGTCACGTTCCTGCAGTGGCGATCCGAGTCCTGCTGAGATAAGTCGACCTTCAATCGGCTGCAGGGAAGAGTCAGGCGGCAACAAACCCAGGCAACTTGGCCGCTTTCGCGTCGAAGGAAGCGGTGGCGCGGCATCCGAGCGCACGATGCCGCGCGCCAATTAGACAATCCGCAAAGTCGGCGGCCGAATCCTTCCATACAAACAGGGCGCTCTCAATAGAGTGCTCGTCCTCAAAACGCAGTTCAGTTGAACCGAGAAGTCCTGAGAACGCCGCGAGGATTTCGGCCTTGCTCAGGCTATAGCGACTTCGCAGCACCCATTCCGTCTCAAGCAACACCAAAAGACCAATGAGTACACCGCCGCCGATACGCGACTCACGACCGATGATTTTTTGAGCGCGCTCGAATTGCGCTTGGTCGTCTTGAACGAGAAAGCGCACCAAGACATTAGTGTCGAGACCAAGCATCACCGGGATAGTAGCCCAACCGGAATGGCCTTCTGGCCTTTCTTCTTCAGGCTTCCAGCAAGACTCATCACGCTCTTGTTTTTGACGCGCATGAGCACTGTGCCGTCTGGAAGCATAGTGAAGGTCATCCGGTCGCCTGATTTCATGCCGAGAGTCTCGCGGATATCCTTGGGAATCGTGGTCTGTCCCTTACTGGTTAACGTCGAATCTGTACTCATTGTGCCGCCTCCATTCCTTACGGATTGTACCTCAGTAAGGAGCGCTTGGGAAGGCGAGCTGCAGGGTGTTCATGCGAAGGGGTTTGTGATGGTGCGACGTGAATGGGACTCGAAGGATCGGGTACCCAATGCTGTAGAGGAGATGAGGATAGGCCCCCTCGAAGTCGGCGTGCAGAAGCTGGCTTCAAACCAGGCAGTGCTGCTTTGGTCCAAACACCATGGTAGTGAGCGACTGCTGAAAAGTCGGCCCGAAGAGGCCGGCAGGTGAGAGTTGAGCAGGTGAACAAAGTCGCTCTGCATGAGCTGGCGGCGCACTACACTCCCACATTGAGAGGATAGCTGAGTTACGGCCGCTTCTATCGCTCAGCTCTGCAGCGCGTCTTCTTTCATTTTGACGGAAGGCTTCTGCGCTTCTGCAGTGGCACGGCGCAAATACCGCAACCTTCGTTGCAATGTGCGCCGACGCCAACGCTGGCAGGAGAGGACACTGCGCCGTCACCCTCGGTTGTTCACTCACTAATTCGCTTTTGGATGGATCAAGGTACGGACGATGGGAGCTGTATGACGGGAGACTGTCACCTACAGTTCTGCGACGGGCTCCGGTTGAAATACCGGGGCCTACTCTCCTTCCTGCGGTGCCGATACGCGTCCGAGTGAGGCAACTAGTCGGATCTCCGGCAACGCTTGCTCACTTCCGCGTCTTTGCCGGCTCGATGAGTTCAAATGCTCGCAGTCGATGGCCGCGTTTTATGCGGTAAGCAGCAAAATCTCTACGATCGATTGTAAATATCTTGTGAAGATTTTCGGACTCCGCCATCGCTACGAGCGAAGCATCCGCTAGATCCATCGAATGATCCGCGTACTGTTGCATCAGTTCGAGGGCGCGCTCCATGGTCTGCGGATCTAGAAACCACAGTACTAGCCCGCTGTCAGCGATGAAATGAATGAGGTTTGTTGCGCCGTGACTTCCAGGAGATAGCAGGTGGAATGCTTCGGTGAGAACAGGGATCGTGGTCCCGAGAGGTTCGACGATGGTCCTAAGTATCTCAACACATGGCCGATGAAAGTCGTCGGCCGGATCGAAGAGTGCGACCAAAGGCCCAGTATCAAGCAGGATCATTTGCCATGCTTGCGTGCGATTGCAGTCCTGACGGCGACTTTTGCATCTTTGGCTGCGGAGCGGGCATAGCCACCTGGCCCGAGATCAAGTTGGCGAAACACATCGAAAGGCGCGCGTTGCGCTGGCGCGTTCTGCGCGTGTTCCTTGTATGCAATAAGGCCGCGCTTCAAGATCTCAGATATCGATAAGCCAGTGGATTTAGTGAGTGCGGCCAACACATGCTCCGCCTCGGCATCGAGCCTCACTGTTCGAGTGGCCACGGTGCGCCTCCAAGTTCCTCTGTAATACGCTCAGTATTACACTACTGGGCTAGAGCGTCAATTGGTGGCGCAGCCTGGCGTGGTGCAGGGTGTTCGCGCGAAGGGATTACGCACGTTCCTGCGGTCCGCATCCGAATTCGAGTGAGGTGGCGACCATGAGTATCCGCCAGCAGGTGGGGCTACTCCCGCGAACAATCCGGATTGTCGTGCTCGGTGACAACCGTACGGGATTTCCGTATGGTGTATCGGTTAGCACAGGCGACGATCTTCACTTCTGCTGGGACGATCGGAAAGCCGCATCGAATCTGAAGAAGCATGGTGTGTCTTTCGAAGCGGCTACCTATGTTTTCGATGACCCGATGCGGCTCAAAACTGTGAGCAACGCCAAGGCTGAAGCTCGTGCATCGGCTGACCCCGACAATCGACCGATGAATGAGCAACAGCTCAATAGAATGGCGTTGGCGCGAGAAGTCAGGGTGCCACCGCGAAGCGATTTGCGACCCATACGCGTCCCGAACGTACAGGTCGGACTACTTCTCGAACTCCCGGCAAACATGTAGCAAGCTATTAGCGGCCGGGACGCAGCTGGGTCCCGGACCGTCGCTGCCCTCAAGCCGGTCTCTTACCCCGTACTCGCTGTCGCCCCCAAGTACTTGCTGTTGTCATCGAGCAGCTTCTGATACATCGCGTCGGCGGCGTCGACGCGAGGCTTCAGCAACGGACGCTGCAGCAGCCACTGTTCGTCGAGCATGCGGCGCGTGTCGAACTGGGTCTGGTCTGGCTGTGTCGAGGCTTCGCCGATGTTGCCGGTGGCATCCAGCGGGTCGGAAAGAATCTTCTGCAAACGATCGCGGATCTCTGCGACGATCGTCGGCACAGCGGCGCGTTTCCAGGTCGGTTCATCGTCGACGACGACATAGATGGGTGCACTGTGTGCGATCGTCGTGTTCGACTCCGCCTGGCGCCCGCCGAACGAGCGTAGTGCGACCCACATGCTGTGTTCCGCGGTCATCTGTTTGCGCAGGGCGATACGATCCTTGCCCTGCGACGGCACAGTCTCGGCGACGTCGCCGAGAATCACCAGTTCCATGCGGTCGAGCGAATCGGCATCGGGATTGAGCTGCGTGCCCGCCACGATGTCGAGCTTGGTCCCTTTCTTGACGCGCAGCTCCTCGCCCATGCCTTTGCCGTTGATGGTGAAGTCGAGAAACGGGCCGTTGGTCACGTACGTGTGGCCGGCGCGAAACGATTCGAACCAATTGTCCAGGTTCAACGGACCGCTGAGCTTCACGTAGTTGCGGACGACACCGGGGAAGTCGCTGTATGGCCAGTCCGACCCTGCCGCCGGATTGATCCGGTAGCCCAGGTTCAACAGGCGATACCAGCCGTCGTTGAGCAGCCGTCCTTTCTGCAGCACCTCGATGAAGTTCACCAGGCCGGTCGGCGCCAGCATGACCAGGCCGCGATTCATCTGGCCGGTATTGTTGCCGCTCGTGTTCTGAGAGTCACCCGCGGCTCTCCAGCCCATGTGCGCGAAGCCGGAAATGCCGCCCTGGCGCGCCGATTCCTCGAACACTTTGTTATAGAGGAAATACTCGTTGGTCGGCAGATGAATGGGTTTCTCGAGCTTGTGGTGAATCGTATGGCCCATCTGGCTGGTGCGCGGATCTTCCTGGCCGGAAACGATGAAGTGGCCGTCGCGTTCGAAGCGGCTCGCTTTGCCCCAGGCCGCCGGTTGTTTGAAATGCGTGCCGGTGATGTTGCCCATTTCCAGCAGGTTGCCGACATAGACGTCTTCGGCGGCGACGAAGCCCCAGATCACTGGATCTGCCACGTCGTCGCGTGTCACGTGAATGTGCGCATCGCCCGAGTACCAGCCCTGGTTCGGCAGGTCGGCGTAGCGTTGCAGTGGAATCGTCACCTTGCTGGTCTGGTTCTTCTTGACTTCGAACTTGCCGTGATACGCACGGAATTCCGGTCCACGCGTCGCAACGAGTTCATAAGTGCCTTCCGGCAATTCCCCGTCGTAGCCGCCGTCGACGTAGAACGCCTGCCGATTTGGCGAGGGCCAGAACGTACGCTCGTTGACCGACAGCATGCGCAGGTCATCCGCGAATCGCTGCAGCTTGAGTGCCTTGTCGTTGACCAGAGGAGCGCGACCGCTGGCATCGTAGATGCCGATGCGAGCCGGCACCTGGCCGCCCGTCTTCGCGTCCTTGACCAAAAGCTGCAACTTGCCGGACGGCGGCGGCGCCTTGGTCGTGTTGCTGCGTGTGACTTTGAGATCGCAGAGGGCGAAACCGTTACGCGATGCAATGGCGATATCGGAACCCTGCGTGCCCTGTCCCGCAAAGCGGGCTCGATCGAGCGGCAGAGTCACATCCAGAAATTTGCCGCCCTTTCCCGGGGTGACTTCAGGCGTGAGGCCCTGGCCGCTGCCGCCGCTCATGTCCCAACCGACGACGAATGGAGTCGTGTACTCGGCTGCATAGGTCAACGTCAGCGAGACGGTTTCGTCTATATCGAATGCCAGCTTGTTGTCGACATCGAACGCGATGATGTCGCCTACGACACACGATTTGCCTTCGATGGTGCTTTTCTGAATCGGCTTGGTCCGGCCTTCGGCGCCCTCGAAATAGGTGCGGTTGGTGCCGAAGATTTTCGTGATGCCGGGTTTCGACCATTCCACGATCTCAACGTACCGGGCCTCGGTGCCGTGACCGTTAGCCAGCAGTGGCAGGCATGCCGCTACGATGACGCCGGCGAGGGACGCTATCGCAGGCATTGTAGACGCAGACGCGGTCGGGCGACTCTGCCCAGGAGTTTTTGGCTTGTTCATACGGTACCCCGTTTCGGTCCGGATTGCGGCGATCGACCTGCCGTTCGCAGTTTGTGATGCGAAGCTCTGCAATTATCGATGACGCGCCGAACGCGAATTGCCCTACGTCATTCGTTGATTCAGGTCCGCTATCAGCTGCACCGCGTTCCGTCTCGGTGGAGTGTCGGTGTTGCCAAAATCGTTCGGCGGGCTATATGTTGGAGCACAATGCCGTCGCGCCACCGTCGAGAGCGCGTCGTTGCAGCTCGGGCCGTAAGTCGCTTCGGGTTGTGGAATCAATGCGGGAAGCCATTTGTGCGGTTCCTGCGGTCTCGATACGGATACGCGTGAGATAGCAGGTGTCGTGTACTACCGCGTCGGACTTCCGTCAGGAGCAATTGCAGGAGTACCAGGATGTCCAGTTCGTGCACGCTTCTGAAGCGTTCGCCTCGTCTCAGGGCAAAGACTGCCCTGGTCCTTATCGCGATTCTAACAGTCGCACCGGTACATTCGGAGCAACAGACCATTCCAGACACCCCGGCCGGGCGGGTGCTCGCCGCATGGCTGGAAGCTTTCAATAGTGGTGACCGGGATCGCGTCGGGGCTTATCAACAGGAGTACGAGGTGGCACAGGCTCAGCCGCTGGATGCGGTGATGGCGTTCCGGGCGAAAACGGGTGGGTTCGATCTCGTCGACGTTTACAAGAGTGAACCACTGCGTATCGAGTTTATGGTCAAGGAGCGCGCCACCGGTACACGCGGCATCGGTAGGTTCAGTGTGACTCCCTCCGACCCTCCCAAGGTCACGACCTCGGGGCTCAGGGCAATTCCTCCGGGCGCAACCGCCATTGGTTTCGAGATCGATGCAGCCGTTCGAGACCGTGTGATCGCCGGGTCGATCGCGAAGCTGAATGAAAACTATGTGTTCCCCGAGACAGCAAAGAAGATGGAGCAGGCATTGCGACGCCACCAGAAGCGCAATGAGTACGACGCGGTGACGGACGGTGAGAAGTTCGCTGGCCTCTTGACCGCACACCTTCAGGAGGTGAGCCACGACAAGCATCTCAGGGTGAACTTCAGCGCGGCCCGTTATCCGGACGATCTCGCCGCACCCAGTCCGCAGCAGGTTGCGGAGAACCGCAGGATGACCGAACGCTCAAATTGCGGTTTCAAGAAAGTGGAGCTGCTGACCGGGAATGTCGGCTACGTGAAGTTCAACATGTTTGCGAACCCAGATCTGTGCGGCGAGACCGCGATTGCCGCAATGAATTTTCTGGCGAACGTCGACGCCATCATTTTCGACCTGCGCGATAACGGCGGGGGCCACCCTGCCATGGTTGCGTTGATCTCGACCTACCTGTTCGACCAGCCGACGCACCTGAATGACATTTGGACTCGCAAGACCGATGCCACACAACAGTATTGGACCCTTCCGGTGGTGCCTGGCAAGCGGCTGGCCGCCGTGCCGGCTTTCGTGCTGACATCGTCCCGGACGTTCTCGGGTGCCGAAGAGTTCAGTTACAACCTGAAGAACCTCAAACGCGCCACCATCGTTGGAGAGACGACGGGCGGGGGCGCACACCCAGTGCACGGCGAACGAATCGACGATCGGTTCGTGATCGGAGTGCCGTTCGCTCGTGCGATCAATCCGATTACGCGCACGAACTGGGAAGGCACCGGCGTCGAACCTGATGAAAGAGTGCCGGCCGTCGATGCGCTGACCACTGCGCAGAAGCTGGCAGCCGAAAAGCTCGCGTCGTCAGGTTCTGCTCCGCGCGCCGGCACGAACTGATAGCTACTCGATACGGGGGTGCGCCGGCACGCGTGAAGCTCACGCCGGCAAAGCGAGTAGGGTGACTCGCCGGCCATGCGTCTGCTCTAAGCGGTGACCTGCTGAGTGGTCATCCCTGAAGAGAAGTGACGCCTGCAGCCCGCCCCCCCAAGGTTCATCATGCTGAAACGTTCGATGTCGTTGCTGATCGCGTTGCTGGAACGCCTCATGCCGGCGCAACCCATTTCGCAACGGATACCAGTATGAAACTGTCGGTGATCGTCGCCCGCACACTTGTCGTAGCGCTAGTCGCTGGAGTCTGCTCTACCAGTCTTGCCGCGCCCAAGACGCATGAATTGAAAGCCTCGCCGACCACGGTGCATCGCAGCTTCTTCGATGCCGCGCTGCCGCCGGTATTGACCATCGATTCCGGCGACATCGTCAAGCTCGAAACGGCCTCCGGCAATCCGCGCTATTTCGAAAACCTGGGCGTGCCGAAAGAGAAGATCCCGGCGGAACTCTATGCCGTGTTCGAAGGTGTCGAAGGCACTGGCCGCGGCGATCACACGCTCAATGGGCCGATTGCGGTGCGCGGCGCCGAACCGGGCGACACCTTGGAGATTCGCATTCGCTCGGTCGATGTGCGACTGCCGATTGCCGGTCAGGGTTTCAACATCGGGCGCGGTACGTTGCCCGAACAATTCGAATACAAATTCGATCGCCCGCTATGGATCGACATGAAGAAACGCACGGTCGAATACGCGCCGGGTGTGGAAGTGCCGGTCAAACCTTTCTGGGGCGTCATCGCCACCGCACCGCCGCCGGAAATGGGGCGCGTGCCCAGCGGTCCACCGAATTTCTTCGGCGGCAACATGGACAACAGCGATCTCGGCGCCGGCAGCACGCTGTATCTGCCGGTGTTCAATCCGCAGGGATTGTTGTCCATCGGCGATGGCCATGCCGCACAAGGCCACGGCGAGGTGTGCGGCGGGGCCATCGAGACTTCGCTCAAAGGTGAGATCCAAGTGATCCTGCACAAAGGCAAGAAGCTCAAGTGGCCGCGTGCCGAAACCGCCACCCACTATATGACCATGGGGCTCAACAAGGATCTCGACGAGGCGGCCAAGGCGGCGACGTCCGAGATGCTCGATTTCCTGGTGGAGACGAAGGGCCTGACGCGTGAGACCGCGTACATGCTTTCCAGTGCAGCGATGAATCTGCAGGTCACGCAGTTGGTCGACGGCACCAAGGGCGTTCACGCCATGATGCCTAAAGCCATCTTTGCGAGATGAATGAATAGCCATGATGAATGCCACCATGCGTATTGAATTGCGTCGGTTCATCAACGTGACTGTTGCCACACTGGGTGTGGCGGCAATCGCCGGCTGCGGAGAGAAACCCGCGATCGACACGGCGCAGGCGCCTGCCGCTGCGGCGAGCAAGTTTCATCTGGAAGAAGCAAGCATCGCGAGCATTCAAGGTGCGATCGAATCGCACCAGATCACCACCGTGGGCTTGGTCGAGCTGTATCTCAAGCGCATCAAG
>Ga0157380_10001034_pt1 | contig 17763 bp, 13 predicted proteins | sample S35metaG_FD_119757 | JGI IMG/M metagenome (GOLD analysis project Ga0157380, IMG submission 119757) | Switchgrass rhizosphere microbial communities from Kellogg Biological Station, Michigan, USA - S3-5 metaG | ecosystem: Host-associated > Plants > Roots > Rhizosphere > Soil | place: USA... | reverse complement strand
GAAGACCATGGGCATCATTTGGTTGCTGCTCATTGCGAATGGCGTGACCACCGAAGATCACCTCCCCACGTGGGTGGTGATGAGCTGCTTCGTTGCGATCGGCATCGGTACGATGTTCGGCGGGTGGCGGATCGTCAAAACCATGGGTCAGCGCATTACGAAGCTAAAGCCGGCAGGCGGATTCGCGGCTGAATGCGCCGGCTCGATCACGTTGTTCATGGCCACGCACTTCGGTATTCCTGTTTCCACCACCCACACGATCACGGGTGCGATCATCGGCGTCGGCACTACCAAGGGTTGGTCTGCGGTGCGCTGGGCCGTGGCCGGCAACATCGTGATCGCGTGGATCGTCACCATTCCGGCGTCCGCGGCCATTGCCGCGCTCTCCTGGTGGATCGGTGGCGTGTTCTTCTAGTGTTTCGCGCTACCGCTGGCCTTCGCGCTCGACTGCGCGAAGAATGCTGCCAGCCAACTTCGGGGGATCGCGATGCACGACACGTCGGACGGGATACGGCTGCAAGCCGCACTAATAGCAGCGTTGTGTCTCGCGGGCGTGAGTTTTTTCCACACTGCTTTGGCGCAACCCGCCGCTCCCGCGCAGCTCGATGCACAAGCGAGCGATCCCCGTGTCATGGGCTGGATGGTCGGGGCACCGCCGCCGGCGGACAAGCTGATTGCATTCGCCGACGGCAGTTGGTTCCGGTTTCCGCAGACCCGCTGGTCGTTCTCGCACATTCGGGAGCTGATGCCGACGAGCGTCGTCAGTCGCGGTAACGGGCCGTCGGCTGTGCTTCCGAGAAGCGAGCGCACCGACATCGATGCCGTGAAGTTCACGCCGATCGGCCGCGCCGACTCGATGACGTGGGAGCAGTCCCTCGCGGCGAACTACACCGACGGCATCGTGATCCTGCATCGCGGCCGCATCGTCTATGAGCGCTACTTCGGAGCGTTGACTCCGGAGCGGCAGCACATCGCGTTCTCCGGGACCAAGTCGTTCGTGGCCACGGTCGCGGCGATGTTGGTCGGCGAAGGGAAACTGGACGAGAACGCGACCGTCGCGCGCTATCTACCGGAATTCCAAGCGAGCGGCATGGGGGATGCGACAATTCGTCAACTCCTCGACATGACGACCGGCGCCGACTACACCGAGGACTACGCGGACCCGAACTCCCAGGTGTGGGCGTTGACTCGAGCGGGCGGCTTCCTCGCACGCCCGCCCGGCTACGACGGGCCCGAATCGTTCTTCGATTATCTGCTGACGCTGCACAAAACGCGGCCGCACGGCGAGCAGTTCGCCTACAAGACCGTGAATACCGACATGCTCAACGCCGTGCTGCGGCGCGTGACGGGCCAAACGCTGAGCACCCTCTTGAGCGAGCGCATCTTCTCGCGACTCGGCGCCGAGCAAGACGCGTATTTCACCGTCGATCCCACCGGCGTGGAGTTCGGAGGCGGCGGCTTGAACCTCACACTGCGCGACCTCGCGCGCTTCGGCGAAACGATGCGGCTCGACGGCCGGTTCAACGGGCAGCAGATCGTGCCGAAAGCCGTGATCGAGGACATTCGTCGCGGCGGCGATCGCGCGTCGTTCAGCCGCGCCGGCTACGCCACGCTGCCCGGCGGGAGCTACCGCAGCATGTGGTGGGTACTACACAACGAGCACGGCGCCTACAGCGCGCGCGGCATTCACGGGCAAGGTCTGTACATCGATCCGAAAGCGGAGATGGTGATTGCGCGCTTCGCGTCGCATCACCTGGCCGCCAACGCCAACTACGACGCCACGTCGCTGCCCGCATACCAGGCAGTGGCCGAGTTGCTGCTCGCAACGCCGCGCTGAGATCCGCTCGCGCACTATCCGGGTGCATGACTCGCTCGCGCGAGCCCGCGCCGCTGTCGATCGTGGACGATCCTCTTCGTGCTAGATTTGCGGCAACCGCCACCAAGAGCGCCGACCGGAAGTCGCCATGTACCGTATCCAACCCCTCGCGGGTCCCACCAGCGTTTATGCCGGAGAAGGGTCGGTCATTCCTTTCGGCATCAACGCGGCGGGCGATGTCGCGGGCAGCAGCAGCGCTTGGCTCTGGCATTCGTCCAGCCCTGAGCCCGTCCTCGCGCTGATGGGCACGCTCTGGCAAGGCGCGGCCCTCAGATTCACGCAGCCTTGGAATCCGTCGAACTCGAGCATCCTCTACGCGTTGAATGCGGCCGGCGACGCCGTCGGCGTGCGCGCGATCGAGAACACCGCGACGGCGCACGGCGAGTTCGTGCGCGGCGGCGTCGCCTACGACTTGAGCTCCGCGGTGGGCGCCGGCTCGTTCGTGCGCGGCATCAATGACGCCGGCCTCGCGTGCGGTTGGAGCATGGCGAGGCCGGACGCGTTCGTCTACGACACGCACACCGGCGCCGTGGTGTCGTGGATCGCACCACTCCCGGGGACGAGCAAGGCCCGAGCCTACGGCATCAACAATGCCGGCTGTGTCGTCGGGGTAAGCGACGCCGTCGCGTTCGTTGCCGATGGCGGCGGCGCACGCGGCCTCGGTCCCGCCTCGTTCATCGGCGGCATCAACGACGCGGGTACGGTGTGCGGCTCGATCGGCAAACCGACGCCGCAAAATTACGCGCCGGCCATCTGCGACGCCAACGCTGCCGCACCGGCCTTCGCGGAGATCCCGGTGCCGCACGGTTTTCTCGGAGCCCACGCCACGGCGATCAACAACCACGGGGTAGTCGTGGGGTCTTGCTGGCGCGCCGGGTCCATCAACACCGCGCAGTCGGCGTACGTCTACACCGATGGTGGCGCCAGCACCGACCTCAACACCTTAGTCGCAGTCGCAGGGTGGCATCTCGAGTACGCCACGAGCGTCAACGATGCGGGGCAGATCGTCGGCTACGGAGCGTTTCAAGGTCGGCGCACGGGCTTCCTGCTCAGCCCCCGCGAGCTTCCTCCTGACTCCTGGAAGCTTGGACACAAGTGGCAGGTACCCGACCTGGTCATTCCCTGGCCTTGGCCGCCGCGACCCGAGCCGCCGATGCGCGTGGAGAAACGGGATGCCCTCTGGATCCTCGCGCTCGAAGAGCTTGCGCACGAGATCTCCGATGCGGCCGTGCGCGAAACGGTTCGCCGCGAGCTCATCGAAGCCGCGCGGCAGAGCCTCGAGAACCTGGCGGAAAACATCACCAACGAGCCGCCGTCTACCGTACCAGCCACCGCGCCGGCACAAGCTGAGGCGCACCGGCCAAATCCGCACCTCGCTCTGAAAGACGGTCGGCTTCCCTGGCCGGGTGAATGACGGCGACGGTGCAACGTATACTTCCGAGCCGCGACTGCCCGACCACCCACAACGGTTTCGCATGAACGAGCCCGGCCGCGCCGTCTTCATTTCCTACGCCTCCGAAGATTCCGCCGCCGCCCTGCGAATCGCGGTGGCATTGCGCGCGGCCGGCATCGACGTCTGGCTCGACCAGGCCGAGCTGCGGGGCGGCGACGCCTGGGACACGAGACTCCGCAGCCAGATCAAGTCTTGCGCGCTGTTCATTCCCCTGATCTCGGCCAACACCAACGCGCGCCGCGAGGGCTACTTCCGCCGCGAGTGGAAGCTCGCCGGCGACCGCACTATCGACATGGACGAGGCGCTGCCCTTCCTCGTGCCGGTCGTGATCGACACCACCAACGACGCAGTGGCGGTCGTGCCCGACCGGTTTCGTGCCGCGCAATGGACCTGGCTACCCGGCGGCGCAGCAACGAGCGCGTTTGCGGAGCGACTGAGGAATTTGCTGCAGGGAGACCAAACACCTGTGGCAGCCACCAAGCAGCACGTCGTTGTGCCGCCGGCCCCGCCCGAGAAGTCGGTCGCGGTGCTCGCCTTCGCCAACTTGAGCGCCGACAAAGAGAACGAATACTTCTCCGACGGCATTAGTGAGGAGCTGCTCAATCTGCTCGCCAAGGTGCCCGGGCTCAAGGTCTCGGCGCGAACCTCGGCCTTTCACTTCAAGGGCAAGAACGCACCGATCCCGGAGATCGCGCGGCAGTTGGGCGTGGCTCATGTCGTCGAAGGCAGCGTCCGCAGAGCAGGCGAGCGTGTGCGGATTACGGCGCAGCTCATCAAGGCTGCGGACGGGTTTCATCTGTGGTCCGACACATTCACGCGCGACCTCAAGGACGTTTTCGCCGTCCAGGACGAAATCGCGAGCCTGATCGCGCAGGCTCTGAAGCTCAGGCTCGAGGCGTCGGCGCGCACCGACCAAACGGTCGATCCGGCGGCCTACGCGCTGATGCTCGAGGGCAAGCACTTCGTTGCGCAGCGCTCGAGCGTGGCATTCGCGCGGGCGGAGGTGAGCTTCAAGCACGCACTGGCCATCGACCCCAACCTGGCCGCAGCGCATGCGGGGCTCGCGGACCTCGCGATGCTCCGCAACACCTACGCGATGATGGAAGGCGGCGACGGAGATCCGCGAGATTTCGAGTATTCGACGCGATCGGCAACGCGGGCGATGGAGCTCGAACCGGGCCTCGCCGAGCCACACGCGGCGCTCGGGCTGCTGCTCACGACCTCCCGTCGGTTCGAAGAGGCGGAGCGCGAGTTCACTGCGAGCCTCAAGCTCAATCCCAACTACGGAGTCGGTCACTTCTGGCACGGCTTGATGCTGGGTAGCGTGGGGCGGATCGATGAATCGCTGGCCGCGACGGAGCGCGCGCTCAATCTCGATCCGCTCGGCTCCACTGCGTTGCTGACCCACTCGACCACCCTGCTCGCTGCCGGCCGTGTGAGCGAAGCGCTCGTGCCGATTGAACGTGCCCTTGCGGTGCGGGCCGATCTGTTTCCGCCTGGGCATGGTTTGCGCGCCGTCATTCTGCTCTCGCTCGGTCGCGTCGATGAGGCACTGGCGGAGGCGCGTTTCGTCCGCGAGCACAAGAGCGCTCATACGCGCTGGTGGGCCGACGGGGATGCGATCTATGTGTTGAAGCGCGCGGGAGCACGCGGCGAAGCGGAGGACTTCCTGCTCGAGCTGCGGGCGCGTCTGCCCCCCGATAGTCACGTGCTGGGATACGCGCTGCTCGGCATCGGGCAATACGAGGAGGGTTTGCGCCTCGCGGCGAGCATGACGCCGGTGACCTGGTCGCGCCTGTTCTTGATGCCCATGATGGACCCGGTGCACGACACCCCGGCCATGCACGCGTTGTTCGCTCGGCTGAGCTCGGTGGATCACTACCGGCGGAGCCGTGAGGCGCTCACGCGGTTGCGGCGCGGCAGCGCTTCGACCGCCAGTTTCGAATAACGAGCCGGCCAATACTCGTTCGAGCGCCTCGATCCGTGGCGTAGACTGCGGCTAGCGTTGCTCGGTGCAAGGGGAGGATCGAGATGCGAGACGCAGTACGGAACCGATCGGCATGGTACGCGGGCGCACTCACGTTCGCGCTGGCAGCGATCTGCGCAACGGCTGTTCTAGGCCAAGCGAGCAACAGCCTGCCGTCGCGACCCGCTGTCGGCCAGGAAGCACCGCTGTTGGTCCTCTCGCCCAAAGCCAAGTCCGGCGGCTGGACGGGCGTGCATCGGCCGCATACCAAACTACGCGACGTGCTCGCACGGCACGAGGGCAAAGCGGATTGGGCTGAGACCGTCGTCGACGACGAGAGCCTGTTCGCGCAGTGGATCTCGATGGGGCCGGGGCGCAAGACGCCGCGACAAATGAACGGCGACACGCGCGAGTGGTGGATCGTGCAGTCCGGCACGCTGCGGTTCACGGTGGAAGGTCGCGAGCCCGTGATCGCCGGCAAGGGGTTCATGGTGCAGGTGCCATATCGCACGCTGTACCAGATCGAGAACGTCGGCAACGAGCCCGCGCTGCGCTTCGAGGTGAACGTGGCGCGCGCGCGCAAGCTCTACCCTCTCGACGAAACGCCTGCGCCACTGGCCGGCTTCGACTACGTCCCGACGCGCGTGACGGGCGGACGCGGCACCCTCGACGAGCAGAACCGTCCCGTGCTCGATTTCAACAAAGTCGTTGCCGGGGAGGAACGCGGCGGAACATTCGTCGACGACGACCGCGGCTTCGCGAACGTGATCATCGGTAACTATCAAGCGCCACAACCCGGGAACAAAGGGCACTTCCACGAGGAAGGCTCCGAGTTCTGGCTAATCATGCTCGGCAAGATCCGCTACAACATCGAGGGGCTGCCCGAGTTCGAGGCGGAACAGGGCGACGTGGTGTACGTGCCGCGCCAGACGTGGCACCTCGCGAGCTTTGGCGGCAGCGAAGGGCTGCGGTCGTGCCGGCTCGCCATGAACGGGTTCCCGTATCAAGCACACATGTTCGAACCAGACTGAGGATGCACCGATGCGCGTAGTGATTCGATCGTTCCACGCTCGCGCCGCCGGCGCTGCGGCGGCGCTGGCGTTGGGATCGCTCGCCGTCGCGCAAGTCGCTCCGGGCCCGAACGTGAGCCCTCGAGCCGTGTGGTCGCACCCGCCGGAGACGTTCACGTCGCGCGTCGTTGCGAGCGGCCTCGAAGATCCGTGGGAAGTCACATGGGGTCCCGACGGCTTCCTGTGGATCACCGAACGCGTCGGCAAGCGAGTCGTGCGCGTCAATCCAGCCGACGGTAGCCGCAAGATAGCGATCAGCATCGACGAGGTGCACCAGACGCTGCCGCAAGACGGACTGCTCGGTCTCGCCCTCCACCCGCAGCTCCTGCGCGGCAGCAACTTCGTCTACGTGATGTACACGTACGACGCGGACCCGAGCGCCGCCGAGGAACGGCGCTCGAAAATTCGCCGCTACACGTACGACTCGGCGTCGCAACAGCTCGGCGAGCCCGTCGACCTCGTGACGAATATCCCGCACGGCCCCGATCACGGCGCGAGCCGCCTCGTGATCGGACCGGACGGCAAGCTGTATGCGAGTAGAGGCGATCACGGCTCGAACTTCCTCGCCTACCACTGCGAGCCCATCCGCGCGCAGGAGTTGCCGACCGCTGCAGACATTGCCGCGCGCAATTGGCAGGGCTACGAAGGGAAGATCCTTAGGATCAATTTGGATGGCTCCATTCCGGACGACAATCCCTTGCTGAACCGCGTGCGCAGTCACGTGTTCAGCTACGGCCATCGCAACCCGCAAGGTCTGGCCTTTGGACCGGACGGCCGCCTCTATGAATCCGAGCATGGGCAAGACACGGATGACGAGGTGAACCGCATCGAGGCCGGGCGCAACTACGGGTGGCCGCTGATTGCCGGTAACAAGGACGACCAGTACTACACCTATGCGAATTGGTCGGCGTCGGCGCCGACACCGTGCGCTAGCTTGGAATACGGCCGCGACGTGCCGGCAACGGTGCCGCGGACAAAGGAATCCGACGTGAACCTCGCCGATTTCACGCCGCCGCTCGAGACGTTTTTCACGGTGCCGAGCTCGTACGATCCGCGCACTCTCGGCAATGCGACGGCCGCGCTAGCGGGCCTCGAGGTCTATGCGTCGCCGACCATCCCCGGTTGGAGCCCATCGATTCTCGTCGCCGGCATGACCAGCGGCGTCATCTACCGCTTGCCCCTCAACGCGACCCCGGCCCCTCCCCTCACCTATTTCAAAGCACAGGATCGCTACCGCGACCTCGCAGTTGCGCCGGATGGTCGTCGGATCTACGTCGTCACGGATGCGCACGGTCGAACCGTGAGCGCATCGGGCGAGATGACGGCGACGCTCGAGCACGCGGGCGCCCTGCTCGAGTTCACGTACGCCGGAACGCCGCCGAGCGAATCGCGTTAGGTCCGCACGCTCTGGCGATGCCGCGCTTACTCAAGCACGCACGGGCTCGACGCGAGCCGCGGGCGCCAGCATCCGCGAGAGTGCCAGCGTCAAGGTGAGATAGCACGCGGCTCCGAGCACGAAGTTCAGGGTGATGCTGAAGTAGATCGATATCAGCACGGCCAGCACAGAGGCGAGCACACCGAAGCGCCGTTCAAGGCCCAGAACCACGGCGTTTCCAACGACCGAGCCGATTTCGCTATGCGCATCCCTAGGGGAAAGAAAAACCCGAGAACGAATTTCGCCTTCGTCGTCGGCGGCCGTTGCGCCGTCAGCGCCAGCGGTTGCCCAAGACCCAGGCGACGAGGCTCCAGCGCGTACCGCGTGTGACGGGCGCAACCCGATGCAACGTGAAGCTCGGGAATACGATGAAGCTGCCGCGGCTCCGGTCGAGCTTCGTCGGGAGCGGGAGGTGTTGGAGCTCCAGATCGCCGCCTTCGTAGTCGTCGGACCGCGAAAGCTGAATCGACACCGAGAGCTTGCGCAGCGGCCGGTAGCCGGCGAAATCGGTGTGCCAATCGTAGAAACCTTGATCCGAGCTGTCGTAGCGCGCCAATTGGATGTTCGCTTCGACGCCGGCGATGTCGACGCAAAAAAACCGCCGGTTACATTCTTGCGCCACCGCCCACACTCTCTCGTAGAGCCACTTGTACCGGCTCTCGGTGCCTAAGAACACGACTTGCGAGCGGCGCACGCGCGCATCGGCGCCTTCGCGCGATTCGTGTCGCGGGCGGGACGTCAGCCGCGAGTCACAGCTTGAATAGGAATTCCTGCATGCCGTTGCGCAGTAGTCGGCCGCGCTCGACGGTGTAACGCGGCATGCAGCGAGCCAGATCTTCAGGCGTATACCGCGGCGCCGGCCGCTCACGCCCCGGTCGCAGCTGTTGCACGATGCGCTGGTCGTCGATGGGCAAGAACGTGCTCGGCCGCTCCGGCATTGTTTTCGCCGAGTAATAAACGAGGCCGTGAGCGAGCGCGCCGCGCTTGCAGCGCAACGCGATGCACTCCATCACGGCCGTCAGCGCAGGTTGATTCAGATAATTGATGAGGTCCCAGCAGAGCACGACATCGGTCGGCTCGCCGCGCCGCGGCAGCAACGCATCGGCGTGTTGGCGGATGCGGCGCGCGTCGGTTTCGCCGTTCAACGCGTCGAGGCCGTCCGCGAGCTCGACGATCTCGAGCCGACAGCGGAACCGGCCAAGCGCGCGGATCGTCGCGCTGTGCGCCGCGCCGAGATCGAGCACGACCCAGCGCCCGCCCGTTTGCAGGCGCTGCATCAACGAATTGAACAGCGGCGCGCTCAAGCCCTCTGGCGTGCTGCTTGCCTTAGCAGCCGCCGCCGGAGGGCGACCCTTGTTCAACTGGCGCGCATCGACCGCCACGGCGCTCGTCAGCTCACAGCTCCCGTCTTCACGACGGACGGCGACTCGGGCTTGGCCGGCTGCGCGACGGGCTTCGGAGCCGCAGCTTGCGTTTGCGGTGGCTGTTGCGGAGCGGTCCTCGGCGGTTGCTGCTGCTGCGCGCCACGGTTGATGACGTTCTGGCCCGCTTGCGGATCCATCTCGATAGCGCCTTTGAACTTCGCGCCATCCTCGAGGCTAACGCGCGGCGAGGTGATGTTGCCCTTCACCGTAGCGCTCTTGCGAACGTTGACGCGCTCGGAGCCGTATGCATCGCCTTCGAGATAGCCATCGACGTAAATGGAATGAGCGTAGACGTCGGCCCGCACCTTGCCCTGTGGGCCAATCGTCAGACTGTTGTTCTTGAGGTTGACCGTGCCGCTGACTTCGCCCTCGATGAGCAGATCCTCTTCGCCCCGCACATCGCCGTCGATGTGAATGGAGGGACCGATCACGGCCGCCTCGCGGCTGCTCGCGGCACTGCTACGTTGGGGGCTCGATTCCGTCCTCACTGGACTTGGGTCGGGCCGCGGACCCGGCTCGGGCGTTCCTTTTTTACCGATCTCAAACATGATGATCCCCTAAGGTTTCGAGTGTGAGTGCTTTCGCCACAACCACTTGCACCACGATCGTGACGAGCGATCTATCTATCACAGGGCTCCCTAGAACGCCATCCTGTCGGCTTCGGCCGACACCTCGCCGCGCCAAGCTCGGGCCGAGCCCCCAATCAGGCCGTGAAGTAGTGATAGATGTAGAGAACGAGGGACCCGGTCGCCACCGACGCGATGGCGATCGCGATGGCCGAGACGAGCGTGCCGATCAGCACCACGAGCCCGTCGCGCTCGATCATGCCGATGGCAATCACGGACGCGGCGAAGCCGGGCGGCATGTTGCCCAAGAGCGGAATCGGCAAAATCATGATGACGCCCAGCACAAAAATCACAATTCCGATCAGTATCTTACCAATGGGCTCGGTCACGATTGGGAAGCGCGGCTTGCAGATTTTTTCTAGCCGCTCGAGGTAGGGACCCAGACGCCCGGCCATCCGCTGCAGGTCGGCCCGCGCCACGCTCTTGTCGGCAAGCGCGTTCGGTAGCCAGAGCCGCCGCCGCGCCGCGATCAAGTTCACGGCGATGATCACGAGCGCCACGCCGCATACGGTCGGGATCCCCGGCGGCATGGGTAGGCAGCACGGCAAAGCAAAAACCAGCAGCGCGAAGCCGAGCGCCCGATGGCGCAGCCGCGTCAAGATTTCCCGAAATGTGACGCGCTCCTCCTCCCCCTCCGTGAGCTCGCGCAGGACCTCGGAGGTTCGCTCGGGAAGGGGCCGTCGCCGCAAGCGTGCTCGGAGCCCGCTGCGAGTATCAACATCCATCGACTAGAGACTTTCCTGGTAGGTAGCTTGGGCTGGGCCCGCATTCTAATGGACGGTCAACGGCAAGAGGCACCTGCGTTCAGCCAGGCAACCGCAGCGTCCAGCACAGTGTCGGCCGCCCCCTCCGTCGCGCTGACGCCGGCCGGGGCGACCGGCTCGTCTGGAGAAACCGGACCATCGAATAGGTTTCCGGCAGTATCGCTCGTTGCCGCAACCGTCAGGACCAGCGAGGCGCCGTCGGCCAAGGGAAAGGTTCGATTGCCGGCGCTCAAGCCCCGCGTGGGCGCGCCGAACGAGCGCGTCGTGGGGCGACTGCGCAACGCAACGGCCAGCACCTCGGCGGAGCTGGCGGTAGCGGGCCCAAGCAGCAGCGCGACCGGTGTGGTCGCCCGCACTCGATACGGCGAGCGCACTCGGAGCTGGGTGTAGTCGCCGAACCCAGCCTGACCGTCTCGGTACCACACGGCGACGCGCCGGCCGTCCGGGTAGACGGATGCCGCAAGCTCGCCCTCCTCGAGCAGGGGCCCCAGCCCCGCGAGCATCGGCCAGAGGTTGCCGCCGGTGTTTTGCCGCAGGTCGACGACCCAACCACAAACCCCTGCCTCATCATGCTGTTGAATGATGCTCTTCAACGACTCGGCGAACTCGACTTGCTGGACCGGAGTGCCGCCGGCGAAGCTCGGCACGAGCAGGTGCGCGACGTTGGCGAAGCGGCGGGCGCGCGGCGCGGACAATGCGGCGCCGGTGCGGGCGTTGGCCACCGCGGTCGTTTGGAGCTCGCGTGTGACCGCGGGGCTTTGCAGATAGCTGTGCCGGTCGCCGAGCGCTCGAACCGCAAACCGCACGGCGAGGTGCGCTTGCGCCGGAGCCGTGGCGCCGCGCGCGTACTCCAGCGCTTGCTCGCGCAGAACCGGCCAATCGACCTCGGCACGCCGCAAGGAGTGCTCCCGCATGAGCGCGATGGCCGCTTCGACGTAGCGTGTCGCGGCCAGGGTCGCGGGCGGTGCCGCATCGGTTGCGACCGCGGTCAGCTCGAGGGCGTCGAACCACACGGTCCCCGCGCCGCGGACGCTGACGCCGAACGCGATTTCGTCGATGTCGCCCGGTAACGGCAGCTCGAGCTCGTAGTGCCGCCATTCAGGATCGTTGCCGGCGGAGGCCGCCGGCCCAGGCTCTCGCTCCTCGTTCGGCTCACGGCCGTAGCCGTAGCTATCGAGGAATAGCGGGCCGCGCGGCCCGTCGATGCGGAGCCAGAGCGCGCCAGTCGCACCGCCCGACCCGGTGCGGATCGCACCCGCGAGGCGCAAGCGCTGTACGCGCCGGGAGTCGCCGTCCACGCGAAGCGGCGCTGCGGCAGCGCGCTGGGTTACGCGCGTGACGCCCGCCGCCGAGCCGCGCGTCACTTGCAGGCTGTGTTCGCCGTCAGCCGTTACCGTCGCATCGCTCGTTACCTCGGCGCCGTCGCCCGCGCTCCAGCCGAGCGGCATCCCGCCTGCGTCGAGCGCCTCGAAGCTCAAGTTCTGCTGAGCATGGCCCGCAGCCGCACCGGCGAGGCTGACCACGAGGAGCAGCGTGAACGAGCGAGCGAGCCCGAACGGTCGGTCAAGCCGAACGCAGCGCAGGCCGGTCGGGGACATCGGGATTGACGAGCTGCACGAGCACGTGGAACAGGTCGCGATCACCCAGCACCGCCAGCCGCTCCGGCGGCGACAACCACGACAGCGCTTCGGCCGCCGTGTGCGCATCGCCGAGCTTGGCGCGCGCCGTGATGAACATGATGTCGGGATGGCCACGCGCCGCAGGCGGTCGAGGGAGCACGGCCGCGAAATGCCGTTGGCGCGCGACCTCGTCGCTCAAGAGCCGCTCGATCGTCACACCATCGAGCAACTCCTCGAGGCGAGCCTCCGCCTCGTCGCGTAGCGCGATGACGCGCGGCACGTTGACCTCCTCGGGGACGGTCAGGAAACCGAGGAAGCGCGTGATTTTCGCGAGCGCTGAGCTACCGCTCGCTGCGGACAACGGCAACGCGCAGACGAGGCCCATGAGCGCCGGCGACATCCAGATGAACAACGGCAGCGACACGTACAGCAGCACGACGGAGACGACAACGCCGGAAATGGTCTGCAACCAGTGGCGGCGGACCAGCGTCCCCCACGGCGTGCGCGCGTGCTTGCGGCTCTGCGTCGACCAACCGGAATCCTGACCGATCAGAATCTCGGACACCTGCCGCACCTGCATCATCATCATGATCGGCGCGTACAGCGCGGAGAGGATCGTCTCCGCGACCGCGCCGAGAACCACCCGCAGCGGATTGACCGTGCGCAGCAGCTCCCAGTCGATGAACGCGCGCAAGACACCGAGGATTTTCGGCGTCATCAACGTCACCATGGCGATGACGAAGAGCCGGATCATGCGCTCGCTGTCGAACAATGGCCAACGCGGGAACAACGACATCTCGTCCGTGAAATATTCGAACTGGACGGTGGCGATGTGACCGGCGGTGCCCAAGCCGACGACGATCAACGCAAACCACAGCGGCGAGGCGAGGTAACTCATGACGCCGATGCCCATGTGGGCACGGTTGGACCAAGTGAACCCTTGGCTCCAAAACACGGCGAGGTGCTGGATGTTGCCCTGGGCCCAGCGCCGGTCGCGCGCGGCCCCGTCGAGCAACGACGGCGGGCTATCTTCCCAGCTGCCCCCGAGGGTCGGCAACATGCGCACCGACCAACCCGCCCGGCGCAGCAATGCGGCCTCCACGAAGTCGTGCGACAGGATCGCGCCGCCGAACGGCTTCTTGCCGGGAAGCACCGGCAAACCGGCGGCGGCCGCGAATGCGCGGACACGCACGATGGCGTTGTGCCCCCAATAGTTGCCGTCGTTGCCCTGCCAGCTCGAGATGCCGCGCGCGACGATGGGTCCGTACACGCGGCCCGCGAATTGCTGGAGCCGCGCGAACAACGTCTTGCCGCCCGCAAGCCGCGGCACGGTCTGCAAGAGGCCGAGGTTCGGATCGGCCGCCATCTCGCGCGCGAGCGTCACGAGCGTGTCGGGTGCCAGAAGACTGTCGGCGTCGAGCACGATCATGAAGTCGTAGCGGCCGCCCCATTGCGTGACGAAGTCGTGCAAGTTGCCGACCTTGCGACCGACGTTCTCCGAGCGACGCCGGTACCACACACGAATGCGGTCGCCGAGCTTCTCGCGCAGCGCGTGATACGCCGCCGTCTCTTTGACGTAGAGCTCGGGGCGCGTCGTATCGGACAAAACGAAGATTTCGAACCCCGTGGCCTCGTGCTCGAGCAGCGCCTCTGCCATCGCGAACAGCGCGGAGAACGTGCCGGCGGGGTTTTCATTGTAGACCGGCATGATGAGGGCCGTGCGTTGCTCGACGCGCGTCTCGGCAGTCGCCCGTCTGCGGACGCCGCCGAACAGCACTCCCGAGATCGCGGCAGCAGCCGCCAGCGAGATCCAACCGAACGTAACTGCAAACAACGCGACCATGGCCCATTGCAAGACCGAGACGATGCCGACGGACACGACGGCGATCATCTCGAGCGTCGCGTAGCTCGTGAGCGCCAGTGCACCCCCGAACGTCAGGAGTCGAGCGAGCAGGGTTTTCAGCGACGGCCAGCCGAGCTTGCGTTCGCGCACGTAGCGCCGCAGGTTCTGCTCGGGCATCTCGAGCTCGGCCAGCGGCGGCACCGAGGCGGCGGGGCGCGTCGTCATCGCCGCCACTGGTACAACCACGTCTCGCCCCAGGGCTTGCCGTCCGAGTGCAGCACGGCACGCAGCTCGACGATGTCTTCGCGCCCGGGGTCGAGCTCGAATGCCACGCGGTACGCGCCCGTCTGCTCCACGACTTGTCCGCGCGGCGCAAACACTTCCCCGGCCGAGCTCGAGACCTCCGGCACGAGGTTGTCGGGGACATCCCCGGCACCCTTGAAATCGATGACGAACGAGCGCTGGCCTTCCGTGTTCAGGGATGCTCCGACGCGCGTTGCGACGACGCGCGCCAACGCGTCGTCGAGAGGTTCAGCCGTGAACCTCAGCCGATACGAGAACTCGGCGTTCTCCCCTGCGGGGATCGGGTTACGCGGCTGCCAATACGCCACGATGTTGTCGTTCATCTCGCGCGTCGACGGAATCTCGACGAGCTCGACATGCCCGGGTCCCCAGTCCCCGCTCGGCTCGACCCATAGCGAAGGCCGACGCTCGTATCGCGATTCCGCATCCTGGTAGTCCGCGAATTGCCGCTTGCGCTGGAGCAAGCCGAAGCCTTTGGGGTTGTCGTCGACGAACCCCGAGGTCCCCAATCCGCGCGAGTTCGCGAGCGGCCGCCACAAGCGTTCGCCGGAACCGGTCAGCATTTGCAGGCCATCGGAATCGTGCACGGCGCCGCGGTAGTCGTCGAAGCGTGCGCGATTGGAAGCGTCGAACAAGAACATCGACGTCAGCGGAGCGATGCCGAACGAGCTCAGCTCGACGCGGGCGAACAACCTCACGCGGACGTCGACGGTCGTCTCGTCGCCGGGCCGAGCCGTGAATGTGTACGCGCCGACGACCGATGGGCTCTGCAGCAGCGCGTGAACGACGATTTGCTCGGCCTGCTCGGGCGGACGCTCGATCCAGAAGTCGGTGAAAGCCGGAAATTCCTCGCCTTCGGGTCGCGCCGTCCGGACGGCGAGGCCGCGCGCCGAAAGGCCGTACACCTGGTCTTTCGCGATGCCCTGGAAGTAACTCGCGCCTTGGAACACGAGGAATTCATCGGGGTAGTCGGGCGTATTGATCGGTGCGCGCACCCTAAAACCCGAATAGCCCGTGTACCCGGCCGCCTCTGGCACCAGTGGCACGTCAGGCCCAGATGCAAAGCGCTCGTTCGTGAACAGCACGCGCCGCGCCGTGCGGCCGACGACGAGGTTGATGTTCACCGGTACGTCGAAGATGAACCCGGGATACAAAAGGTCGACCGCGAAGGTGCGATTCTCGCGGCCCCAGATCGCGGCCGTGGGATCGAAGCGGATCGAGCGGTACTGATCATACGAAAGGCGCTCGCGTCCTTCGCCTTCGGGCCGCGGCGGCAGCGAGTGCGGCCGCGTCGCGAGCTCGGCCGCTCGCGCTTCGAGCAGCGCGCGGTCGAAGGGCTCCGTGGGCCTATCCGGCGCCGGATCGGGAGCGTTGGCCGGCTCGGGGGGCACGGGTCGTTCTTGAGCCAACGACGTGCCCACCGCGCAGACGGCAAGCCAACAGACAAGGGAGAAGTGGCGGCGCAGCATCGCTCTTTTTTTGATCGCCCGACGGAGCAACCGACGGAAAGTGGATTCTACCAACTGTTACTTAAGCAAGCTTCATGCCGAAACGCGAGCTGTAGCCAATCCGCGTCAGCGCGAGCGGTGCCGCCCGCCATGCGCGGCACAAGGGCGCCGCCATACAATAGCCGCCCTCCAACTCGGATAGACGCCCGCCGAATGCCCGGAACGCCGCTGGACGCCCTCGAGGCCCGCCTTCGCCGCGAGCTCACGGGCGAAGTGCTATTCGACCCGTGGAATCGCGGTCGCTACTCGACGGATGCGTCGATCTACCAGATCGAGCCGCTCGGCGTCGTCGTGCCGCGCACGGCCGACGAGGCCGTTTGCGCCGCCGAAGCCGCCGTGGCGGCCGGCGTGCCTGTCTTGCCGCGCGGCGCCGGCACGTCGCAGTGCGGCCAGACCGTCGGCGCCGCGCTCGTCATCGACAACAGCAAGCACTTGAACCGGCTGCTGGAGGTCGACACGGAGAGCCGCACCGCGTCGGTCGAGCCCGGCATCGTCCTCGACGAGCTGAACGCCCGCTTGAAGCAGCTCGGCCTCTGGTACCCGGTCGATGTCTCGACGTCGGCGCAAGCCACGATCGGCGGCATGACGGCGAACAACAGCTGCGGCGCACGCTCGCTGCGTTACGGCAACATGGTGCACAACGTCCTCGAGATCGAGACGTGGCTCACGAGCGGCGAAACGCTGACGTGCGGCACCGTCCCCGCCGGCCCACCGGCCGGCTCGGCTCGCCACCGCGACCTCGTCGCCAAGGTGCGCGAGTTGCACGCGCGCGAACGGGACGAGATCGAAGCGCGCATCCCGAAGCTGCAACGGCGCGTGGCCGGCTATAACCTCGACCTGGCGTCGGCGGACGCGTTCAATCTCGCGCAGCTCCTCGTCGGCTCCGAAGGAACGCTTGGGCTGTTCCGCAAGATCAAGCTCAAGCTTGCGCCGTTGCCGACGCACAAGGTGCTCGGCGTGGTGCACTTCCCTACTTTCTATCAAGCGATGGACCTGACGCGGCACATCGTCGGGCTCGGACCCACGGCAGTAGAGCTCGTCGACCGGACGATGATCGAGCTGTCACGCGACATCGCAGCCTTCCGCGCGACCATGGACAAGACGCTCCGTGGCGAGCCGGACGCGATCCTGCTCGTCGAGTTCGCGGGCGACGAGCAGGCAGCGGAGCTCACGAAATTGCGCCGCCTGAGCGAGCTCATGGCGGACCTCGGTCTGCCCGGCAGCGTGGTCGAGATCGTCGACGCAGGCTGGCAGCGCGACGTGTGGGAGGTCCGTAAAGCGGGCCTGAACATCATGATGTCGATGAAGGGCGACGGTAAACCCGTGTCGTTCATCGAGGACTGCGCCGTGCCGCTCGAGCATCTCGCCGCTTACACCGAGCGCTTGACGCAGGTGTTCGCGAAGCACGGGACGCGCGGCACGTTCTATGCCCACGCGTCAGTCGGCTGCCTGCACGTGCGCCCCGTGCTGAACTTGCGCACGGAGCACGGCGCCAAGCAGATGCGTGCGATCGCCGAGGAAGCGTGTGCGCTAGTCAAGGAATACAAGGGCTCGTATTCCGGCGAGCACGGTGACGGTCTCGTGCGCTCCGAATGGATCGAGCCTGTGTACGGCGCGCGGCTGACGCGCGCCTTCGGCGAGATCAAGCAGGCGTTCGATCCGAAGGGCCTCATGAACCCCGGCAAGATCGTCGCCGCGCCGAAGATGGACGACCGCAGCTTGTTCCGCTTCAAACCCGACTATCAAACGACCGCCCTGCAGACGGGGCTCGATTGGTCGGAGCACGAGGTGGGCCCCGAGAACCGCGGCCGCGGTTTCGCGGCAGCCGTCGAGATGTGCAACAACAACGGCCACTGCCGCAAATTCGATGCCGGCG
>Ga0157380_10001033_pt1 | contig 17764 bp, 13 predicted proteins | sample S35metaG_FD_119757 | JGI IMG/M metagenome (GOLD analysis project Ga0157380, IMG submission 119757) | Switchgrass rhizosphere microbial communities from Kellogg Biological Station, Michigan, USA - S3-5 metaG | ecosystem: Host-associated > Plants > Roots > Rhizosphere > Soil | place: USA... | reverse complement strand
TGATGACGAGCGCTGAAGTAACTTCTGTTGATACCAGCGGAACAGGCGTGAAAGCAAAAGTAAAAACAGCCAATGGAGAAGTGATCCTCGAAGCTGATGTATTATTAAGCGCGATTGGTGTTGCCGCAAACATCGAAGGAATTGGTTTAGAAGAAACAGGAGTGAAAGTTGATAAGGGTCGTGTATCGGTTGACAAATATTATCAAACCAATATTCCCGGTATCTATTCAATAGGAGATTGTGCACCAGGCCAGGCATTGGCGCATGTTGCCAGTAAGGAAGGAATTATTTGTATTGAAAACATTGCATACAACGAAAAGAAATATAATCATCAACCAGAAGCGTTGGATTATGGAAACGTACCGGGCTGTACTTATTGTACGCCGGAAATTGCCTCTGTTGGTTTAACTGAGAAGCAGGCGAAAGATGCAGGTTATGAAGTGAAAGTCGGAAAATTCCCGCTCAGTGCTTCTGGTAAAGCTTCTGCCGCCGGACACGGTGAAGGATTTGTAAAAGTAATATTTGATGCTAAATACGGCGAATGGCTGGGTACGCACATGATTGGTTACAACGTTACCGAGTTGATCGCGGAAACCGTAACAGCGCGTAAATTGGAAACTACCTATCACGAAGTACTCAATAGTATTCATCCGCATCCAACAATCAGTGAAAGCATCAAAGATGCTATTGAAGTTGCGTACGGAGAAGCGATTCATTTGTAATAAAGAGTTATCCGAGTAATATTTTTTTGCCGGGAAGACGGTAAGACGGGAAATATTAACTCCCGTCTTACCGTCTTCCCGGCAGAATTTTTTTATCCCGTTCCAAACATACTTGTAACAAAAAAAGGGATGATACAAGATCATCCCATTCAATAAGACAGATAGTTGCGGCTGTTGGTTTACAGAAATCGAAACCCGATCCTGTTATGGGTTGTTGTTCCCGGACGTTTTAAACAGTTTGTATGGTTTGCTTCCACCTATACGAAGAAAATAAATTCCATCGCGCAGAGATTGAAGATTTATACTGGTAGTTGATTTGGTGATAAGCACCTGCATTACCTGTTGACCAAGTTGGTTGTGAATACTCGCGACTTTACCCAACAGGTTTTGATCTGAATTAATATCAATAGTTATGCTACTGGCCGTTGGATTTGGAAAAACACGAATCGCCTTTTCGGCTACCGGTTCAATAGGTAGTGGTTCAGGCAATGGTATGGCTGTTGACGCCGTGGACGATAACAAAGCATAACGCGGACCACCATTAGCGAAAGCGGCAAGCATTTTATCTCGTTGCCCGAGCGTAAACATATTCATACAATCATCGTTCGTAATATCCATGTAATTATTGTACATAATCCCACCAATACTATTATTACAAGATTTTACAATCCCGGAAGGGCAACCCCGTGTAGCACCACCCTGCAAAGGAGTATCATCTACACCATCATTTCCGCAATATTGATCACCCCAGAGATGACGTAATCCCAGCCAATGACCTATTTCATGTACCGCGATTCTACCTTTTGCATACGGTTGAGCAGCTTTTCCATTTAGGCCAAACGCGTTATATCTGATTACAACCCCATCTGTTTCCTTCGGTCCGCCCAGGGGACTGGAATAAGCCACCACACCGGCTGCCAGGTTTCCCACCCAAATATTAAGGTATTTATCTCTATCCCAGGCATTATCCCCCCCGGTTGATGAAAATTTGATCTTATCATCCATACCAAATCCGGAGGCATTGGTTTTTTTACGAACAATTCCCGTAGTTGCGTAACCTTGAGGATTAACACTTGCCACTACAAACTCCAGCATACAATCAGCAGCAAGGCTCCTAAAGACAGTCGGAATAAGGCTGGTATCTGCATGCTTTAGTCTGAACTCTTTATTAAGTACTTCTATTTGTGAAAGAACCTGTTGATCGCTGATATTTTGGTCGGCATTGTTGTAAATAACATGTATCACCACGGGAATCCGGATTACAGACATTCCGTTACCGTGTCCACCACCCTGAGTTCCTGATAAATACTCTTTGTGTTGAAGATGGTTATTAATGAAGGATTCCGCTTGTTGAAGTCGGGATTTCGAGTTGGGATCTTTTGCAATTTGCTGCTGATATTCGTGCGAAGCACAACTATTTTGGGCAAGGCTAGCAAATCCAATAAAAACAATAGAGAAAACGGCAAGTAAAAATGATTTCATTGTAACGGCTTTCTTTTGTGGCGGTTACATAGGCAAAGGAATCCGTTTTCATATGGACTTACATTTTACCGGAGCAGTCAGGCAATGAAATAGCCTTTCCACTACCGTTCAGAGGTATAGTTATACAGGGAGGGTAACGCCGATATTGGATAAGAGAATCGGGTTTAATCGATAATTAATAATTCAGAAGGGTTACAACGGAGGAACTTATGGAGAGAGCCGCCAGGAGAAAGAGGATAAGCGAGCGGTATTCAAACGATAAGCTACTGTAAAACAAGAAAAAAAAACCGGCATATCAAAATCCATTTGCAAAAATTTACAAACTAATATCCGGCTTGCGTTGGGGCAAATAGTATTTTTGCTGGCTTTATACCCCATATTCTTTATATGAAAATGCTTTTGTACGTCCTCGCCATCCTTTTTTCGCTCAATGCCTGCAATGGAACAGATAAAGGCCAGACCAATTCCGGTACTGAGACCCCTAATGCAGCCATACCCCCGATTATTAACTATACGATCCTGAATACTTATCCCCACGACGAGTCATTCTTTACTGAAGGACTGGAGTTTTATAATGAGCAATTACTTGAAAGCTCAGGCGGTAATAATGAAAATACACCCCATCCTTCGGCAGCCGGTATTGTAAACATGAAAACAGGAAAGGTCGATACCAGGATTTTATTGGACCGGGCGAAGTATTTCGGCGAAGGCATTACTGTTTTTAATGATAAGCTTTATATGCTTACCTGGACAAGCGAAGTGGGATTCGTATATGATGCCAAAACCTTCAAAAAGATCAGCGAATTTAAGTTGCCTACCAAACAAGGCTGGGGGCTCACCCACGATACTTCAAGCATAATTATGAGCAATGGCTCAAATAGTCTTCATTACCTCGATCCGGTTACCCTGAGGGTTAAGAATATCCTGGGAGTGGTGGATAATAATGGTCCGGTCAGTAATATAAACGAACTGGAATGGGTGGATGGGTTTATTTATGCTAATCAATGGACCACTTCTTATATTTTGAAAATTGATGCGGCATCCGGAAAAGTGGTTGGTAGAATCGACCTCGATTCCATAGGCCGGGAGATCGAAAATAAATATCCTGAAACGAATGGGCTGAATGGTATCGCGTTCAACAAAAAGAACAATAGCTTTTTGATCACTGGTAAAAATTGGCCCAGTTTTTACGAGATAAAACTCCAATAAGTATTAACGGCTGATAACATAAATAACAGAACTACACTTTTCTTTTTGGAAGAGTGCCTTGTAGTTTGATATAAATCCTGTCCAGGCTCCTTTTAGCAAACTCCCCTTTCCGGTTTTATATTTTTCACTCAATAGGCTCACATAAAAGCTATCAAACCACATAGGTTTTATAGTTACGAGATTTAGTCCATGCAGTTGAAGTAACTTCTTCATAGAAGCGGGTGAAAAATGATAAAGATGCCGGGGAACATCATAAGCGGCCCAAAAGGATTGATAATGCGATGCGTCATAACAGGTATAATTGGGTACCGCGATAAATAATCGCCCATCCGGCTTCAATAATTTTTTCAACTGCCCTATATATTCATGAAGGGTATGAACATGCTCCAATACATGCCACATGGTAATGGTATCGAAACTTTCCGCAGTTAATTGAAAAAGTTGATCAGGAGGAAGGAGATTAATACGGTTGGTTTCGCGGGCAATTCGCCGGGCGGTTTCATCCGGCTCTAAAGCTGTAATGCGCCATCCCGAGCTTTGCATAAAAGAAGAAAAGGCGCCTGTACCCGCACCTATATCGAGTAATGAACCGGTTGATAGCGAGGTAGAAGACTTCAACAATCTTCTTTTTTGCTTTAATGTGATCTTTCGTATCGAATGATAGAGGCGGTTAATGATGCCTTTGCTGGTATTACTGTGTGAAATATAGTTATCCGATTGATAATATTGACCGATAGAAGAGATAGCCGGGATATCCTGGGTAAAACGAAAACTGCAATCCGTGCATTGCCATATTGAAAACGTTTTGCGGCTCACGGTATGATCCATCGCCTTTAATACAAACTTTATAGCACTGCTTTTACAAACCGGGCAATTAGAATAAGTAATGATTTCATTCATTTCAGTAAGAATAGCTGGCAAAGAAAGAAAATAAATTCGAAGAAAATCGATTATCGCTGTACCCCAATGCTTTGCTGGTTACCTACTTTATTGGGGCCAAAGCCGTTTTTATAAAAATGGAAGAAAAGAACAATAAGGGAAATAGCTACCAGCACAACCGCATATATCCACCAGGATTCTTTTTCCACCCGCGTTTCTTCGACCAGGTATTCAGCAGCTTGTTGATTCGACATCTCCCGGTCACCCACCAATACTGTATGTGTGGCCTGGCTATGTATTACACGTTGAGCGGATACCGTATCAAGATAAGAGGGATTCAGTCGCTCGGCTTCAAAAAATATACTTCCTGAAACATCTTTTCGGAGAACCCCTACTTTTTTAAGAGAAACAGGGTTGTCGGTTCTGATTTTATTACGCAGTTCATAGGCCCATTCGTTGTACCAACGGATAGCTTCATAGTCTGCAATATTTTTTTGCAAGGCGAGATAAGTAAAGAAGTCTTTCTCGGGAGAATCAAAATATTTATCAAACCGAAAATGATATGAGGGAGGAAGCAACTGCTTGTTTACAAAATCGCTTTGGGCAGGTACCCGTTCTATAAAAATAGTACCCAAACCTGGAATGCTCAGGCTTTTGTGTTGCAAAAGATAGCTGTAGAGGGCTTCGATCATTGAGATAATTGTAGTTGCGAAGCAACGGGAAAAAGGGCAAAAAATCAAATTAGAAAATTAGAAAATTTGCAGATGTGCAAATGGGGCTCTCTGTATTTCTGAGTAACCCTATAAAAAATGACTTTTACGATTGAAGCATTTGCACATTTTCTAATCTGCACATTTGCACATTATCAACTTATTTTTGATTAAACGAATACGTTATCCCTCCCAAAATATTAAATCCAAAGGTTTCGTACTGATGCCAGCGTTCGTATTTATTATTGAAGATATTATTCAACTGCAACCAAAGGTTGAAATTTTTTGTGATGCGAAACTCCGCACCTGCGTTTAAATCGAATCCGGTTTCGCCTTTATATGCTTCCCCACTTTTACCACGATATTGCGCTCCATCCCATGCCCAGAGATCGGTCTTTAACCAGAGATCCTTCATTAATTGCCAGCGTAACCCGGCATTCAATTCAAAGGGTAATAACCCCCATGCTTTCTTTTCATTATCCAGATGTGAAAACTGGTTGAAATTTAAGGAAGCAGTTGCGGTAAATTGTTCGCCTTGCGTATATTGAACCTCTCCATGCAATTGTATAGCCTCCAGGTTAGGTTCATATATTATCAGAAAGGTTTTTCCATCTCCGTTATCATTTACAAATAAGGGCATGTTACGATACTTTTGGACCCCCACTTTTGCGGAATAAGAAAAGTGATTATTAAGGGATCCTTTGATTCCGGCATATAGTTCCTGAACCCTCGTGCTCATCAATGAATCTGGTAAGGCCAACCAGGGATTAATGCTTGCAAAACGTTCATAGCTTCCCTTATTATAATATCCTATCCAACCCATTTGAAAAGTAAACCGTTGGTCATTGGTGGTAAAATCAGTCATTATATTCGGAAGCATCGTAAATACCTTATTATCCCAGGATGGACGTAACCCACCATAAATAAATACATTGGGAGTTTTCAATAAAACGGCCGGTGAAATATAATACAGGTTATTCTGCTTGGTATATTTATTCGTACCACCTATGCGCAACGAAGTAAGATCGGCGGTTGCAGATAATTGAAAGGCAAATAGTCGTCCAAAGGTTTTTTCCAGTGGGAGATCTAATATTGTATTGGCTTCACTTCCCTGATTGGTTTTATTGTCTTCGAAAACGCTTACCCTCAATGAAGGATGATACGACAATCCAAATTCAGTAGGGATGGTATTCCGAAAATGAATGGCCCCTGCGATCGTTTGAAAACGTTGCTTTAATTCGTCTTTCGTAAAACTCAGGGTATCGGGACGGTAACCATATAAGTAATAATTATCGCTTTTAAATCCTATCCGGGCATTCCATTCGTGGTGCTTTTGAGTAAGGTAGGTTGCAGCTGCCCCTACACTGGTCATGCTGTTTTGTTGATACTTCAATTTCCCTTTCGATGTATAATGTTCTGCAAAAACATTGAAGTAAGTAGATTTTCCATCCCCAAAACTAAAGCCTGCTTTTATATAGGGAAGATGAACATTACCAATTCCAACTTTTATATAGTTGCTGTATTGCCAAACATTGACCGTATCTATGTTAAGCGCCACTGGTTTTAATTCGGCTGGATGATAGGCAAAGAAGAGATTTTGAGATGGAATAGTGTATGTCAATTTTGGTTTCGATGTATCAACGGCGGGGGGAGCCGCATTGAAGTTGATTTTCGATGCTTCCCTTAATACCGGTTTAAACGTAGAAGTGATATCAATACTCTTCTTTCCTTTCGAGGTATCCTGCGACATGGCGGATGGCATACACATTGCCAATCCAATCAACACTACTACTATCTTTCCAATTTTTTTCATCTTACGATTTCGATATATTATTCTGTTAATAGATCTCTGTTATACTTTTAACTATATAGGATATTTCGTTATTCGTGATAGGAAGTAACCGCTAGAGGCTAACAGCTTCTTCTTCCTCATTTCTCTCCTCCATCCACCTTACTCCCCTTCTTCTCCTCTTCTTCAACCTGTTTCAATTTACGTTCTGCTTCCAACCGGAGTTCCTCGATCTTCGCGTTCTCAATCACACTTTGATAAGTAGCCTTTGCATTGAAATAATCTTTCTGTTTAAAATATACATCTCCTAACAGGATATATGCTTTTGTAACCCATTGCTCATAGGAGCCGGCTTTATTAATTACCTCGAAAGCCGCTTTCTCCGCATCACTCAAACGGTTCTGTATAAAAAAGCAATTGGCAATTTCGTAGCGAGCCTCAGCACCAAATGCTCCCTTGCTTAAGCTGGCTACATTTCTATAGGCAGTGATTGCTTCACCGTATTGATTATTGACCTGGTGTCCACGTGCAATAGCCAGGTTAGCGAGTACTTTATCGTCTGTTCCAATTCCTTTTTGTGCCAATAACTCTTTCGCATTATCAGTGGCATCGCTCCATTTCTGTAACTGGAACTGGCTTCGAAGTAATCCACGCATCGCTTCCAGTTTATTTTCCTGCGAGGTGGCAAACTCTTTTAGTTTAGCGAAATACTTTTCCGCCTTGTCATAATTCTTAATATCGAAGAAATTGATACGGGCCGCATTCAACAATGATTTTTCTCCGAATTTATTTGGTACACGATCTGAAAGTATTTCGTATCCGGGAGCGGCTTTTGCCCAATCTTTCTGGTTAAAATATATTTCACTCTTATAATACAATGCTTCGAGGGAATGCTTGCCCTGCGGGAACTTATCGAGATAATCCTCAAATTTCTTTGCAGCCGCGGGGAAATTGCCATTATTAAATTGCACCTCAGCTTCCTGATAGGCAAGTTGTTCCTCCTGGGTTGTTGATATGTCTTTACCCATGCTCCGGGCAAAGTTTATATACTCTGCACTGCGACCTTCTTCTACATAAATAATTTTAGCATTTTCCAGTGCTTCCTCCGCTTCGGGTGAATTAGGAAATTGCTGTAACAAGGAAGAATATTGTTTTAGGGCTTCGCTATTATTCTCTAAGTTATAATAAGCAATCCCCAGACGCAGCAACGCTTTTGGTTTCAGCGAAGAATTCGGATCACTCACTACATTTTTTAAGAAAGGAATTGCTTCCCGGAATTGTTCATTCGCCAGGTAACTACCCGCGATCTCCATATTGGCATCGGGGATCAGGCTGCTGCTTGGATATTTGCGGCTGATTCCGGTAAGCATCGAAATCTTTTCCTTGCTGCTGTTGATGCCCGCGATCATTGCATTTTGAAATGTTGCATAATCACTCGATGGCCAGGAAAAGTCCAGCACTTTATCGTACATGCTTTTGGCCTTTTTAAAATCGCGGTTCATATAGTAACAATCCGCGATCCGGATATATGCGTCTTGTTCAATAGCAGGCGAATTGATCTTTGGTGTTGTAACCAGTTGTTCAAAGAAACCTTGTGCCTGACGATAGTTCTCCTTACGCAAAAAACAATATCCTAAGTTGTATTTCGCATGGTTTGGGGTTACTTCTCCTTTTGAAACATCTGATTTCAAATATTCAAAATAATACTTGATCGCGTCATCTGTTTTCCCCATTCTGTATGCAATCTCTCCTTTCCAGAATTGCACATAGGGTAATACTGCCTCATTATCAGGTAAAGTTTCCGCCCGGGTCAACAATTCAGTAGCCGAAATCAACATGCCATCGTTGATCAATTCGGTAGCTCTTCCATATAAGATACGGGGATACATTTTGCGGGCAAGAGGCGACGGCGTTTTCAATTCTTCCATCAAAGAAAGCGCGTCTTTGTAATTATTGGTATTTGCCAATACGTTAACCAGTAATTCACGGGCCTCTAAATTATATACCGACGCAGGATAGGTTTGCAAAAACTTTTGTAATTCGGTAAGTGCTACATCCTGGTAGCCGAGTTCATAGGAAAGCTTGGCATAATTGTACATCGAAACCTGCCGTTGCTCATCATTGCTACTATTGGCTGAACAAAATAGGAAAGCATTTCGGGCATTTGCCTTTTGTCCGGTTTTAAGATATGCATCACCCAGAAGGTACATGGAATTTTGTGCCAGTGAATCTTCTTTGCCTCCCAATTGTTTGAATCCTTCGATCGCTTTGTTCCAGTTACCGGCATTATAATAACAATAGGCAATTTCGTAAATATCTTCCCGGTTTACTTTATCGGCCTTTGCAACATAACTCTCGAGAAATGGTAATGCCTTTGCATATTGCTTTTGCATGAAATAGCCATGCCCCACCAATTGCTGCATTTCTTTTTCATAAAACAAATTGCCTCTTTTCAATTTTGATTCCGCATACTCAAAGGCTTTTTGTTTATCATTCTGCATGTAATAAATAACGGAGATATAATAAGGCGCTACTTTCCCATATTCCTGGTGATCCTCTACTACTTTAAACGCATCCAGCGCTTCTTTGTAATTCTTATCATAAAAAGATATAAACCCGTAGTAATAGTTAGCTGCTTCGTAATTGGGATCGTCCTGGATGAGGCGGATAGAATTTAATAAGGGTTTTGCTTTATCAAAGCGCTGGGCGGTAAAAAAAGCATAACCCTGGTGAAATTTCATATCGGCGATCTCCCGGTTGCTGAGATTATCGATACTTACCTGGTCGTAAAGATCTGTTGCCTTGATAAAATCATTTTGCCGGAAATAATATTCTGCCAGGTGAAAACTCATCATCTGCACCCTCGCCTCATTATCTTCCAATCCGATGAAGTCCTCCGCTTTTCGTTCAGCACCTTTTTCATTTTGCTTTAAACCGCAGACAACCGTGTAATATTTTATTTCCTGGTATCCGATGGCCGTATTGCTGCGGTCTGTTTCCCGCTGTTGAAGTTCCAGGTCCTTCAATAAAGGATAGGCAAGACTGTATTGTTCGCGTTGAAAATATTCCTTCGCCTGTTTGAAGGCGCCCTCCGGATCGTTGAGAAAGCGGGTTTGCTGTGCTTGAATGGAAAAAAAAGAAAGACCGAGAAGCGTTATAATTACTGTTACTTTTTTCATTCCAAATATCCTTATTGCTGGGTTAACGAGTTAAAGTTTCAGAATATTTTATTGTCAACCAATTATCGTTCCAAACACCTGTGGATAAGTGGTCTAATTAACATTTTGTTGTCAGTACGAAATGCAAAAACGGGGAAAGCTACTAGCTGAAAGCTACTAGCTACTCGCTTTTCGCTACTCGCTATTCGTGTGGACTAATTAAAACGATCGCTTTTATAATTAAGAACAACATTTACTAGCCAAACTAAGCTAATAGCGAAAAGCGAGCAGCGAATAACCTTCTTCTTCCTATTTTTGAAAAAAAAATTGCATGAAGAAACTGTTTTCGACCAATTACTCGGATAATGCATTCAATATCGCTTTATTGATACTTCGGGCCGGAGTTGGGCTATTGATGATTCCTCACGGTTACCAGAAACTCATTCACTTTTCGGAGCGCAAGGATAGTTTCATGAATTTCCTTGGTGCAGGAAGTACGGTTACCCTGTCTTTGGTTGTTTTTACAGAACTCGTTTGCGCGGGATTACTTGTATTGGGACTGCTTAGTCGTTTCGCTGCTCTGGCCCTGGTCATATTAACTACTGTTATCGTTTTTAAAGTAAACAAAGGGGATATTTTTGGTAAGGGCGAAGTCGCCATGCTTTTCCTGCTGGGTTCCTTCACCGTATTATTGGTGGGTCCGGGTAAATATAGTGTGGATGGCGCGATGGGGAAGTAGTCGGGAGTTCGGAGTCAGGAGTCGGGAGAGAAAATCGTGAATCGTGAATCGTGAGACGTGAGAGAGTTCCCGTTTAACAGCAACACACAACTTTATAGGGAGCCACTCACGACTCACCACTCACCACTCACGTTTTAATTCATTCACTATGTTCATCTCCGAAACCACCATCCGGGTACGCTACGCGGAAACCGACCAGATGGATATCGTTTATTATGGAAATTATGCGCAGTACTTTGAAGTGGGAAGAGCCGAATCGATACGGCAATTGGGATATACCTATAAAGACATGGAAGCAATGGGAATCAGAATGCCTGTTGTGGAATTTCATGCAGAGTTTAAACGACCCGCGCATTATGATGACCTGATTACAGTAAAAACCATATTGAAGAAATTACCGCAGGATCACGTCATTGAGTTTCACCAGGAAGTTTATAATGAAATGGGTAAGCTCCTGACTACAGGAAGAGTGGTGCTTTATTTTATCACCATAAGCACCAATAAGAAAACCTTTATGCCGGAGGAGTTGAGAGAAAAATTGAAGGGGTTTTTTGATTTGTGATTTGTGATTTGTGATTTCACTGGTGATACAGTCTTGCTCTATTTCAGGGTATTTCCTGTTTAAAAAATCACAAATCACAAATCACAAATCCCAAATCCAAAATCGTTTATACTCTGTGATTATCTGCTCTCCACTTTATAATCGATTTCTTGATATCGGTGCTGCGCATTTTCTTATCTGAGGCTAGTTGAGCAAGGTCCGCCAATTCATCATCTGAGGCAAAGCGCAGGGCAATAATCTGGCTGGTGCGAAGATGTTTATCTAATAATTTACCGGTTAATACAAAATGCCGCAGGTTCTCTTCAGCCCGGATGGCACGATCCTGGGCACGGAGAGCGAACCAACGACAATACCAGAAGATACTGGCCAATACGAAGGAAAAGACAACGATTAAAGAAGCGGAGAAAATATTTTGCCTGGTTGATTTTACAAGATTGATTATACTTCCAACAATCAATGCTACCACTAAAGTACCGGTTATATAATGCCATAGGGGGATATAACGGGAATGATTTTTAAAATTCTGTTTTGGCATGAGCAAGGGTTTAATCTGGGGGTTAGTATTTAGGACTAAGTAACGATACAATACAATTTTGAGATTTCGGGATTTCTTGATTGAGAGGCCGAAATCCAGATATCATAAAATCTCAAAACCAGCAATCTATTTCAGGATATCAAGCAATTTGTACATTTTTTTCACTATTTCCGCCGACGATCCATCAAAATTATTAACTATAATGCAAAACGAATATTCTTTTCCAGAAGTTGCCTTGTGATAACCCGCATAAGCGCGCACGCCTCCAATAGAACCACTTTTCATCTTCATTCCATTGAATTCAGGCAATGCATTATAAAAAGAAGAAAACCAGCTACGGGTTTTCGCGTATTGCAAAACTTTCACCAGGGCATCTGTTGTAACACGGTTTTGCGGAGAAAGGCCGCTACCGTCGATGATATTAAGAGCAGTTTTATCAAATCCGTTATCGACAAAAAAATCACGCAGGATATCAACTCCTTTTTCTGTATCTCCAATACCCGTATTATTATAAGATATAGTCTTTACAAGTGCTTCCCCGTAAAGATTAACACTCTTTCTGAGAAAATAAAAATTTATACTATCAAGGCTGGGTGACCAATGGGTATTTATAATGATTGGCTTAACGTTAAAAGGACTTCCATTTCTGTTTGAATGATGACCTTCTGCCGGTTCACTGTGAATGGAATTTAGTTCCAACCACCAACCCAAACTTTTTAATATATTTTCAATTGGATCCGGATCTGCCAGCGAAATAGCAAACGAATTTTCATTTACAGGAATCGTTCCTTTTATAAGGGCCAATCCATGACCAATGGGTAGATATCCATAGGCATTATCGCCGCTCCCAGCTCCTGCTGTTTTAAGTTCGTGTACATAATTATCATCAGTCGAAAGAATTTGTACGGGTACATTTAATTGATTTCCGGACTTTAATTTAATATCAAACTGATTTTCTTTCCAGTTTAAAACATAGGCACCTGCTCCATAATAATTTCCAATATCCTGCCAGGGCCATCCATCAGGAATAGATTGATACGAATATCTCGACCAATCAAAGGAAACAGATCCGGTAATCTTTTTTATTTTTGCGGATCGAACTGCTTCGAGCCATTTTGATAATAGTACAGAATCCTTTGTGGTTATCCATCTCCAACTTCCGAGCGTGGGATCCCCACTTCCCAATAAATAAAGGTTGCCTTCTAAAATTCCTTCTTTTATTTTTCCATCATATCCTAGTTCAGTTTTATACCGATATTCTTTCCCCAACAATTCAAAAGCAGCAACACTCGTAATTATTTTTTGTGTACTCGCAGGCGCCAATCCCACCTGTGCATTGCGTTCGAATATAAGTTTCCCTGTTTTACTATCTACTACACTGAATCCAACAATAGCGTGTCGCAACTGTTCATCCTTTGAAAAAGTGGACCAGGCCTGATCCAGCTTTTGAACAACTGTTTGAGCAGACAGACTTTCAACAATGAATAGCAAATAATATAACAGAATCTTACGCATTTTTCAAATTTAATATGAAATCTAAATGAAGTAAATTTACATTATACATATACAAAAAAGAATCTGATTCTTTTTACATCTTACCATTAGTTTAACTTGTCGAAAGAATGATATCTGCGAAAAACTAAAGTCCTAATAACACAGAGCATCGTACCTTGCATCCAGAATTAATATTTATTACATGCGACCCGTTCTTGCCAGCATCATTACGATCGGCGATGAATTGCTTATCGGGCAAACCATCGATACCAACAGTGCCTTTATGGCCCAGGAACTTAATAAAGTTGGTATATCGGTACACCGTCGTCTTGCGATTGGTGATGTATGGAAAGATATCTGGCAATCGCTGGATGAAGAATCTAAACTTTCAAATATCATTTTAATTACCGGTGGACTCGGTCCAACGGCCGATGATATTACCAAACCTCTGCTCTGCCAGTATTTCAGCGGACGATTAATTGTTGATGAAGCGGCGCTTAATAATGTAAAAATAATCTTTGAAAAACTAAACCGCCCTTTGCTGGAACGCAATCTTAAACAAGCGGAAGTGCCAGATGTGTGTACTGTTTTACAAAATAAAAGAGGTACCGCGCCGGGCATGTGGTTCGAAAAAGACGGTCGCATATTTATTTCGATGCCTGGAGTACCCCACGAAATGAAAGGCATGATGTTGAACGATGTGCTTCCGATGCTGCAAACAAAATTGCAATTATTACCCATCGTTCATCGCACCCTGCTTACAGCCGGTATTGGTGAATCTTTCCTGGCTGAACGGATCAAAGAATTTGAATCAAGTTTGCCTACCAATATCAAGTTGGCTTATTTGCCAAACTATGGTATGGTAAAGCTGCGACTCAGCGCCACAGGGAACGATGCAAAAACAATCGCTGAACTGGAAGCGCTTTTTGATATGCTGAAGCAGCAGGTTTCTGACGTGATGGTAATTGATGAAGATATCTCCCTGCAAGAAGCCGTGGGACGATTATTAATATCTAAGAATAAAACTGTAGCCACCGCGGAAAGTTGTACCGGTGGATATATATCACATCTTATCACTTCCATTCGCGGTTCCAGTAACTACTTTAAAGGAAGTGTGGTGAGTTATGATAATGAAGTAAAAGAAAATATACTCAATGTATCGCACCAAACGCTGGAAACGATGGGGGCAGTGAGTGAAGATACTGTAGTACAAATGATCAAAGGCACATTACATAACCTGAAAACCGATTATGCACTCGCTACTTCCGGCATCATGGGACCCGACGGTGGAACCAATGATAAGCCAGTGGGCACGGTATGGGTAGCAGTGGGCAACCGTGAAAAAGTACGAACTCATGCTTTCCATTTCCGCTTCGATCGCCAACGAAATATTGAAATGACGGCGCATAATGCGTTAAATATGCTGAGGAAGTTTATTTTGGAAGCCTAAAAGCTGAGTCTCGAATCGTGAGTAGTGAGTGGTGAGACGTGAGTCGTGAGCCGTGAATCGTGAGTGGCTCCCCGATTTTCGGGAATATGCTATTAATTAGGGAGTTTCATTCGCTACTCACGACTCACGATTCACGATTCACGTTTCCGGCAAATCCCTACCTTTGGCTCTGTCTTAAAACTTAAATAGAAGTTATTATGGCTGTTGTTGATCTTGTTATGCCAAAGTTGGGCGAAAGTATTATGGAAGCAACCATTCTAAAATGGTTGAAGCAACCGGGTGATATGGTGAAAATGGACGAAACAGTACTTGAAATTGCTACCGATAAAGTGGATAGCGAAGTGCCTTCTACTGCCGAAGGAGTATTGGAATCTGTACTGTTTAATGTAAACGATGTAGTACCGGTGGGTTCTGTGATTGCACGTATTAAAACGGGTGCAGCAGAAACAGTATCAGCGTCAGCTCCTTCACAAACACCCGTATCTTCTCCTGCTATTCCTATTCATCAACCTGAACGAATGAGAGAACCTGTAACCGCTCATTCGAACGGCAATGGTAATGGTCATCGCTTCTACTCCCCTCTTGTATTAAATATCGCGGCCAGCGAAGGCGTAAGCATGAGTGAATTGGAAAGAATAGGTGGAAGTGGTAACGAAGGAAGAGTAACAAAGAAAGATATACTAGACTACGTTAGCCGGAAAAAGTCTGGAGGCAGAGCTACGAGCTTTGAGCCACGAGCTGCGAGCCAACAACAGCAAACGGTGGTTTATAAAGAAACGAATCCGCTCGAAGCTCGAAGCTCACAGCTCACCGCTTCTTCTTACTCCGGGAATGTTGAGATCATAGAAATGGATCGTATGCGCAAGCTCATCGCCAAACATATGGTAGATAGCAAGCATACAAGTCCGCATGTAACCAGTTTTACCGAAGCGGATGTTACCAATATGGTGCTTTGGCGCGAACGCGTGAAAAAGGATTTTGAAAAAAGAGAGAACGAGAAAATAACATTCACTCCGTTATTTATTGAAGCGATTGTAAAATGTATTAAGAAATATCCCTGGCTCAATAGCAGTATTGATGGAGATAAATTGATTGTAAAAAAAGATATCAATATGGGAATGGCTACGGCCTTGCCCAGCGGCAACCTGATCGTACCGGTAATCAAGAATGCGGATCAACTCAATTTAGTAGGATTGACCAAACAGGTAAATAATCTCGCGAACGCGGCCCGCAATAATAAATTAAAGCCTGATGATACCAGCGGAGGCACATTCACCTTAACGAATGTTGGAAGTTTCGGAAGTTTAATGGGCACTCCAATCATTAATCAACCACAAGTTGCAATACTAGCTGTTGGCGCTATCAAGAAGAAACCGGTAGTGATCGAAACAGAACAAGGTGATTCTATCGCTATCCGGCATATGATGTTTTTAAGTATGAGTTACGATCATCGAATTATCGATGGTGCATTGGGTGCTACTTTCCTGAATGCGGTAGCGAAAGAACTGGAGAATTTTGATAGCAGCAGGGAAATATAGGAAGAGGCTGCTCGCTATTCGCTATTAGCTGTACGCTTCGTCCGAATATTTATTGATCTTCTTTTTATAGACAATCTTGCTAGAAGCGAGAAGCGAGCAGCGAGCAGCTCACTCCCCGTATTTCTTCCTCTCAAAACTCACCTTTTTCCTTAGCACTCTTATTACAAACAGATTATTGTATTCGGAATCCTGAAGATCACCGGGTACCGCCCTGTTGCCGGTCAGGCCATTTACTATGTCGTCCACCGTGTTACTATGACCCACAATCAATGCATTTTTTTTCAATGATTTCAATTTTGCAATAAACGCGGAATCGGGTCGTGGACCATAGGTTTGTATCGTTAGTCCAAAACGGTCGGCCGTTGGCTTTGCCGTACTAGTTGTTCGTATTGTATTGGTTGAAAAGGCATATGCAATCTTTTTATTTTTCAATACTTCTTTTAGTGCCACCGCGCGCTGTTGTCCAGCTTCTGATAAGGGCACGTCGCTTGTCATATTTGGTTCCTGGGTAGCTTTTTCGGCATGCCTCACCACATAATAAGTATGGCTGCAGGCCGTTAACAATAGGACAGGCAATGCCAAAAGGAAGAATCTTTTCATAAACAAGGTTTTAACGAAAATACAATTAAACGGCAGTACTTAATCAACGTCTTATTCTTTGATTTTTTTTTGCCGGGAAGACGGAAAGTCGGGAAATATAATTTACAAAAACATTGAAAACGTCTTCCCGCCTTACCGGCGAAAACCTGTTTTGAAATAAGTTTAGTAAATTCATGTACTACTAACCCAAATCGTTTCAGCTATGAAGACATTATCCGAAACCTGGTTCGCCGATGGATATATCGATTTTGAACTGAAAAAATATACCCTGCTGGCCTACTTGCAGGAAATCAACAAACAGTTCAACGAAAATAAACTGTACCCCCAACTCTCCGACATTATTTTCCACTACAATAACCTGGTCGCATTCCGCGAGAATAAAAAATTTCTGCAAGATCAGTTTCCGAAAAAATTAACCGGTATTCAGTTGGAGAAACTCCAGGTGCTTTACCAGCAAATCATAGAAGACGATGAACTGATGCAGGAACTGGAAGAGATCATTCAGTATTCGGCCGAACACATGAAACGCACGATCAGCAGCGGAACGGAGATCTATGAATTTGTAGAAGATAAATTAAACATCTTCCCGATAGGCCTGATGCCCATCAAAACAAATGAAGGTTATTTTTTCCTGAGTGAAGGAAACTACCGCGAAACCCGCATTTACCAGTATCGTCTCAGTTTTTTTGAAAAGCATGATGAGAAGTACCGTTCCATCAAAACAGAATTGATCGGCCAATATGAACGAAACATGGTAAATACCTATGAACTGATAAAAATAGAACTCATCCGCAATCGAAAAGAATTACCAAATCCCGCTGTCTACTCAATCGAAACAGATCTTAGTTTTCCGGTTGATGAAACATTACTACCCATTGCAAAGAGGACATTAGTGAG
>Ga0157380_10001032_pt1 | contig 17776 bp, 10 predicted proteins | sample S35metaG_FD_119757 | JGI IMG/M metagenome (GOLD analysis project Ga0157380, IMG submission 119757) | Switchgrass rhizosphere microbial communities from Kellogg Biological Station, Michigan, USA - S3-5 metaG | ecosystem: Host-associated > Plants > Roots > Rhizosphere > Soil | place: USA... | reverse complement strand
GACGCCGCGGAGCGCGTTGACGGCGCCGAACGATTTTTCGATGCGCTCGAACTGTAGACTCAAGCAGCCAAATGGTAGCCTAGCAAGGCTTCGCATGAGACATTGGCGCTCCGCCTCGCTAGGTGACAGTATTGCTTGCCCCGCCTCCGGCGGGGCGTCTGGCTGCATATGAAGTCCTGGCTTTGTTTGATCGCCCTGGTCGCCGCGGCGGGATGCAGCGCGCCGCCGTCAACCACGCCATCACCCACCACTCCAGCGGGGCCCGTCGTGAAACGTGAAGCATTCGGCAGCGCCGCCGGCCGGGCGATCGAGCAGCTGACGCTGGCCAACAAGAACGGCGTCGAAGTCCGCGCCATCACCTACGGCGGCATCATCACCTCGATCAAGACCCCCGATCGCGCCGGCGCGATGGGCGATATCGTCCTCGGTTTCGACTCGATCGACGGCTACCTTGGCGGCCATCCGTACTTCGGCGCGATCATCGGCCGCTACGGCAACCGCATTGCAAAAGGCCGCTTCACGATCGACTCGCACCAATACACCCTTGCGACCAACAACGGTCCGAATCACCTGCACGGCGGCATCAAGGGGTTCGACAAGCAGGTCTGGAGCGCGAAGATCCTGCCGCTGACGGCGGGGCAGAGTGGCGTCGCGTTCTCCTACACCAGCGCCGACGGAGAAGAAGGTTATCCAGGTCAGCTCATCGTCGAGGTCACATACACCCTCAACGACAGGAACGAGCTCGTCGTCGACTACCTGGCGCGGACCGACCAAGCGACGCACGTCAACCTGACCCAGCACAGTTATTTCAATCTCGCGGGCGAGGGCGACATCCTCGGGCACGAAATGACGATCAACGCGGATCGATTCACGCCTGTCGATGCGACGCTGATTCCCACCGGTGAGATTGCGACGGTCGAAGGCACACCATTCGACTTCCGCAAGTCCACGGTGATCGGCGCGCGCATCGATGCGCCGCATCCGCAATTGAAAAATGGCACCGGCTACGATCACAATTGGGTGTTGAACAAGAGCGGCGAGGGGCCGCAGCATGCGGCCCGTGTCGTCGAACCCAGGTCGGGACGAACGCTCGACGTGTCGACTACAGAACCTGGCATGCAGTTCTACGCGGGAAATTTCCTCGACGGCAAGCTGATCGGAAAGGGCGGACAGTCGTATGGGCGGCGCAGCGGATTCTGTCTGGAGACGCAGCACTTCCCCGACTCGCCGAACCAGTCGAACTTTCCCACGACGCTCGTGAGGCCCGGCCAGGAGTACAAGAGCCGCACCGTCTTTACATTCGGCGCGACCAAGTAGGGCCGGCGAGCCTAGCGTATTCGTATCACGGTCGACACCACCACTTCGGTCGCGTCGTCGCCGATGCTGAGGGCCGTGTCGACTTGCACGAAGTTCTTCAGCGCAAGACCCCAGCCGGCCGTAAAGCCGTAGTGCGTTTGCGGCTGCTGGGTGTTGAAACGAAAATTCAGAATCGGATCGGCGGGGTGCTCGAGGTTGTTGCCGCCGCTCTGGAAGCGGAGCGGATGGTCGGGGTCGGAGAACACCCCGCCGCGAAACGCCATGGTGAATTTGGGGCGATACCATCGAAACTCCGCCCCGACATGCGCTTCGAACACATCGGATATCGAGAAGTTGCACGGCTGTTTACACACGCGCGTCTCCTCATCCTTGATCAGGCCGGCGTCGGGATCCTGGAAGTCGACAATTAGAAAGCGATCAGTGATGCGCTCGGAGTAGTTGATCCTGGATAAATCAGCCAGCACGGTGAATGTCGGCAGCGCGCGCCACGATGTCCCCACTGCCCATCGCGACGGCATCACGTAATCAATGGTGAACCGGTCACCGGTACGGACGACCGATTCGCGCGTTGATGGATCGCCGATCACTCTGGTGCGCAGGAACGAACCGAAGAGGGTCGTGTCGACCTGGAAGGTGGTCCGCTTGTGATACGTGGCACCGACCGACAGCGTCCGAAGCGGCTTGAAGAGCACGCCGACGACCAGGGACTGTGCCGAGTCGGCATCAATCGTATCGGTGCCATTGCGAGGGTTTGATTCGATGATGACGTCCCCACGCACTTCCGGCGACGCGGATCGTGCACGGGTCGAGAGCGACAGCGTGGAGTAGGCCCACGAGCCGCCGATCGACAGGCGGGGATGAACGACGAATGCGCCGCTGATGCCTTGATTCTCGCTCTCGGCGACGATCGTGCCGAAGGCGCCGTCTTCGAAATTACTGTCGCCCCCGGGCAGCGCGCGCTCGGCGAAGCCGAAGCTCTCGCGATAATCCTGCACGGTGTGACGGTAAAACGACGCCGTCAATCGCTTCAGCGGCAGCACGTAGCTCAGAAACGAGGGCGTCGTCACGTATTCACCAAAGGTTTGTGTCGGCGGCGTGCCTCCAGGGATGAATCGCTTGTGCTTGATCTGCGTACCGATGAACTCGACCGAAAACTCCTGTTCGAGCAGGTTCGACATCCCGGCGGGATTGCTTTCAGCGGCGGTCGCGTCGTCGGCCAGGCCCACGAACGTCTTGCCCATGCCGACGGCTCGCGCGCCGGGCGTGACGAAACGAAAATCGAGGTCCTCGTAGATACGCTCGTTGGTCTGCGCCGCCGCGTCCGACGTCACCAGCGCCAGGCAACAGATCGTCACGCCGGCGGCAACGATGCCGGCTCGCGAGGAGTACTGACGCGCCCGCATCATCGGCGCGTCTCGGCGCTGTTCATCGCGTCGATGACCGCAAGGAAGAAGTACGGCTCGAAGTCGATGGCCGACCACAACCCGCGATCCGGCGTGGCCAGGCCGCACGTCGATACCGGCGCGGCCTCGGCGAGAGCGACGAGTCCGTTGTGCGCTTGCGTCAGCTTCTGGCGCCGTTCATCCGGCCGCGATTCATTGACGGCGGCACGCATTGCGGCGATGGCGTCGCGATAGATGCGTTCGTCCGGGTAGCCTGCAAACTGCGCGCGCATGTTCGATTCACGATCGCCGATCTTTTGTTTCAGCCACTTGACGAGCGCAGAATAATCGGTTCCCTGCAGCTGCTGTTCAGCGGCCAGCATCTTTCTGAGCGCGATCACGGGATCCGCCGAGCCGGGCTCGACGGTCCGCATCCGCCTCGCGTACTCGAGATGCGCGGTCAGCGCGACGACGGCATAGGGATCGTCGCGGCTGGCGAAGAACGAGCTGAGCAGCACCGTCTTGAACTGTGCGGCCGACACCGGATCGCGTTCGTTGCACCGGCTCACACCCGATTCGAATAGCGCGCGCAAGTAAGCCTGGCTGACCACGCGATCGAGTCCGATCTTCCAGGCGTTTTCGATTTTGGCAAGGTCTTTCGTCCTGCGAGCGTTGGTCAGGAAGAGCGGCAATCGCGCCTCGTTGGCCGGCGCTGCGCCGGGTGGCGGCGTCACCACCACCGAAGAATTTGGCGCGGTCGCCGATAATGAGACGCCCGCGGGCCAGGCATAGAAGCGCTGCGCGCTGTAAGGCATCGTCGCTGCGGGAACACCGCCTTCCACGAGCAATTGATTCGTTTCCGGCTCCAGCAGGAGCAGGCGGACACCGGTCTTCGCGCCTGTCACGCCGGTCACAAAGCTGTCGACGGTTGACGAAGGTTCCTCGTCGTAGATGCACACGATGTCGACGCCGCCGGCGGAGCCGCCCCGGTTGAAGGCGTCGACCATGCGCGCGGTGGCGTTCATCGTTTCAAAGGTGACGTTGACATAACCGAGGCGGCGCATGACCGCCGCTGCCCGGTCGCGGACATCTGGCGATGTTGAACCCGCCCAGCGTATCCAGCCTTTGAGAGGCAACCGTGAGTCGAGCCCGGTACGGGCGAATACATAGAGCGTCCGGCCCCAGATCCGCGGATTGACCAGCTCCAGGCCCGCCCGAGACATGTATTGCCACCCGTCCATGCTCATTAAGTCGCTCAGCGTCGCGCCATCAGTGACCAGGAAAAGGGTCTGCGATGCATCGGCACTGCGGAGCGCTTCTCTCGCAGCCGCGGTGGTGAGTGACTCGGGAGGGCTCAGCGTCAGGACGCGTCCAATACTTTCGCGAAGCAGTCCGGTCATCCGTTCAGACACGGCGTCTGGCGGAGTTGCTGTCGTGGCGATCCAGCGCACGGACGACTGCGCGGCCGCAGTCGGGTCACCACTGAATGGGTGGACAATCAGAATCAGCAGCAACAGGCACAGCAGGCCACTTCGTCGACAGTTGCCGACAACGCTGCGCCAACACCTTGCCGGCTTGATCAACGATTCGGGTGTCGACTTGGACATACTTGGGTATCTCCTCCGCATCCTGCAGAGCGGAATCGCGCACGATCTTGAAGCGCACACGGCCGCGCTCCCATGGCCACGAGGCGGCAAGGCCTTGAATCACCAACGGCTTCCGGTCGCCCAGCTTTGGGCGTTGCACCGCATCGTTGCGCCAAACGGCAGGCGCCAGCACCTGGCTGATCATCACCGAATCGAAGGGTTCGATGCGCACTTCGAGGTTCAGCGCGTCGTGCGCGTGGCCCTGTCCGATATACCAGCTGGCTTCCCGATACACGCTTTCGGGGATTCCTTCGACGGTGACGACGGTGGATTTCCACCCGGTCTGCGCCTCCACATCGCCGGAAATCTGGGTCATGCGCAGCGTCGGCGTGATCACGACGGCGTATACCGACACCGCGGCCGCGGCCGCGCCGATAGCGAGTCGAGCGCGATGCGGCCTGCCATCGTTGCCGAGCGCCAGCCACCGGCCAACGCGCGCGACCAGGGATGACCCGTTGCCGGTGAGCACGTAGGCGACGCCGCTGATGAGAGCCGCGGCGATCGATGCCAACGGAGCCACGTTTTGGATCAACGCCGAAGCGCTGCTCAGGCTCACCAGGTTGAAGGTCAAGTGCGCGAGTGCCCACAGGGCCATGCCCGCACCGAGGAAGATCGACATCAGTGTGGCAGCGGCCAGTGCCGTGGTCGTCGAGTGCGCCGTTTCCGGAGTGACCTCCGGAGTGGGCGTTTCCGATGCGGCCGGCTTCGGGGTGCTCGGGGGTGTCTTTGGGGCGGCAGGAATCGGTGCGGGTTGGGCAGGCGTGATCACGCCGGACCGGCGCGACGGCGCGAAGATCCTGGCATCGGGTGAACGCAAATACAGCACCGGCGTCGCCCATTCGAGATCGCTCACCTCGGAAAAAATCGCCAATCGCCCTTCGGCCACGGCCTGATCGACCGGCTTGCCGGAAGCCACTCCTTCATAGAAGGCGCTCGAAAACTGGATCGCGGACGCGTCGGAAATTTCGAACTGCATGGCGACGACGCACGGAATGCCCTGTTGCACCAACCGCTGTGCGACTCCCGCGAACGAATCCTTGCCCAGCGCACGCGCGCCCTCGCAGGCATTGAGCAGCGCGATGCGCATCGACGGATGGTTGTGAAGCAGCGTGCCGAGCGTGGATCCGTCAACGGCGTAACCACGTTGGTCGTTGTCTTCGAACATCAAGTGGCCTTCGCTGGCGCCGTCGGCGCCGCCATGGCCGATGAAGTGGATGACGTGATAGGTATGCCTGGTGAGCGCTCGCTGGAGCTCGCCCAGCGTGGCCTTGTCAATGCGATCGACGGTGAGCTGTCCGCCCTCCTTGAGGCGGGAGACCGCCTCTTCCACCTTCCCGCATTCACGCTCGACGTCGAGCTGTGCGTAGTCGGTCGGACTGGAAACGACCAATAGCACGCGGAGTGGCGCCGCCACCTCCAGGATCTCCACCCGTTCGGCGCAATCCAGGTAGCGTACGAGCGGCGTTTCCCTCGACAGTGCGATGAACCGGTTCTGCGACGAATCGAAGAGAAACTCCCACGGCCACGTCGCAATCTCGGGCACGTCGGTCAGCCGCAGCCGAAGACGCAGCCCCTGGCCTTTCGAGGTCGACTCCGCCAGGCTGGCGCGATAACAATCGCGCACGGCGCCGGCGAAGACGGCCTCGAAGAGCCGGCCGCCGATGTCTCTCGCGGAATCAACCTGGGGAACGCGCGTGCGGCGCCCCGTCTGTCCAAAGCGGGACACACGCAGCGACATGTTCTCGAGCTCGACGCCCAGGAACGGCGCCGTGAACTCGACCGAGCCGGACCCCGACGACGATTCGAGCACGCGGGCCCGGTAGCGCTCGCCGCCCTCGTGACTCACGATCACGTCGAAGTTGATGTGCGCCACGGATCCGATCACCGACCTCCCGTTGACGATCAGTAGTTCTGCGAAACCCGGAGCGTAAAATTCGCCGTCGCCGAGTTGCCGGCGGAGTCACGCACGGTCAGCGTGACGTTGTGGTTTACCGTGGTGCCGACCGGCCCGGTCTTCGAGTATTTGAATTGCGGCGTCGCATCGCCCGACGAGCAGTTGGCGGTCTGCGTATCGCTGCACTTCCATTGATAGGACACGATCGGTCCCTTGTTCGACGAGGAATTCAGGCCGCTGAACTGCGCGCCTATTCCGACGTTGACGGTGCCGCTGGGGCCGTTGATGACGGCCCTGATAATGACCGGCTCCACGCGAGTGCAGACGGGCTGCGCTGGAGCGCCGTCGATTTGCTGAAGGACCTTCTGCACCGCGTCAGCATGAGTACATTCGTTGACGCGATACCTCGTGTATTCGGTGATCCAGACCACGTCGCCTTCGAGGTCGACGTATGTCGACGATGGCGCTGTCCTGAGGCCGTCGCGATACTTCGCCTCCAGTTGATTGCGGAAGTCGAACGGCTCATTGCGCGGCGGAAATGCGACGGTGCCCGAGGGAGCGTTGCCGCACAGCGGCTGTGGCGCTCCCCCCGAGTCAATCTGGCGCATCACCTTCGCGACTGCATCGGGATGGCTGCAGAGGTTCAATCGATACAGCAGGTATTCCGACGTCCAGACGATGTCACCCTCGGGGTCGACATAGGTGGTGCCTGTTGAGCGCCCCATGCCGCGGTACTTCGCTTCGAGCTGCAGCTTGAAATCGAATGGCTCATTACGCGGCGGGAACGTCACCACCATTGGGCCTGAGCGGCTATCGAATACCGCCAAGCTCGAGTACAACCTGGGTGCAGAAGTGCTCAGCGCCGCCGTCCCAGCTGTAACAGCCGTTGGGCCGGCCGGAGTCGCTGACCGACTGTCGCTGCAGGACATGCCTGCCAGCAGCACGGCAGCAACGAACGCGGAGATGCCGACTATTCCATTCGCCTTCATGCAAACCTCCAAAAGCGCGAAACGTCGGGGGGAGCACACACATATCAGTCTTTAACTCAGCAGATCAACACCCATTCGTGTGTCGAGTGACATATCTGCGCATTAACCTTTAGCGGCGAGCAGGAAAACGAGCGATGAACCAATCGTTCGTACGATCAAGCTCAACCATTTGGTTTGCGTCGGTGAGCCGCTGCTGTAATGACGGATCGAATCCGAATTTTCCCGAGTTGAACAGTGCGACCACAACACCGCGGGTTTGGCGATACTGAATGATGAGCTGGAGTGCAGATAAATCCGGGAGCACCATCGCGCCGCCGTACAGGCCTCGGGCCCCTCCTCGCTGATCAATGAATGAGTAACGTTCGGCAGACGTCGGGTCAGGAGGCCACCAATAGTCGACCCTGCCAAGGACCAGTAACGCAGCAAGCTCGTCGTTCGTGACGATCAGATCGTCGGGCGCGACGATCTTCCGATCGATGGTGAGGGACGAAAGCCCCACCGGCGGTGACCACTTGGCCCACCAGGCGGCGTCGGCGGCGCCGTCGCGGTGAGCGACGATGGCAGAGGCCTGCTCGGCCGAAACGTAACCCACCGCAATGATCACAATCGTGGTGACGACAACGCGAACGACGAAAATCGAGCGACGAGTGAAAGGCTCCGCTGCCGTCCTGGCAAGCCAGAGAATGCCCGCTCCGGCAAAGACAGCCATCGGCGGCATGATGAGCACAAGAAAGCGCGGTCGGATATCCATGCCGGTCACGCCGAACGACAGCAGTTCGAGATAGAGCAGCAGGGCCAGCGTTCGTGCGGGAATCGCACGAGGCATGGGCGTTCGGAAGGCACCGCGCCAAACTCCCAGCGCTGATGCCGCCGTCATCACCGGCTGCTCGGTCACCAGATACTGGATGCCGCCCCACGGAAAGGTGAAGCTGCCCTGCAGCAGTCCCCAGACGAAGCGAGCATCGACGAGCGCATTGCCGCGAACAAAGATCACCGCGATCCAGGCGACGGATCCGGCGGTTGCCGCCAAGAGCCCTGCACGCACGACCTTACCTATGTGAGACGGCCGGGCGATCGACAATAAGACGACGAGTGCCGCCACAGCCCCGTTGGCGAAGAGGGCCGCCGCGCCGGCGGCTGCGATAGTGAACAAGATGTCCGCTCGAACCGTCCGATAGCTCACTACGGCGGCAATGCCCGCAGCGGCAATGGCGAACAACACCTCGGCAGGCCTGGAATAAGCCGCTACCGGCACTGCCGCACTGGTGATGGCCGGAAATCCACTCGACGAGAGTCCCCATGTCGCGCTCTCGCAGTTCCACGCGATGCATGGAAGCCACAGCAGAAGCGTGTGCTCAGCAACGAGTGCCGCCGTCGTCACCAACAAGAGCCACGCGAACGAGCGGCGCTCTTCCCTGGATTCGGCACAGAGCCAGCCGGCCGCCGGCACGATCGCGAGTAGCATGCCGAACTCGTGCAGGCTGCGCGCGGCCACGCATCCCGCGACGAACCACGCTCGCAGACGAGGATCCTTGCGCATGCGCACAGCGCTAACGAGGGTGAGCGTACACACGGCTGCGAAGGGCATGTAGAAGCGGGCGTAAGCGCCACTGGCCACCGCGACCGGCGCAAGCGCGACGAGCCATGCCGCCACCGCGCCGCGATCGAACAGCGAGCGCGCCAGCAACGCCGTGGCAATGATGACGGCCGCCAGGGAGACGACGCCCAGCCAGCGATATGCCTCGAATTGAGCGCCGCTCACGAGGTCAGTCAACCACGCGAGATAGGAGTAGCCAGGTCCACGAAAGTAAGCGAGGCCGGATGGAAGAATCGGCACGCCATGGGCCTTGATGCCCTCGACCGCAAACCAGGTGATTTCCTCATCCGGCCCGTAGCCTGGGCGGTCGACGTACGTGGAGCAGATTGTTACCGCCGCGGCGATCGCGGCGGCCGTACCGATGCGGTCTGTGGACAGCCACGCGCGCATTCCGTCAAGGCGATTCGTCATGGCATCGCTGATACGGTATCGTAGCCCCTCGCATGCGAATGGCGAGGCCCTGGCAATTCCTGACGATCGCAGCGGTCGCGGCCGGCGTGCTATTGCGCGCCGTCCAGTACTTCGCCAACAGCTCATTGTGGGTGGACGAAGCTGCGCTGTCGCGCAATATTCTTGACCGCTCCTTCGCGCGGCTGACCGATCCGCTCGACTACGCGCAAAGCGCACCCATCGGTTTTCTGCTCGCGCAGAAAGCCTTGGTCGTCAACGTTGGCGGCAGTGAGTTGTTGCTGCGCGCGATTCCGTTCGCCGCCAGCCTGGCGGCACTCGTCCTGTTTGCCGCCGTGGCGAGGCGCGTGCTGACTGAATTCGGCCAGGCAGTTGCAGTGGCGGCATTCGCACTCGGCTGCCCGTTCATATATTTCGGGGCGCAAGCCAAGCCGTACTCGACCGATGTGGCCGTGACGCTGCTGCTCACGTGGCTGCTGTTGCGCGGATTCGACGAGTCGCGCTCGATCCGTTACTGGATCGTGACTGGCGTAATCGCCATTGCGGGCTGCGCGGTGTCACACGCCGCGACGCTGGTTGTCGCCACACACTGTGTCGTCCTTGGGTGGTCGTATTGGCGAGAGCAGGCGCCGGTGTCGCGCGCGCAGTTCATCGTGGTGCAACTGTTGTGGCTCGCCGGCATTTCATTTTCGGCGTGGTGGTCGCTGAACAGCATCAGCGCGGTCGACCTGGCCTACTCGAGACAGGTCTATTCCGCCTGGTTTGTGCCCATCCCCCAAACGACCGACGAAGCGTTGTGGTTGGTGCGCCGGATCGTGGACGCGTTTGGATTGCCGCAGTTTGCGCCGCCGCGCTTGGATGGCGGACTGCGATACGCGTTGCCATGGCTCTACACCCTCGTCGCCCTCGTCGGCTTCGGCGTTTCGTGGATGCGGCAGCGATACGTGGCGTTAGCCCTGCTGCTTCCGATCCTGGCGGCAATCGGAGCGTCGGCCGTGCGAATGTATCCAATGGGCGGGCGGCACACGCTGTACCTGTTGCCCATCCTGATCGTGGCGGCCGCAGCCGGCTGGGAATTCATCACGGTAACGTTCCGCGACCGCATCGGCATTCACTCACCGTGGTTGATGTGGGCGGCGGCACTGCTGTTTCTGGCCGCGCCGATAGCAGCAATTACCAGAAATCTCCCGCCCTTCTACCTCGAACACCTTCGGCCCGCGGCCGAATACATTCGGGAACATTGGCAGGCCGGCGACAGCTTGTACGTGTATTACGGCGCGGGTCAGGCATTTCGCTATTACGCGCCCCGCGTGGGTCTGGCCGACTCAGGTTATGTGTTGGGACACTGCGCACGCGGCGAACCCACCAAGTACCTGCGCGAGCTGGACGAATTTCGCGGAAAGCGTCGGGTGTGGTCCCTGTTCACGCATGCCACTGCAGACGGTGCCGAGTTAACGCTACTGCGTGACTATCTCGATCGGGCCGGGCCACGTCTTGATGCTTTCGAATTCGCGGCTGCCGGTGAACATGCCGGCATGGGCGCGCACGCTTACCTTCACGACCTTGGCGCCGCCGGGCCTCCCGAGGCGCTGGTTCCACTCGCGGTCGACTTGTGGCCGATGGCATGTTACGGGACGATGACGCCCTAATCGTCCCTGGACAATGTCAACAAATGGGCGCGCGATCCTGGTGCAGCGTTTCGAGCATCGCGTAGTCGCGGCGTAGCTCGGCATACATTGCGACGTGCTTCGGATTCGGCGACACGCGATTGCCGGATTGCGGATCGGTGAAGCCGCTGACCACCGTCTTCCATGAGATCGCTTCGTCGGTTGCCAGTCGATCGGCGTAGTACGCGCGCAGCGCGGCCCCGAGCGCGGCCGAATTCTCGACGTCGAGCCGATCGACGTCGACGCCAAACACGTTGGCCATCACCTGCAGGATGGCGCGATTGACAGAAGCGCCGCCGGTGGCGATGACGCGATCGATCGTGCCGCTCACGGCGGCCGCATGGTTCGCGATTGCCATCATTTGTCCTTCGATCAACCCGCGAATGTTGCGCTCGACGTCGAACCGATCGAACCCGAAGCGGCGCAGGCCGGCATGGGCGATCGGCGGCGTGCTCTCGATCTCGAGCCACGGCAGCAGGAGCCATCCATCGTTGCCCGGGGCCTTCTCGAGCAGCATCGCGACCCTGTCCCAGTCGAGCCCGTATTCCATCCGCACCCGCTCGCGCGCGAGCGAGCCGTTCCTGAAGCAGACCAGGTTCATGAAGTCGCCGGTCGGCGCTCGAAACACGTGCGACGACTGCCCGGCCGGTTCGGTGGTCAGCGCGAATACCGTGTCGCTCGTGCCAAGCGAGACGGCAGCGACGCGCTCGTCAATAATGCCGGTGCCGATCAGGCTCGACGGGTTGTCGCCCGTCCACGGCACAATCGCAGCCGCCGGCAACGAATAGCGTTTCTGCCAGTAGGGCGACAGCGTTCCGAATATCTCCCCTGACGGCCGAATCGGCGGCAGTCGCGCGGCGAGGTCAGGCGCGGTCGCGTCGAGCGCCTCCTGCGACCAACGCTCTTCGCGCAGGTCCATCAGGTTCATGCCGCTGCCGTCCCCCGGCTCGATCGGCGCATCGCGCTCGGCGAGAAGTGATGCGAGATACGAGCTGACAAGGTGCACGCGCGCGGTGTCTGCGTACGCATTGGGATGTTCGGCGGCAAACTTGCGGATTTGCGGCCCGGTGAATCTCTCGCACGGCGGCGAACCGGTGAGCGCGGCCACCCGATCCGCTCCGCCGAGCGCTGTTTCGATCTCGCGGCATTGCTTTGCCGTCGACGCGTCCAGCCACACCGGAGACTGCGCCCGCGAAAAGATCGTCGAAAGCTGTGGAGCCAGCTTTCGGGAAGGGTTGAGCGTCCGCAACACCTCTTGCGCCCGGGGATTCAGGTAGACGCTGCCGTGCTGCTGCGCCGAGCCGGAAATGGCCCGCAGGTCGTCGACGTCGAGTTCGGCTGACTGGGCGACCCGGGCCAGCATGCGGTCGAGTGCATCGGCCCACATCGCCGGCGGCGCCTGCACTTCGTCATCGGCGCCGTAGATCACGCCGCCCTTGGTGCCGTACTCGGGAAAATCGCGATCGAAGTTGAGCGATTGGTTGAAGACGACGCGGCGCGTGTCGCCCTCGATCTCAATGACTACGGCGGTGAGGCTTTGTGTCGAACAGTCGATGCCCAGGTACAACGGCATGTACAAACATCACACGGAAGCACAGAACCACGGAAGCACAGAAATCATTAGTTCCGCGATTCAGTCCTGCATTGTCGGCGTCACCTAGCGCGCCATTCCTGCAATCCGGCGGAGAAGCCTTGCTGCATCGATAACTCGATCCGTAGGGCCGCGGTAGTGATGGGCGTAAACGCCACCGCGTTCCAGGCATTGCGCGCGACGCCGTAGGCGCTAGTCGTCTGCACCGGTAACCAGTGATCGCCGGATTTGTAGAGCAGCCGCCATGATGCGGGCACGCGCACGCCGCCTCTGCCGGTGTCGTCGAACCAGTAGATCTCGGTTGCCGACACCGTCGACGGCTTCGCGAACGTCAACTCGACCCACTCCAGCTTGCTGCCCTGCACCGGCCACCAGTCGAAGTAGGCGGAGGAGTCCGATGAATTCGCGGGCTCCTCGCCGTCGATGATGTTGCGGGGATTCTTGTCGCGGCCGTTCGGCAGTTTCGACGCGGCGATGGTTGCGGTGGTGACGACGGTCGGGAACGGTGTCGGCCGAGCGGAAGCATCGACGCGCGCCAGCCACACCGCCATCTGGCCGCGGCCGCGATTCGCCCACGTCGCATACGGGATCGCCATGAACGGTTGATCGGTGCGGATGACTCCGCCTTTCGCGTCGTAGGCCAGGCCGGTCGCGCGCCCCTCGATCACTTGCACGCCATTCAACAGGTCGCCGCGGAACTCCGTCGTCAATGAGTTGCGATCGGGCAGCACGATGTTGCGAACCTTGCCGTTCGGGTTGTCAGGCCACTCGGCGGCGTAGACGATCGGGCCGCGCTGTAACGCGACGCGATTGCGATTCGCCATCACCTGATCGTTCGAGACGATGCGGCGCACCGGCATCGGCAGGTCGAGCGAGATGACGTCGCCCGGCGACCAGGTGCGATCGACGGTCACATAGCCCTTGTCGAGGACCCAGTTCACCTGCGAGTTGTTGACGCGGATTATGGGTTGGAGCGGTGAGTCGTCCAGGAATCGATAGAGGTCGCTCGGCACGGGCTCCTGGCGCGCCCATCCCGGAATGCGAATGTGGACCGCAATGCGTCGCGCCTGCGTCGGCCTCAGTGTCAGCTTCACCGCGCCGTCCCACGGGTAGCGCGTTTCTTGATCGATGGCGACTGCGCCGCCGGGCAGATCGATCGTCGCCGTGCCTTTGGCGAACAGGTTCACGTACACCGAGTCGCCCTTCATCGCGTAGAGGTAGCCGGGCACCGACGGCATGAAGCGCGTGATGTTGCCGGGGCAGCAGGCAACGCCGAACCACTCCTGCCGCGCGTGCTGGCCGTTCGACTCGAGCGGATTGGGATAGAAAAAAGTCTTGCCGTCGAGCGAGACGCCTGACAGCAAGCCGTTGAAGAGCGTGCGCTCCATCACGTCGATGTACTTCGCATCGCCTTCGAGCAGGAACAGGCGGTGGTTCCAGAAGTCCATGCCGACCGACGCGCAAGTTTCGTTATAGGCGGTCATGTTCGGCAACTCGTACGGCTGCCCGAACGCTTCGCCGCTGCCGGACGCGCCGATGCCGCCGGTGAGATAGAGCTTGCTGGTGACGAGGTAGTCCCAGATCCGCTTGCCTGCGGCGCGCATCGCCTGATCGCCGGTGACCGCGGCGACGTCCGCCATCCCCGAGTACATGTAGACCGCGCGAACCGCATGTCCCACCGGCTCGCTCTGTTCGATCACCTTCAGCTGTGCCTGGTTGTAGTTGAGACCGCGCGGGTTGGCGCGCTCGCCGTCGGGATATGGACCGGGACCGCGCTCGTCGAGCAGGAACTTTGCGAGGTCGAGATACGCCTCCTTGCCGGTGACGCGATAGAGCTTCACCAGCGCCATCTCGGTGATCTGGTGCCCGGGCCAGATCGTGCGCTTGCCCGGACCGAAGGTGACGACGAGCAGATCGGCGGCCTTGATCGCGACATCGAGCAGTGTTCGCTTGCCGGTGGCGAGATGATGTGCGACAGCGGCCTCGAAGAGGTGGCCGAGGTCGTAGAGCTCGTGGCTGTCGTCGCGCTCGAACACCCAGCGCTCGGGACCGGCCCAGCGGTGCGGGTTCTTCGGATCGATCGTGCGCGTCGTGTAGATATAGCCGTCGGGTTCCTGCGCGGCCGCGATCTTGGCGATCAACCCGTCGACATAGGCGTCGAGCTTTGGATCAGGCGTGACGCTGAGCGAATACGACGCGCCTTCGATGACTTTGTAGAGATCGGTTTCGTCGAACGGATAGCCCGGCGGGCGCTTGTCCACGTTCGGCTCGCCGCGGAGCACGGCGGCGGCGCGCTCGAAGAGATTGACGCGTCCGGTGAGCTCGCACTGCTCGAACGCCGACGGGATGCTCGCCGTGCGATTGATCTCGATGCGCGGCGCCCAGAACGCGTCGTTCAAGTGCACTGCGGTGAACGGCACCGGCTTGATCGGATAGTCGGGCTTGGCCGACTCCACCCCACCACGCAAGCTACGCGTGGCTGGGACCCCGGGCCCGGCTTGCGCGAACAGGCTGAAGTTGATCGGCGCGCCTTCGCACGCGACCTGCCAGACTGTCGCAACCGCCGCGACGGCGACCAGTCCCAGCGTGATGCGCAACTTACGCCGCTCCGTCATTGGGCGGATGATAGCATTCGTCCGCCCACGCGCTTCGCGCTACGGCAGGACTTCGCCCATGGAGGATTGCGTGTCACGTTTTTCGGTTGCTCAACTGTCTTACGCCGCCGGCTTGAAGGGCTATCTCGACCGGCCGGCCGCGCTCGAATTCCTGAAGACGATGGACATCAAGCACAGCGTCGGCCACTGGTCCGCCGGTGACTTCTGCGATCGCTTCGCGCCGCCGGGATATCACTCTGACGATCCGGGCTTCCGCAATGACTTCGAAGGGCAGTGCCGCCGCACCAAAGCCGCGGGCATCGACGCCATCGAGATTCACCAGAGCGTGTTCGAGAAGACGCTGAACGGCGACATCGACCACGCCGCGATCGAGCGCGCGCAGGGCGGCTTCCTGGCCGAGCTCGGCATGCGCGTCACCACGTGCAACATCAACACCTGGACCAACCCGAAGTTCCGGCTTGGCGGGCCGTGCAATCCGGACAAGGCGCTTCGTCAAGCGGCGCTCGACGAGGTGTTGAAGGGCGTCGAGATCTGCAAGGCGATGAAGATCTCCGTGTTGAGCGTGTGGCCGGGATCCGACGGCGCCGATTACCATTTCCAGATCGACTACAAGCAATCGCTCGAGTGGTTCACCGAGGCCCTGGTCGCCGTTAACAAGGAGTGTGTGAAGCACGGCATCAAGCTCGCGATCGAGCCGAAGCCCTACGAGCCGCGTGAGCTCTACATGATCATTCCGACGGCGGCGTCGGCCATCCTCGTGGCGCAGCAGGTGAACAAGGCGTGCGGCGGCAACAACTGCGGGCTGACCATCGACTACGGGCACCAGAAGATGGAGGCGACGACGGCGTCAACTTCGTGCGATCTCGCCGCGTATGCGGGCGTGCCCGTGCACAAGTTCGACATCAATGACGCGCGCCAGGGGAGAAACGATCAGGACCTGATGTTCGGCACCGTGTCGATTCCCGAGTCGGTCGAATATCTCTACACGACGTTCGTGCGCGACTATCGCGGCTACTACAGCCAGGACCAGTTCACCTACCGCGAAGATCCGACGCGCGCGATCGAGCGCAGCATGATCAACTTCGCCAACCTCGCGCTGAAGGCGGTGCGCATCTATGCCGATCAGGCGCGGCTGGATCGCGCGCGCGCGGCCGGTACCGGCCCCGACGTGCTCGATGTCGTCTCCCCGGTCCTCGTCGGCTGATTCCTGCTATCTGGGGACCAGGTGCTGATATTGAGCGTTTTGCTATGCCGGGACCAGTTGCCGCCATTGGCCCGGCGATTTTGCACGTTGTTCCCCTGAAGCGATTTGCTAGATTTCAGCACCTGGTCCCCACTTAGCATGTTTACAATCGGCGTTGATTTCGGGACGAATTCGGCGCGGGCCATCGTCGTGTCTTGCGGAGACGGCAAGACCGTTGGCACCGGTGTATCGGACTATCACAGCGGCGATCACGGCGTCCTGACGCATCCGTCGGATCCGCACCTGGCGCGCCAGAACCCGGCCGACTACATTGGCTCGCTCGGGCACGCGATCACGGTAGCGCTCGCCGACGCCGCTCGAACGCCAGGTTTTTCACGCGACCAGGTGATCGGCATTGGCGTCGACACCACGGGCTCCACGCCGCTGCCGGTCGATGCGAAGGCGCGGCCGCTGTCGCTCGATCCGCGATTCGAGGGTGACCTCGCCGCGCAGGCGTGGCTCTGGAAGGACCACACCGCCGCGGAGGAAGCCGCGGCGATCACCGCGACCGCCCAACACCATGCGCCGCACTATCTCGCGCCAATCGGCGGCACGTATTCAACGGAGTGGTGGTGGTCGAAAATCTGGAAATGCCTGAAGGTCGCGCCTGATGTGTTCGACGCGGCCGCCAGCTGGGTGGAACTCGCCGACTTTATTCCCGCGGTGCTCGCCGGCGTCAACGATTCGCGCGACATCGTCCGCTGCATCTGCGCCGCAGGCCATAAGGCGATGTACTCCGACGAGTGGGGCGGCCTGCCGTCAAGGGACTTTCTCACTCGCCTCGACCCCAAGCTCGCCGACCTGCGCGATCGTCTCTACGATCGGGCTCTGCCGCCGGGCATCCCCGCCGGTAACCTCTGTCGCGAGTGGGCGAACGCGCTCGGGCTGCGCGAAGGCATCGTCATCGCGATGGGCGGATTCGACGCGCACTACGGCGCGATCGGATCGGGAATTGAAGTCGGGACGCTGGTGAAGATCATCGGCACGTCGACCTGCGACTGCGCTATTACTCGGTCAGGCGCACCTGGTGGTTCGCCGCCGGCGAACGGGACGGGCCTCGCGATTCCCGGCATCTGCGGCATCGTCAACGGCTCGATCCTTCCCGGTTTTTTCGGCATCGAAGCGGGGCAGTCGGCCGTCGGCGACATCCTCAACTGGTGGGTCGAGGTCGTCTGCGGCGGCGGCCCGGTGCTGCACGACGAGCTGTCGCGTGACGCCGCGACCATCAAACCGGGAGCATCCGGACTGCTCGCCCTCGACTGGAACAACGGCAATCGCACGATCCTGGTCGATCCGAAGCTGACCGGACTCCTGCTCGGCCAGACCCTCCACACCACGCGCGCGGAGATCTATCGCGCGCTGATCGAAGCCACCGCGTTCGGCGCCCGCACGATCATCGAGCGGATCAAGGAATACGGCGTGCCGAT
>Ga0157380_10001031_pt1 | contig 17783 bp, 21 predicted proteins | sample S35metaG_FD_119757 | JGI IMG/M metagenome (GOLD analysis project Ga0157380, IMG submission 119757) | Switchgrass rhizosphere microbial communities from Kellogg Biological Station, Michigan, USA - S3-5 metaG | ecosystem: Host-associated > Plants > Roots > Rhizosphere > Soil | place: USA... | reverse complement strand
CGATGGCGCCGTCGTCGCAGATCTGTTCGCGGGCCTCGGCACATTCTCGCTGGCCCTTGGTGGCAGGGTGCTGGCCGTCGAGGGTGCCCGCGATACGGCGCTGGCACTGAAGGCGGCTGCGGCGCACGCGCGGAGGGCGATCGCGGTCGAGCATCGCGATCTGTTCCGGCGGCCGCTCACCGTGGAGGAACTGAACCGTTTCGATGCGGTGGTGCTTGATCCGCCCCGTGCCGGCGCCAGGGAGCAGGTGGTTCAACTTGCGCGGGCCAGCGTCGCGCGGATTGCTTATGTCTCCTGCAATCCCGCGACATTCGCGCGCGACGCGAAGACGTTGCATGACGGGGGATGGCGGCTGGAGTGGGTACAGCCGGTCGGCCAGTTCCGCTGGTCGGTGCATACCGAGTTGGTGGCGGCTCTGACAAGGGATTGACATAAAACGGTAATCTACGGGAAACTCTATATTTATATCCGGCGCTTACGACGCCGCGCATGAAGGTCGCACCAAAAATCCTGATAACGGCGCTTGTCATGGGCGTAAGCGCCGCACCCCTATTCGCGGGCGTTCCGGAGTGGACGCGAGGCGCCATCGCAAAGGTCGCCGCGCATCGCACCACCCCAAGATCGGCCCAGTTGCGCGGCTCAGCCGGCACGACGCAGATGGAAGTCGATGTCGATGGGCGCGGGATGATCACCGACTACAGGCTCGCCAAATCATCCGGCGAACCCATCCTCGATCGCGAGGCCGACCTTATCATCATGCGGGTCGGCTCGTTCGACGCGCCGCCGGGCGGCACACCGACGAAGTTGGTGATCCCGATCCGCTGGTAACGAACGTGACGTGCTCCTGCGTAGGCAGGAGCCCAGCGCTGAGCTTTGAACTGGGCTCCTGCCTCCGCAGGAGCACGGTGGTGTGCGTTTCTACGCCTCGCCGAACAGCTTCGCCCAGCGGCGCGGCTCGCGCTTGCGGTCCTGCTGGCGATGCCAGGCGTCGGAGGCCAGTAACGGCATCACCGATCCGGCCTCGGCGAACACCATCTGCTCGATGCCGGTGTTGACCTTGCCCCAGCTTGCCGCCTCCTGAAGCGTCGATGAGGAGCAGGCCCCATCGCGCACGTCGGCGACGGTGATCTGGACCGCATATTTGTGGACCGCGACGTCCTCATGGCCGAGGATTTCGGCGCAGACGACGGTGTCCTGGATGAAATTCTTCGGCACACCGCCGCCGACCATGAGCAGGCCGGTGGTGCCGGCCTCGATCTTGATCTCCGTAAGCTCGCGGAAATCGGCGATCGAATCGATGGTGAGGTAAGGCTTGCCCGCCTTCATCGCGTCGACCTGATGCTTGACCAGGCCGAAGCCGGCGGAACTGTCGGTAAAGGCCGGGCAGAAGATCGGCACATCATGCTCATAAGCGAGCTTGACGAGGCTGTTTTCCTTTTTTCCGTTCCTAACCAGATATTTGCCCATCTCTCTGATGAACGCGCGCGAGGAATAGGCCCTGGGCTCCAGCGTCTCGGCGATCTCGAAAATGGTGTGGTCGACGTTCTGGAGATCCTCCTCATCGATATAGGTATCGTAGATGCGATCGATGTAGAGCGAGCGCAGCGTGTCATCGTCCGGTATCTCAAGCGCCTGATAATGCTTGTGGCCAAGGCCCTCGAAGAAATCCATATCGACGATGGTGGCGCCGGTGGCGACGATACCGTCGACCATGTTCGAGCGGACCAGCTCGGCATAAAGGTCCATGCAACCGCCCGCCGAGGTCGAGCCCGCGATCACCAGGAACACCGAGCATTCGGGATCGTCGAGCATCTGGTTGTAGATGCCGGTCGCGCGTGCGAGATCGCGGCTGGTGAAGCTCATCTTCCCCATCGATTCGATGATCGGCCGCGCATCGAAGCTGCGGATATCGACATGCTCGACCGTCTTGGAAAGCAGCTCGGCCTTACGGGTATCGTTGATGGCGGGGTGGTTCATCATAATCTCCAGGCTATCCCCCTCCCGCTTGCGGGAGGGGCTAGGGGTGGGCGCTCGCTATCCACAGGCGCGCCATTTTGCGAGGGTGAGCCCACCCCCGACCCCTCCCGCAGGCGGGAGGGGAGAGTTATGCGGGTTGCGTTACAGCGTGACGACGTTGGCGGGAAGCTTTTCGATCTTCTTGTCGCCAACATAGGCGGTCGCCATCGGTTCATCGTCGACGATCGCGGTATCGACCGTGCCGAAGCCATTGAACGCGGTTCTCATGGCGGAACCATAAGCGCCGAGCATGCCGATCTCGATATAGTCGCCGGTGGTGACATCGGCGGGCAGCTCGAAGGGACCCGCCATATAGTCCATGTCGTCGCAGGTCGGGCCGTAGAAGCTGAACGCGGCCGTTTTCGCGTCCGATTCAGTTTCGCGCACCAGCTTCACCGGGAAGCGCCAGTTGATGTGCGCGGCATCGAACAGTGCGCCATAGGCGCCGTCATTGATGTAGAGCTCGTCGCCGCGCCGGCGCTCCACACGGACCAGCAGGCTCGCATATTCGGCGCAGAGCGCGCGGCCCGGCTCGCACCACAGTTCGGCCGAGTAGCTGATCGGCAGTTCCTCGAACGCCCGGTGGATCTGACGGAAATAGGCCTCCAGCGGTGGCGGCTCCATGCCCGGATAGACCGAGGGGAACCCGCCGCCGACATCGATCACATCGACAGTGACCGATGCCGCGACGATCGCCGCGCGGACGCGGGCAAGCGCCTGCGCATAGGCCGCCGGCGACATCGCCTGGCTGCCGACATGGAAGCAGATGCCGAGCGCGTCGGCGGCCTGGCGAGTCGCCATCAGCAACGACGCCATATCCTCCTGCTCCGCACCGAATTTGGCGGCGAGGCTCAGCTTGCTGTAGTTCGACGACACACGCATGCGCACGCACAGAGTGAGATCGGTCGCCTGTTTCGTGGCGGCCATGATCTTCTCAAGCTCCTCCTCGCTATCGAGCGAAAAGACCCGCACGCCGTGATCGAAATAGGCTTCGGCGATCGCTTCGGGCGCCTTGACCGGGTGCATGAAGCAGATCGTCGCTTGCGGCGCCAAGCCCGCGACCAGACGTACCTCGACGATCGAGGCGCAATCGAAATGGGTGATGCCGCTTTCCCAGAGCAGGGTGATAAGCTCCGGCGAAGGATTGGCCTTGACCGCATAGAGCGAGCGGCCCTGAAACTTCTCCACGAAGTAACGGGCGGCACGACGGGCAGCTTGCGGGCGCAAAAGCGTCACCGGCCGCTCGGGGCTCAATCTGGCGATGTCGATGCCGCTGATACCAACGGCAGTCGAGGGAGCAGCTAGCCCCAGCGCGCTATGATGCTTGTGCAACTCAAGGGACCTCCAACAGTCAGTTTCGGACAAAAGCTGCCTTGCGGTTGGAAGTCCCCATGGGGCAGCGGACGCGCCGTATATGGGTATGAGGCCCCTGATGTAAAGACATGTTTTTCAGGCCGGTTTCGCCCTGTTATCCACAGGTAAATTGGTGAAATTAAACCTTTGATATCATGTCTATACGGCGCATTGCTATGAACACATGGAATGTAACAAAGTTTAATCAAATATGACTAGCCGCGTACGAGATCGGACGGACTGAAATTTTCGCGGTCGGAACATGCGACTCATCGCGGCAGGACGTGACCTTCGACCCTCCTTTCGCTAGGCAATCGCGATGTCCGGACTCACTCTCAGCATCGCCATGATCGCCGCGTTCCTGCTCGCCGGCGGCGGCCTCTGGCTGATCGTCAAGCGCCGCGATGTAAAGCGCGGGATGTTGATGCTGGTGGCGGCGCTGGTGATCGCGGGAAATGTGGCGATCTGGACGATACCGATTCCCCAATGAACGTCATTCGGGCGTCGGCCCTTCAGCCGACTTCGGCCCCACCGGAATAACGTCGAATCACTTCATTTGATCAGCGATTTGGGGTCCAGCCGCATGTCGAGATAATTGTCGACGACATGCATGAGCTTCTCCATCTCATGCTCGAAGAAATGGTTCGCGCCGCCGATCTCTTCGTGGTGGATGGTGATGTGGCGCTGGGTGCGCAGCTTGTCGACCAGCTTCTGGACCGCACTGGGGGTAACGACCTCGTCGCCCGAACCCTGAACGATGATGCCGGACGAGGGACATGGGGCGAGGAACGAGAAATCATACATGTTCGCGGGCGGAGCGATCGAGATGAAACCCTTGATCTCGGGCCGGCGCATCAGCAGCTGCATGCCGATCCAGGCGCCGAAGCTGTAACCGGCGATCCAGGTGGTCTGCGCCTCGGGATGGATCGACTGGACCCAATCGAGCGCGGAGGCCGCATCCGAAAGTTCGCCGATGCCGTTGTCGAACACGCCCTGGCTCTTGCCGACGCCACGGAAGTTGAAGCGCAGGGTCGCGAAGCAGCGCTTGACGAAGGTCTGGTAGAGCGACTGGACAATGCGGTTGTTCATCGTGCCGCCGCCCTGCGGATGCGGATGGAGAATCATCGCCACCGGCGCGCGCGGACGCGGGCCGGGGTTGAAACGGCCTTCGAGACGACCTTCTGGACCGGGAAAAATGACTTCTGGCATCGGGACCTGCTGAAATGTGGGGCGGCGCGCGGCTGAATAGACGCGACCGGAACGTGGGGCCTATATAAGGAGCGCGCGTTTTTGCGCAATCAATTGGAGAGCCTCGCTGCCCGAACGGCTTTATCTGGATCATGCCGCGACCACTCCGGTGCTGCCCGTGGCGCGCGAGGCGATGGCGCAAGCTCTCGATCGCTGGGCGAATCCCTCGTCGCCGCACGCGGAGGGGCGCGCGGCGCGGGCAGCGTTGGAAGAGGCGCGCGCGCGGGTCACGGCGGCGCTGGGCTCGCGTCATGACGTCATCTTCACGAGCGGGGCGACCGAAGCGATCGGGATCGCGCTCCATCGCGGTAAGGCTGGCCGGCGTGTGGTTTCAGCCGTGGAGCATGACGCCGTGCTGCGCGCCGCGCCGGATGCGGAGCGGTTGCCGGTCAACCGGCATGGGATTGCGCAACTTTCGGGACTCGGTGCCGGCGATCTGGTGGCGATCCAGCAGGTCAACAACGAAACTGGGGTGATCCAGCCGATCGACGTATTCGCCTATGAAATAAAGCAGGCGGGCGGGATACTGCTGTGCGATTGCGCGCAGTCAGCGGGCAAGATCGCCCTGCCGGAAGCCGATCTTATCGCCGTCTCGGCGCACAAGCTGGGCGGGCCGCCCGGCGTCGGCGTGCTGCTGGTGCGCGATCTGGCGCTGCTCGATCCTTCGGGCGGTCAGGAACGAGGCTATCGCGGCGGCACCGAGAACCTGCCGGCGGTGCTCGGTTTCGCGGCAGCGCTTGAGGCGGGACGGCGCTGGTTCGACGAGGCGGTATATCTTCGCGCAAGGCTTGAAGAACGGATCGAGGCCGGGGGCGGTATCGTGATCAGCGACGGCATCGCGCGCATCCCGACGATCGGCGCCTACCGGATGCCCGGCGTCGCGGCGACCGCGCAGCTTATTCAGTTCGATCTGGCGGGGATCGCCGTTTCAGCGGGCAGCGCCTGTTCGTCGGGCAGCATGAAGCCGAGCCATGTGCTGGCGGCGATGGGGATGAGCACGGAGACGGCGGGCGAGGTGATCCGGGTGAGCTTCGGACCGCACACCAAGGCAACCGATATCGACCGCTTTGCCCAGGAGTGGCTGCGGATCGCCAACCGAGCGAAAGCGCGGGCGGCATGATCTATCTCGATTATCAGGCGACGACACCGATGGCGCCGGAGGTGCGAGAAGCGATACGGCCCTATCTCGACGAAATGTTCGGGAATCCCCATTCAGTGCACCGCATGGGCCGCGAAGTGAAGGCGGCGGTGGAACTGGCGCGGGATCGGATCGCCAAACCGTTCGGGCAAGGCGGACGGCTGATCTTCACGAGCGGTGCCACCGAGGCGCTGAACCTTGCGATCAGGGGCAGTTACGCAAGAACAGCCGCCGGGCGAAACCGGATCGTGACGGTCGCGACCGAACATGCCGCTGTATTGGATACGGTCCAGTGGCTTGCCGGGCAGGGCGCGGAAACAGTGATCGTGCCCGTCGGCAAGGACGGTCTCATCGATCTCGGGCGGGTCGATCAGGCGATTGACCACCGGACGGCGCTGGTCGCGGTGATGCTGGTCAATAACGAGATCGGCATTGTTCAGCCCCTCGACGAAATTGCCTCGCTGGCGAAGGCCAAGGACGCCTTGTTCCTTTGCGATGCTGTCCAGGGCTATGGCAGACTACCGGCCCCCGATTGCGACATGATTGCCCTGTCGGGTCACAAGATCCACGGGCCGAAAGGCATCGGCGCCTTGTGGGTACGCGACGGCGTTGCCCTGGAACCGCAGATGCATGGAGGCGGTCAGGAAGGCGGACTGCGTTCGGGAACGCTCGCGCCGGTGCTCTGTGTCGGTATGGGCGTGGCGGCGGAGCTGATGGCAGCCAATGCCGAACGCGATGCCGCGCATGTCCGGATGCTGTGGGATCGGGCGCTGGCCGCATTGGGCGAGCGGTGGATCATCAATGGCGACGTTTCGCGCCGCTATCGCGGCAATCTCAATGTCCGGCTGGATGGGCTGGACGTCGGGCGGCTGCTTTCGGAATTGCGCGATGTGGCAATCTCCGCCGGTTCGGCTTGCGCGAGCGGATCGGGGCGGCCGAGTCATGTGCTCAAGGCGATCGGGCTGAGCGATGCGGAGGCGCGATCGAGCATCAGGATCGGCTTTGGTCGTTATACCGTGGTGGAAGAGTTCGATCGCGGCCTTGCAATGATTCGCGAGGCGGCCGAACGCCAGCGGACGCTGGCGGCATGACACGCGTGCGGTTCATCTCTGCCGACGGGGAGCGGGTCAGCGAAGTCGAGGCGCCGCCGGGATCGCGGCTGCTGGAGGTAGCGCAGGGTGACGGCCAGCCGCTTGAGGGCACCTGCGAAGGCCAGATGGCCTGCTCGACCTGTCATGTCCTGATCGATCCCGAGGATTTCACGAAGCTGCCGCCCGCCAGCGAGGAGGAAGAGGATCTGCTCGATCTGGCCAGTCACGTCACCCGGTACAGCCGACTGGCCTGCCAGATCCTGCTCGATGAGCAGTTGGACAGCCTTACCGTACGAATGCCGGCGGGATCGCATAACATGCAGGGTCGGTAAAGCCTCAGTGCTTGTCAGCAGGCTCGCTTGCGTAGGGCATCACCAGCGAGCCGTCGGGAGCGGCCGTAAAGGCGATCTGAGTGGGATTGGCAAAGCGAATCCCCGCATCGCGGAAGCATTCCAGCAAGGCCAGGCAGATCGCCGTGCGAACGTCGGCGGCATCGACCTGCGTGTTGGTGAGGGCATCGAATACCAGTTCGTAATCCATGCTCGACGGGCTGAAACCGAGCATATTGCAGCGGACGAACTGGCATTTGTTGAGAGTGGCCGCCATCTTCGAGAGCATGTCGGGAATTTGCGCGCAAAGCTCCGCCGGCGTCTGAAGAATGATGCCGAAGTTCAGCGTGAAGCGGTCATGATCGAGATGGGTGCGGTTGCGCAGTTCCTTTTCCAGCAGCTTGGAATTGGAGATGATGATCTGTTCGCCGGTGACCGAGCGGAAGCGCGTGCTCTTGATGCCGATCTTCTCGACAACGCCGGTATTCTGATCCCAACTCACGGTCTCGCCGACCCGGAAAGGCTTGTCGAAGATGATCGACAGCGCCGCGAAGAGATCGGAGAATATCCCTTGCGCGGCCAGGCCGATGGCGATGCCGCCGATACCCAGACCGGCGACCAGGCCAGTGACGTTGACACCGAGATTGTCGAGGATCAGCACCAGCGCGATCGCGAAGAAGGCGACCGAGACCAGCACGCGGATGAGTCCAATCGCACTGCCGAGCGTCTGATGGTCTGGATCGAGGCCAGTGCGATGATCGATCAAACCAAGCACCAGCTCACGTGCCCATAGCGCGCCTTGTAACGCGGCGGTGATGGTAAAGAGCGTCTGGATGGTGTGCGCCAGTGCCGGAGGCGGCGCCGTGTAGCTCATCACCAGTTCGGCCGCGAGCATGACGATGAACCACAACCGTGTTCGGCCGATCACCCGGCCCAAAATGCCGGGCCAGCCGGTTCCGAGGCGATCATTGCGGCACACCCGGATGCCGATCGACCGTACCGCCAACAGGCCGGCCACGATCGCCACGGCGACGACAAGCGCGATGATGATTTCCACTGAACTGTCAGCGACCCATTGGACGCTTTGGCTCAACAGGCCCTTGAAATGATCAAAGCCGAGCGACGCCGGATGAGGCGGTGCGGCGGTAATATCATTATCCATCAATCAGGCTGCCTCGGCTCTTTCGCACGGATCGACCAGCTCGAGATATTCGATCAGGCCGCGTTCGACGCCGCTCAGATATTTCGTTCGGCGGGGCAGCTTCAAGCCCTTAGGCAGGCCGCCGTTCTGAACGACCTCGATTATCGCGGGATGGACATAGGATTTGCGCGCGATCGCGGGCGTGTTTCCCAGCGCTTCGCAGACCGGCGCGATCATCGCCTTGAGCGAGATCGTGCCTAGCGCTTCCAATAATGTTTCGAACGCAATGACGCTCGCACCCCATGTGCGGAAATGCTTGGCGGTGAAGGCTTCACCCATCGTCTCGCGCAAATAGGCGTTGACGTCGCCGGACCCCACTGGATGCGCTTCCCCGGCCTCGTCGAGATATTGGAAAAGATGCTGGCCCGGCAAGTCCTCGCAAAGGCGGGCGACCCGGATGAGGCGCCGATCGCTGATTGTGAGTTGCTGCATCTTGCCCGACTTGGCGCGGAACTGCAGCTTGATCCGGCGTGGCGAAAGCTCCGCATGGCGGCGGCGCAGTGTCGTCGCGCCATAGCTCTTATTGGCTTTCGCGTAGCTTTCGTTACCGACACGGACCTTGCCGAGATCGAGCAAGCGAATGACGGCAGCGACCACCGTGTCGCGTTCAAGCGCGCGCGCCTGGAGATCGCTTTCGACACGCGCCCGGAGCAGCGGTAAGGCACGGCCGAACGCGGCGCAGCGATTATATTTGTCCGCCTCCTGACCAGCGCGGAAAGACGCGTGATAGCGATATTGCTTGCGGCCCTTCGCGTCATAGCCGGTCGCCTGGATATGGCCCTGCGGGCTCGGGCAGAACCAGCAGTCGACATAAGCGGGGGGCATGCCGATGGCATTGAGCCGGTCGATCTCGTCGCGGTCGGTGATCCGTTCGCCCTTAGGGTTGAAATAAGCCCAGCCACGCTTGAGCGCCTTGCGGGTGATGCCGGGCAGGCTGTCGTCGACATAGCAGAGGATGGGGGGCAGCGCGGAATCACTCATCGCAGCGTTAACGTCACGTTTTGCCTCTTCGTTCCGGAACGGCCCGCTGCGCGTCGCGTTGGGGCGGCATTCCATCCAGCAGGAGATCCGGCATGCCGGCCATCGAACAATCCAAGATTTTGATCATCGCCACCGACGGTTTCGAGCAATCCGAGCTGTTCAAGCCGCGCGAGAAGCTGCTCGATCTGGGCGCGGATGTCCGCCTTGCATCGCCCGGCACCAAGCCGATCCAGGGCATGCAGCATCATGACAAGGGTCAGACCATCACGCCCGACATGCGGCTTGAAGATGTGGATATCACCGAATTTGACGCGCTGGTGATTCCAGGCGGGGTCGTCAATCCCGATGCGCTTCGGCAGGAACAGCGGGCGGTGGAGATCGTCCGCGATTTTGTCGAGGCGGGCAAGCCGGTGGCGGCGATCTGCCACGGGCCGTGGATGCTCGTCGAGGCCGACGTGGTCGAGGGCAAGACGGTGACGAGCTGGCCATCGGTGCGCACCGATCTCGCCAATGCCGGCGCCAATGTCGTCGATCAGCCTGTCGCGCGGGATGGCTTCCTGATCACCAGCCGAAAACCGGACGATATCGACCAATTCACGGCGGCGCTGATCGAGCTTGTTGAATCGCGCTGAGCGGAGACGCCGCACTTCATGCGCGCGATCGACAAACGCGCATTTGAGAGGCCGGACCCTGACCCCCGCAAAAATTTCGATTTGAGCGAACTGGCCGGGATTATTGACGAGGTTGCGTCGAAACGGGCGCGGTGGATGCGCGAACGCCAGCGCGCGCATGCGGCGCGAACGCTGAACGCCGCTGCGCAATGAATGGCCGAGGGCCGCTTTTTCGTTCCCGGCGCTGCATCTGCTGTGTCAGCGCGATCTGAACGCCGATGAGCATGAAGATGAACGGTTGGAAGGCAATGCCGACGAACAAGGCGCCTGCGAGATAGATAAGCTGGCCGTGCTGGAGCGCGGTCGCCAGCGGGGCGATCCAGGCGTCTTCGCCCGTTGCCCGCAAATAGCGGCGGCGAATGCGCTCCATGCCGAACAGCCCGCTCAGATGCAGCAACAGCCACATGGCGAGACCGGGAAAGCCCTGTTCGCCAAGCATCTCGAAATAGGCGCTGTGGTAGGCGCGTCCCTTGTCCTGTGAAACGGTGGCGTCGACATTGCTGTTGTTGGCGGTGCCGCTGGTGTCGCTGACGACGAAGACGAGACGGTTCTGGCGATAGGCTTCGAAGCCGCCGCCAAAGGGATGGTGCTGAACATAATCCCAGGTCCAGGCCCATACCGCGAGCCGGGTCAGCGCCGAACTGTCGCCCTTATAGCCTTCGATCGTGTTCATGCGGTTGGTGAAGCTGCTGGGCAGCAGCGGCACCGCGATCATGCCGGCGATGCCGATCATCGCCAGATAGAGCACGCGGCGCTTGGTGGCGCGAAGCATCAGCAGGCCGAGCACGAAGATGCAGATCAGGCCGGTGCGCGCCTCGGTGCCGATCGGGATCAGCAGGCAAGCGAAGGTCAGCGCGCCGGCAAACAGGCGCACGCGCCAGTCCGGCGGGAAGATGGTGCCATATTTCGCAAGCCAGAGGATCACGGGAACGATCGCTACGGCAACCGTGGAAATCGTGCTGCCCTCGTACAAACCGCTGTTGCTTTCCACCAGCAGGCTGAGCGAGCCATAACCGCCGCCCGAGGCCAGCGTCTTGATGCCGCCGACGATGATGATCGAGGCCGCGCACAGCACCATGTACAGAATGAGCGCTTCGATCCTGAGCCTGGTGCGAAGCGTGAACGGCAGGAAGATGGCGAAGACGAGCGCCTTCCACGCCCAGCTCCATTTATCGAGCGCGTCGATCGGCAAGTCCGCGGTTGCGGTGGTGTAGGCTACCCAGCCCAGCAGCAGGATCATCAGCCATTGCCGCCCCGCGATACGCGTGTCGCGCTTGTCGTCCGCAAGGAGCCAGCCTCCCAACGCCAGTGCGAAACAGATCAGCGACACCGGTATCGCGTTCAACAGATAATAGGAGAGCCGCTGCGGTGAGACGATATCGACATAAGCATAGGCCAGGACGAACAGGAATGGCCGGCGGAAGCCCAGCGCGATCAGCCCGCACAGGAAGGCGATGAGGCCGAGGTCACGCATCGGGCGTCGTGCCAGGTTCGGGATCGCGATCGAGATCCTTCCGGCCGAGCAGACGCCATGCCGCCAGCATCAGCAAGCCGTGGGTCAGCACCAGCGAGAAAAGATCGATCATGAGAGCGCTTTAATTCCTCCCAGTTGATGCGACGTTAAACATCGGCGTGGCATGGCATTCCTGACATGCGGATATTGCACATTCTTGATCACAGTCTGCCGCTTCATAGCGGCTATACTTTCCGCACGCGCGCGATCCTGAAGGCGCAAATCGCGCGGGGGTGGACGGTCGCCGGTATCACCGGACCCCGCTTCAACGATGCCGCGCCCGATCCCGAAACGGTCGACGAACTGACCTTCTTTCGGACTGGCAAGCCAAGGCCGGCGCCGTCGCCGCTGGGAGACTGGCGCGAGGTGCGGGCGCTGGCGCGGCGGCTGGAGATGGTGGTCGATCAATGGAGGCCGGATATCCTCCACGCGCATTCGCCCGCGCTTAACGGTCTGGCGGCTTTGGGCGTCGCGGGACGTACGGGATTGCCTCTGATTTACGAAATTAGGGCGTTCTGGGAGGATGCCGCCGTCGGCAACGGCACCGGGCGCGAAGGCAGCCCCCGTTATCGGCTGATACGCGCGCTCGAAACCCATGTCGCCCGCAAGGCCAACGCGGTGGCGGTGATCTGCGAAGGGCTGCGGTCGGATCTGATGGCACGCGGCATCGATGGCGGGAAGGTGATGGTCTCGCCCAATGGAGTGGACCTGGCGCTGTTCGGCGAACCCTTGCCGCCCGATCGGGGGTTGGCCGAAAAGCTGGGACTGGTGGGCCAGAATGTCGTGGGCTTTATCGGTTCCTTCTATGATTATGAGGGACTCGATGATCTGATCGCGGCAATGCCGATGCTCGACGCGCATCTGCTGTTGGTCGGCGGCGGGCCGATGGAACAGGCGCTGCGTGCGCAGGCGGCAGCCTCGCCGGCGGCCAATCGCATCCATTTCATCGGCCGTGTGCCGCATCATGAAGTCGAGCGTTATTATAGCCTGATCGATATCCTCGCTTATCCGCGCAAGGCGATGCGGCTCACGGATCTCGTCACGCCGCTGAAACCGCTCGAGGCGATGGCGCAGCGGCGGCTGGTCGCGGCGTCCAACGTCGGCGGCCACCGCGAGCTTATCGAGGATGGCGTGACCGGTACCTTGTTTCCGCCCGACGATCCGGCAGCGCTCGCCGAGACGATCAACGGCATGTTTGCGGATCGCGAAGGCTGGGAGGAACGGCGCGAGGTGGCGCGGGCATTCGTCGAGCGCGGTCGTAACTGGTCGTCAAATGTTTCGCGTTACGAACCGGTTTACCGGAAGCTGATGGAAAGGGCCGCATGATGGCCGCACGCAAGCTGAACAGGCGCCAGGCGGACTTTGTTCTGGCGGGATCGATGGGGATGATTCTCGGGCTGGCGCTCGCTTTCTTTGTGTTCGCCATGCCGCGGGATGTCTTTGAGGGTATCGTGAGCGCCTCGGGATTGCCGTCCATGCTGGCGGCGGCGGAGCCACCGCTCGGGCAGACCGCGCGAATGATCATGGCCGCGCTGGCCGGCGGTTTATCCGCGATCCTGGTCAGTGTGCTTTTTCTGTGCATCGATTGGCCGGCGGAAAAGAAGCAGCGTCCGCCTCGCCCGGCGTTCTCGGCCGCCGAACTCGGGTCGCTGTTCGATGAGCCCGAGGCCGTTCACCCGATGCCGTTGCGTTCGGCCATGGCGATCCTCGATGAAGAACCAATCACGGAGAAGCTCGAAGCCATTCCGGTGCTCGAGCTTGAAGAGATTGTTGACTTCGAACCGGAGCAGCCCAAGGCCGAAGAGGCGTCATCGGTCACCGATGAGCCCATCTTCCTCGACTTCAGCGCCTTCCGCTCAAAAGCCGACACCGAAAACAAGCCACCCGTGATCGCGAATGGGCTGTCCTCCGCCGAACTGGCGAAACCGGAACCGGTAAAGCCAGCGGTCAAGCCCATGCCAAACCCTGCGCCCAACACCATTCCGGCCGAGGAATCGATCGAGACACTGATGCAGCGCCTTGAAGCCGGGCTTGAACGTCGGGAGCAGGATGGAAAGGCCGAGGCGCAGGCGCCAACACCCAGTCTGTCGGCAAGCGGCCTGCGCTCGACACTCGATGAGCTAAGGAAAATGGCCGTCCGGCGCTAGGCGTCCTCGACGGTAAGCGCTTCGATCACGACGCGGCTGCCTCCGGGCTGCAAGACGCGATCGGCTAGGATGATATCGGCCAGGACATGGCCGGGCAGTTGGAATTCACGCTGATCAAGATCGGTAAGCGCCGCCGATCCCGCTGCGTCCCGCACCAGCAGCACGTAATGATGACGCGCGCCGGAGAAGGTCGCGCTGGCCCATGGGATCTGACGCGATTCGATCAGTTCGCTACCCGACAGGTCCGCCAGCGCGCTGCCCAGCCGGGCGTGTGCATCGGGAAAGCGGCGGCTCATCCCTGCACCGGGGGCGTCAGGGCCTGCAAATAGGCCTGTACTCGGCGCCGGGTAATTTCACGCGGCTCCCGACCGTTGCGCAGATCCAGCACGAAGCGCGGATCGCGCAATGCCTCGCGGCCGAAGCGGGTGGGGGGCGTGCCGGTGCGGCGAAGGTGCTGCTCGATTGCGCGAAGTAGGTGCATTGGGAATTGCCTCCTAAGAATCATCCTGCGGAATAGGAATTATCCTATCGAAGGCGATTTCCTACTTGTCTAGGCAAAATCCTATCGTTAATGACGGGTTATGGTGGAAATGGATAAATTCGACGCGCGCCTTGCACTGGATCAATTGATCCGCGAGCGGGGAGAGGATTATGCCTCGCTCTCGCGGCTGATCGGCAGGAATTCGGCCTATATCCAGCAGTTCATCAAGCGAGGGGTGCCGCGCAAGCTGGACGAGGACGATCGCCGGATCCTTGCCGATTATTTCGGCGTTTCCGAACAAAGTCTGGGCGGGCGAGCCGAAGAATCCCCGCTGCCTGCTCGTAGCGCCAGCCCATCAGCAACCCGGCGGGATTCGGACCTTGTGCTCGTTCCCTATATGAGCGCCATGGCATCCGCCGGTCCGGGCGCCGTGGTTTCCGACGAGCGGGTGAGCGCGCGGCTTGCCTTTCGCAACGATTGGCTACGGGAACTTGCCGGCGGCAGCCCCTCGGGCTTGTCGGTGATCAGCGTTACCGGGGATTCGATGTCGCCTACCCTGTCGGACGGTGACGATATCCTGGTTGACGGTAACGATGCAGCCGAGCGGGTGCGAGACGGCATCTACGTGCTGCGCGTGGAAGACATGCTGAACGTCAAAAGGCTTGCGATGAAGCCCACCGGCGGCTTCGAAATTCGCAGCGACAATCCAGCTTATCCGACCTGGCGCGACTGCGATCTTGAAACGGTTTCGATCATCGGAAGGGTGATCTGGGCCGGACGGCGCGTCAACTAGCGCTCCCGATCCCGCAACCAGATCAGCAGCGCAAGACCGGTGCCGAAACCGGTACCGCCGATCACGCCGATCGAAGGCTGCCCAAACGCCACGCCGATGACCGCCCCGACCAACGTCGACATCGCGATCAGAAAGCCGCCGGCGCGGCGCGGTGGGCGTTCCTTGCTGTCCATGGCGGCTCTCATGCCAAACGCCCGCGACCTGTGCCAGTTGTTTCGCTTCGGGACGCTTGTTCCGCTTTGGTAATGACTAATAAGCCATTGAACATAAACGCGAAGGGAGATAGCGACGCTGTACGGGTGGCACGGATCTTGTATCCGTGCGATGATAAGAAAAGACGGGGCAAGCATGTTTGACGATTTCGAGGGGCCGACGGTTCACGTCGCCAATCGTGATATCTATGAAGGCGCGACCAATTTGATCGATTGCTTCGGCTCGGCGGCCGATATCGAGGCGGCGGCGCGAGCCCATGCCAGCCGAGAGCAGGGCAATGTCCAGAATTTCGCGCGCTGGCGCCAGATCGAGCGCTTCATCCCAATTCTGATCTGCGACGAGGCGATCGGCACGCTGCATTGAGCGGCGGGCGCGGAAGCGCCCAATTTCCACAAAAATAGGCCGAGCCATCGCGGCGATATGGTTTGGGTGCTGGCGGCGGCCTACGCGTGGCGCTAGGACCAGCGCATGATGTCGTCCGTCTCGCGGCAAGCCGTGGCTGTTTTCCTGTGCGCTGCGAGCCTTGCCGCGATCGTTTCGCCGGCTATCGCGCAGCCCGATCCTGACAGCGGTCAGGTGCTCGATCCGTCCTCGCCGCTCGATCCGATCGCCGGCTTCGGCGTCGACTGGCCGGATCTGGACGCGCCCGAGAAGCCGACCAGTGAGGATCTGCCCACCACCGCACCAGGGGCCGTGGAGCCCAAGGCTGCGGAACGCAAGCCGGCGATCCCCGAGGTCAATGGCGAGCAGCGGTACACCATTGCGATCGAGGGGCTTGAAGGCGAGGGCGCGCAGCGCATCCGGACCCGCTTCGATTTGCTTTCAACGCTCAAGCAGGGCGAAGGGAAGGTCGCCAACGCAGCGCAGATCGATCGCCGTGCCCGCGAGGACGAAGGGCTGCTACGCGATCTGCTGCGGTCCGAAGGCTATTATGGCGCCTCTGTGGTCACCGAAGTAGACAGCCGCGAAAGCCGCATCATAGTGGTGCTGCGGGTTGATCCCGGCCCGATCTATCGTTTCTCTAATGTGACCATCGAGGGGCTGGCCGCTGCCGACGAGCGGACGGACAAGGTTCGGCAAGCGTTCGGCGTCAAACAGGGTGATGCGGTTGTCGCGGAGGCAGTGCTCGCGGCCACCGCCAATCTTCGCAAGGCGCTGGGCGACAATGGGTTTCCCTTCGCCAAGGTGGAAGAGCCAGCGGTCACGATCGATCATGCCGACCGCAGCGCGAAGCTGACGCTCAGCGCCCAGCCGGGCACCTTCGCGCGGTTCGGCGACATCGAGATCAAGGGCAAGGCGCCGTTCGGGAAGAAGCATATCCGGCGCATGGCACGGTTCAAGCCGGGAGACGTCTATAATAGCGCCGATGTGGACGACCTGCGGCGTGCGCTGATCGCCACCAGCCTCGTTTCGTCGGTCACGCTGACGCCAGTCGCGACGGGTGATCCGGGCGTCGTCAACCTTGCGGTCTCGCTCGAACGCGCACCGCCCCGCACGATCGCGGGCGAGCTCGGCTATGGCACCGGCGAAGGGTTTCGCGCGGCGGTAAGCTGGACGCATCGTAACCTGATCCGGCCGGAGGGCGAAGTCACCTTCCGGGGTGTCGCCGGCACGCAGGAGCAGGTGCTCGGCGCATCACTCCGGCGCAACAATTTCAAAAAGCGTGACCGGGTGCTGACCGCGCAGATCGTGGCCAGCCATCTCAACCGCAAGGCCTATGATGCCAAGACTTTCACTCTGGGCGCGGGGCTCGAACGTCAGACCAACATCATATGGCAGAAGAAGTGGACATGGTCGGCCGGCACCGAGCTGCAGATCTCGGACGAACGGGACACTATCGTGGCGACGGGCGCCGGGCGGCGGCGCACCTTCTATATCGCCGCGCTGCCAGGAACGCTGGCCTATGACGGCTCTGACGATCTGCTGAACCCCACGCGCGGCTTCCGCCTTTCCGGCCGCCTATCGCCCGAGGTTTCGTTTCATTCAGGCACCCTCGCCTACGCTCGGGCGCAAGTGGACGGCAGTTTCTACCAGCCCGTCACGGGACGCACGGTCGTGGCCGGTCGCATCCGCCTCGGGACGATCGCCGGTGCCAAGCGCGACCAGATCGCACCGTCGCGGCGTTATTATGCAGGCGGCGGTGGATCGGTGCGCGGCTACGGGTATCAGGATATCGGACCGCGAGACGTGGACAATGACCCGATCGGGGGGCGGAGCATCGCCGAATTCTCGCTGGAAGCACGCGTCCGCTTTGGCGATTTCGGGGTAGTTCCGTTCTTCGACGGCGGAAATATTTACACCAAGGTGCTGCCCCGTTTTACCGGCATGCGCTACGGTGCGGGCCTGGGTGCACGTTACTACACCAGTTTCGGACCCATCCGTCTGGATGTGGGCACTCCGATCAATCCACGTAAAGGTGATCCGCGCGTGGCGGTGTATGTCTCGTTGGGGCAGGCGTTTTGACCGACGAGATGGATTCTGAAGCCGAAGGGCAGTCGGGGCGTTCGTGGCTTCGCCGCATCGGCCGCTGGTTGGGGATCGGGCTGGTTCTGCTGTCGCTGGGCCTCGGCGTCCTGCTGTGGGGGCTGGATACAGGGCCGGGGCATCG
>Ga0157380_10001030_pt1 | contig 17787 bp, 7 predicted proteins | sample S35metaG_FD_119757 | JGI IMG/M metagenome (GOLD analysis project Ga0157380, IMG submission 119757) | Switchgrass rhizosphere microbial communities from Kellogg Biological Station, Michigan, USA - S3-5 metaG | ecosystem: Host-associated > Plants > Roots > Rhizosphere > Soil | place: USA: Michigan... | reverse complement strand
GTTTTTCATTTCTTCTTTGTATAAGAGTTCCTGCTGCCTTCTTGTGCCGAATATGAGGTAAATATTTTTGTGTGGAATTTTATTTAGTAAAATATGGTGGGCCATACTTCGGAAAGGTGCAATGCCAGTACCCGTACAAATAAAATAGAGGTCTTTTTCAATAACCGGGGGTAAAGTAAAAACACCCTGCGGACCTCTAAAGGTTAATTCAGATCCTTCTCGTACCTCATTAAATAAATAGGTAGTTCCTGCCCCTCCCTCTAATAATACAATTAGCAGTTCTATAACGTTGCCGTCGGGCCATGAGGCAATAGAATAACTGCGCCAACGTTTATTTACTTTCTCATGTATAGGCAAGTCGAGTGTAACAAATTGCCCGGGTTTAAAATCAAATGAGGCAAGGTGGGGGATTTCTATCCAAAATCTTTTCGTGTTGTGGGTTTCGTCTTCAATTTTGGTTACTATTCCTTTATGCCAGGGAGGTGCCGCCATGCAATTGTTAGTTTTATTTTGAAATGCAAAAGAAAGCAGAAAAATTTAATATCACACTTATCCACAAAATAAAACGCTTGGCATAGTCCTTGGGACAATTTGTGAAATTTATTAGAACCCATTTAAATATTTTTTTTGTCGGACGGTTTAGGCTAAAAAGGACCAGTATTCTTACTGGTCTTTTTTTTATTGTGTCATGGTGCCCGACACTTTTTTTATTTCTTTAAATCTTCTCAAAGATTTTAAAGAAGAGATAAACTACCTAAAGGTCCATTTGAGTATTATAAGGCTTTAAATAGTTTTTGGAATATTTTTTTCTGCTACGTGCGCAGCATTGGTTACGAAATTTAGAATGTAGGAGATTACTGTTTAATTATTTTTTCCGATAGTTTGTGTTTCCCGTCGTCACTCATTATCGAAATTATATAAGCAGCCGCGGGATACCTGCTTATATTAATGGATGCATTATCATAACCTCTTTCTTCCTTAAATAATAATTGTCCCTGCGTATTAAAAACACGAACGACTATTTTTTGAACTGAAGTGAGATTGCCAACTATATAATTAACTGTGCCGTTTGTAAGTGTAGGCGCCAAACTCTGTATAAAAACTTCTGTCCCCGGGTCAGGTCCCCTGGTTCTTCCTATAGAAGTATAATACATGCCGTTGCCATGGGTGCCAATAAGCAAAGTATTATCGGAAGGTCTTAGTGCTATTGATTGTACCACGGCATAGCCAAGTGTAGAACCACCTTCACGTTGCCATACCGGGTTGCCACTATCTAAGCCGACGGCGCTGTATAAACCTACAGACGTGCCAACATAATATTCTGTAACGGAATCAACTCCCGATGTATTAATTACAATCTGGCAACTGCGTATAGAAGGTAAAGAAAGATTGCCCTCAACATTGCGCCAAAGAGGCGAAGCAGATTTAGCATTATTCGTCCACCAAATACTAACTACATTATAGTTCGAAACAACCGCCAAAATCTCATTGTCGTTTATTGGGTTAACTGCTATATCCTGCACATTTCCTGTTAAGCCTGTTGGAGTAATATTTAATGGTGTCGTTGAAGAAGAAGTATTCCTGGGATCGTCAAGTCGTAAGACTTTTCCATCTGTTGTGCCCAGGAATAAAGAGTGAGTATTACTATAAGCGCCTCGTGTGAATGCCAATGCCCTTATACCGATATTTTTTCCATTTCCAGGATTGGACGGGTTAACCGCTTGTGCAACACCTGTTAATTCTGTCCACGTATTAGAACTGACTGTGGAAGCAGTGGAAGTACGAAACAAACGATTAAAATTTACATAGTACAGGTCTTCCGTATTGTCAGGGTTCAAACGCAAATTGGTTACAAATTCTCCAAAGCCACCTTCATCATTTTCGGTTAGGTTATTGGGGTTTATGTCGGTACTTGAAAAAGAAGAGGTTAATCGTATCCTTCTTATCTCCCCTAGTTGCGAACTGCCATATAAAAATTGATCGTTTGATGATTTTGAAAGACCGACTGCGCCTCCATCACCACCTAATAAACGAACATGATTATTGCTATCAACAAGTGGAGTGCCCATTACTCTTGCCTTATCTCTTAATACGACACCATTATCCTGTGCGCCGCCTGCAAAATTATTTTTGCCTTCTTGCGGGTCAATAGCAACATAATAATATTGCAGCGTTTGATAATTTGGCAAAGGTGTCCAGGTTACAGTAGCCGCGGAAATGTCGCCGGCACGGATACCGCCATCATCGCCAATAATGGCCCGGTTAAAATTTGAAGGATTAAAGGTGATAGAGTGTTGATCGGGGTGCCCGTTAGGATATTGCTGGTAGGTAAACGAACTGCTATATCCATTGATCCATGTTGTGTTGTTAGAAGTAGAAAATCCATCCGTTGAACGGTATAAGTTGGTGCCGCCGATAATTACCGTGTTTGGGTCATTAGGCTTTACAGCTAATACCATATCATAACCGTTTTGAACTGTCAAGGGGTCTGACCCTTCCAAATCACTCGAAGGAAAATCAGGCATGTTTGCTGATCGGTTGCTCCATGTAATGGTATTGCCTGCAATCTCAAAACGAAAGAGGTCTGCCTCCGGGTTTGAAGCAGGGCTGCTGCTACTCAAACCATTTTCATAAAAAATATAACCTGCATTTTGATTGGATGGTGCTAAAGCAAGCAGTACTCTTTTCGAATTGCTACCATAGTCGTTGCCGCGCCAATTCGGTATGGAGTCTACTGCCAATGTTTGCCCACCCGCAATGCGTATAAAGCTGTTTGCATTACCCGTATTGGAAATCCATATTCCTTTTAAATTAACATCAGGATTTCCTCCATTAACTGCTAATAATATTCGTCCTGTGGCATTTATGACAACATCCATTTGCCCGTTTCCTCCATTTGCCTGGACTGTGCTTCCAAAAACAGTTTGAAAAGAAGCGGCGCCATCAGTACTGCGTAACAATCGCCGGTGACCCGCCACGTATACATCTCCATTAGCAGGATTGATGGCGATTTTATGAACATAATCGAATGGTTGGTCGAAAGTTTCCAGGGTTCCGGCCGCCACTTGTGTACCATCTAATTCTGTAACATTATTTAGAGCAAGCTTGGTCCAGCTAATGCCATTATTTATTGACTTCCATAATCCATAACCAAGGTAGGTGGATCCTATGTCTGAAGTGGTATTGCCATAAGGCTCACCACCTGCAGCATACCAGGTATCCTGGAAACCTGGCCGTGAATCCTGCGCTATAACAGTAAAACTATGAGTGTCTTCTTCGGGGCTTACCTTATTCCAGGTAGAGCCACCATCAGAAGAACGCATTATTCCACCACTTACAGAGCCAGCAAGAATAACCTGGTTGGAACTGCCGTTGAATCGTAAATCATAAGCCAAAGCTCTTGTTCTGCCCCCTACATTATTAGGTCCGACCGGTATATAATTGTTTAGTACAGTGATGCCATTGAGGCGGGCAGCGGGGTTATAAACAGATCCTTTTAAGGGTAAGTTTTTTGCGTAAGCTATTTCTTTTTCAAAAATGCCATCAGGTATTTTGCCTGTTGCAGGATCTTTCAACATTTCAAAATCGTACCTCGTTCGGGCTTCCCTAAAAGCTGCTTTTCTTTCTTTTTTTTTAGCCCTCTCTTGTTCAAGGTTTTTTCTATTATCTTTTTTTGCCTGTTCATTCATCAATTTTCTTAGTGCAATCATAGAGATGAGACCAAAAACAATTCCTGCCGTCAGTAAAAAAAATATTCTTTTGTTCATTAAATCCTGCTTATTGAATATGACAATTTAAGGAAATAACAACCATTGGCAGATAACCGTTGATTTTTTATAAAACAAAATTTTAGCATAAGCTGTAACAAACTATAAATCTCAAACCACAAACTACAATTATCTTTGCCGCCTTCGAATGAGTGTACAGAATCTGTTGTCGGCCTACCAGCAATCACCCCGCCTTTTTACACTGGCGGACAAGCTTTCTTTTGCCCAACCTCAAAATATATACGTAAAAAACCTGCAGGGGAGTGCTGCGGAATTTATAGCAGCGTCTGTTTTTTTACATCCCACGTGTGCTCAGTTAAATCACTTAATCATTTGTAATGATGCAGAAGATGCAGCCTATTTTCATAATACGCTGGAAAATATAACGCAGGCATTAAATATTTTTTACTTTCCTTCTTCTTTTAAAAACCGGAAAAATTATCGCCTGCTTAACTCATCTCATGTAATGTTGCGTACAGAGGCGTTAACCCGTTTTGCAGCACAGCAGGGTAATCGTGTAGGCGCACTAATCACTTACCCGGAAGCTCTTTTTGAAAAAGTGGTAGTACCGAAAACTATTTCGGAAAATATTATTCATATAAAAACCAATGATGTACTTAATGTAGATGGCCTGTTTGAAAAATTGGTAAATTATGGTTTTGAGCGAACGGATTTTGTATATGAGCCCGGGCAATTTGCTGTGCGTGGGGGCATTATTGATATTTATTCTTTTGGCAATGAAAAGCCTTATCGAATAGAATTATTTGGTAATGATGTTGACTCTATCCGAATTATTGACCCCGAGTCGCAATTAAGTGAGCGGCGCTTATTACAGGTAAACATTATTCCTAATGTGGATACACAGTTTGTGGATGAAGACAAAGTTTCGCTTTTTGATTTTTTGCCCGAGAATACCATAATATGGGTACAAGACCAGGAATTAACAAAAGAACATTTATTAAGTGTGCAAGAAGATCTCCATCTTTTTTTGCAGCTCGGTTTAGAAAATAATAAAGAGGATGACGACGATAAACTGGAGAAAAGGAAAGTTGACATAAATGATTTTATAAAGGCTGAAGATTTTGAACAAGCGCTAAAACAACGCCACACAATACACTACGGCCAACAGCCCACCACCAACGATCAGTCCTCATTCGAGCTCCAATTTAATACAAGGCAACAGCCCGCTTTCAATCGTCAATTTGATTTTTTAATGCAGGATTTAAAAAGTTGGGAAAGCAAAGGTTTTCAGTTGAATTTGTTTGCCGAAAATCCAAAACAGCTCGAAAGGTTATACAGCATCTTCAACGATTTAAAAGAAGAAATCCATTTCAACCCAATTGCAAGTTCTATTCACGAAGGGTTTATTGATGAAGATTTAAAAATTGTTTGCTACACCGATCACCAGATATTTCAACGCTATCATAAATACAAGGTTAAACAAGCTTATAATAAAAATAAAGCACTAACGCTTCGTGCATTGCGGGAACTTCAACCGGGAGATTACGTCACCCATATAGATCATGGAGTTGGTACCTACAGCGGGTTGCAAAAAATTGAAGTAAACGGAAGAGTGCAGGAAGCCGTTCGAATCATTTATAAGGACAGCGATATTCTCTATGTAAATATTAACTCACTTCATAAAATTGCCAAGTACACGGGTAAGGAAGGCAGTGTGCCCAAGATTAATAAACTGGGAAGTGATGTATGGAATAAGCTAAAAGAAAAAACAAAAATTAAGGTAAAAGAAATTGCCTTTGACCTGATCAAGCTTTATGCGCAAAGAAAAGCTCAAACCGGGTTTCAACATGCACCTGATAACTATATGCAAACCGAGTTGGAGGCCTCGTTTATTTACGAGGACACGCCGGACCAAAGCAAGGCCACAGGAGATGTAAAAAAAGATATGGAATCAGCATCACCAATGGATCGCCTTGTATGTGGTGACGTGGGTTTTGGAAAGACAGAAATAGCTATCCGAGCAGCATTCAAAACCTGTTTGGATGGAAAACAGGCAGCTATTATGGTTCCAACTACAATTCTTGCATTTCAACATTATAAAACATTCAAAGAACGTTTAAAAGATTTTCCTGTTACCGTTGATTATATCAATCGTTTTAAATCTGCCAAAGAAAAAAAAGAAACATTACAACGATTAACAGAAGGGAAAGTGGATATTATTATTGGAACACACACATTATTAGGTAAGGAAGTAAAGTTTAAGGATCTGGGTTTGTTGGTGGTGGATGAAGAACAGAAGTTTGGTGTCGGCCACAAAGAAAAAATAAAAACACTTCGTACAAATATTGACTGTTTAACGCTTACTGCCACGCCAATTCCAAGAACGCTTCAGTTTAGTTTGATGGGGGCCCGTGATTTATCCATCATAAATACGCCACCGCCCAATCGCCAGCCGATACAAACAGAAGTTAGGGTATACAATGAAGATTTCACCCGCGATGCCATTTATTTTGAAGCGGAACGTGGCGGGCAGGTTTTTTTTATTCATAACCGTGTACACGGTTTGGCAGAAATGTCAGCGCTTATCCAGGGGCTATGCCCTGATTTAAGCGTAGGCTATGCACATGGACAAATGGAAGGCCATGAATTGGAAGAACGCATACTTGATTTTATTGACAAGAAATATGATGTATTAGTCTGTACAAATATTGTAGAAAGCGGGGTAGATATTCCGAATGTAAACACCATAATTGTCAACAACGCACACCAGTTTGGGCTGAGTGATTTACATCAATTGCGTGGACGGGTTGGTCGTAGTAATAAAAAGGCATTTTGTTATTTACTGGCACCGCCAATGAGCACATTGCCCAACGATTCAAGAAAACGCTTACAAACATTAGAGCAGCATAGCGAATTGGGAAGTGGTTTTCAAATTGCTATGCGTGATTTAGATATACGAGGTGCCGGCAATTTATTGGGTGGCGAACAAAGTGGTTTTATGGCCGAGATAGGATTTGAGATGTACCAGAAAGTATTAGATGAGGCCATCCGTGAGTTAAAGCGTACGCAGTTCAAAGATGTTTTCAAAGAAGAAATATCGAAGCAGGATGATTTTGTGCAGGATTGCACCATTGATACGGACCTGGAAATATTGATACCTGACAGTTATGTAGAAAATATTACAGAACGTTTATCGCTGTATTCACGTCTTGATAATTCTGACTCTGAAGAAGAATTATTGAAAATGGAGGAAGAATTAAAAGACCGTTTTGGAGAGTTGCCTTCGCCTGTCAAGGATCTTTTTATTACCGTGCGTTGCCGGAAGTTAGCAGTGCAACTAGGGTTTGAAAAAATGTCTTTAAAGGGTGATACACTAAGATGTTTTTTTATTAACCGCCCTGATTCTCCTTATTTTGAATCGGATCTTTTTAATTCTATTTTAAATTACCTGCAGACCGGTACTAATAAAGCAAAACTGAAACAAGTAGGTAAAATGTTTTTACTAATTGCCCAGCCGGTCAAATCCATGCAGGAACTTCACGATTTTTTAAACCGGATGCATAAAGAAGTATTGCGAAAGCAACCTATCCTGCCCTAGTATTGTCTTTATGGGCATTAGATAGTACATTTATTGCCACCATATCTTTCAATGAAAAGCCAACTTGTTCTTCTAACCACATTTATATTTACAGGGTTGTTTTGCATGGGTCAGAATACCGGCAAAGTTTTACAGCTTAAATCAGGCCCTCTTAATATTTCTTCAAATTTATCGGCTGGAAATTTAGATAGTATAAATCGTAAGATCGCAGGGTTCAATAAAACCTTTCTCATTATTCAATTTGACGAAACCCCAACAGAATTTACCAAACAGCAATTAGCATCCCAGGGGATTGAACTATTAAATTATATTCCTGACAATGCCTATACTGCCAGTGTAAAACCAGGTTTGAATAGAGACTTGCTCCTTCGGTCAAAAGTAAGAGGCATCCATCAACCTACGCCGCAGCAAAAAATGCATGCTTCACTATCAAGTGGGCTTCCGCCAGCAACAGCGGTAAAAATTCCGGGAACGGTGGATGTGTGGATTAGTTTTTTAAAAAATTATTCTATCGACGAAATAGTTCCTGCATTAAAACAAATGAATGCAGATGTTCTTTCAATTGATCTTGCTTCTTATCACGTGTTGAGTTTACGAATTTCTCTCAATAAAATTTTTCAATTGGCTGAACAACCTTTTGTAGAATATGTGTTGCCTGCTCCTCCACCCGACCAGCCGTTGAACATAAACAGCCGTTCGCTTTCTCATGCAAATGTTTTAAATGCTTCCATTGCAAATGGAGGCAAAGGATTAAACGGTGAGGGTATTGTAATTGGTGTTGGCGATAATGCAGATGTTCAATCGCATGTAGATTTTAGTGGACGACTGATTAATCGAACCTATGCCCCTTTGGATTTTCATGGAATGCATACTGCCGGTATAGCCGCGGGTGCCGGTATTATAAACGAGCTGTATCGTGGATATTTACCGAAGGCAACTTTGATAAGCCAACTTTTTAATGGAATTTTTGCTAATGCTTCTACATATGTGGCCGACTACAACATGGTTATCACCAGCAATTCTTATGGTGCCATATTAGGCTGTGAAAATAATGGTGTGTATGATCTTGCATCTAATATTTTGGATCAACAGGCATTTGACATGCCTTACCTGCAGCATGTTTTTTCTGCCGGTAATAGTGGTAACTCCACCTGTGACCCTTATCCCAAAGGATTCAGAACCGTTTTGGCCGCCTACCAAACTGCAAAAAATATAATATGCGTGGGGAATGCAACTGCTGATGGTAGTTTATTTTCTTCGTCAAGTCGCGGGCCCGTAGTTGACGGAAGATTGAAGCCTGACGTAACTGCATTAGGAAATACTGTTTCCACCTGGCCGGTTAACACATATTCCGGACTTAACGGTTCCAGTATGTCAGCACCGGCAGTGGCCGGTGGTCTTGGGCTTCTATATCAACGATACCGCGAGTTGCATTCGAACCAGGATCCCAAAAGCGGTCTGATGAAAGCTTTAATCTGTAATGGTGCTTATGACAGGGGAAATGCTGGTCCTGATTTTCAAAATGGTTTTGGATCAATGAATTTATTGAGAAGTGTAAATATGTTGGACAACAATCATTATTTCACTGGCAGTATCTCCAACACAAATTCATCAGTGCACACAATTACTATTCCTGCCAACACGGCGAAATTAAAGGTGATGTTGTACTGGCACGATCCGGCTTCATCAATCCTGGCTGCAAAAGCATTGGTAAATGATTTAGACCTGGATGTCGCAAATGGATCGTCTTCAATATTTCTTCCACTGGTTTTAGATTCTACATTGCCTCACGTAAATGATGTAGCAATTAATGGCTCAGATCATACAAATAATGTAGAACAGGTTGTAATAGACAATCCATCTCCCGGGAATTATAATATTAAAATAAAGGCAACAGCAATCAATCAAAATCCATCACAGGAGTATTTTCTGGTGTATGATGCCATTCCAAACTCAATACAATTAACTTACCCCGCAGGTGGTGAAGGTTTAGTGCCTGGTGAATTTGTAAATATTGCATGGGATGCTTACGGTGACGAAGCGACGACTTTTAGTTTGCAATATTCGATAGATGCAGGAACATCATGGAATGATATTTCAAATAGCATTGCTCCAGGAACGCAATTTTTTTCGTGGCAAGTGCCGGGGGTTGCATCTGATAAGACATTAGTAAGAATAGTTAAGAATGCCACGGGTCAAACAAATACCGGAAATGCTTTTACGATAATAGGTCTTCCTTCCGTTGCTTTATCTACCGTACAGTGTGAAGGTTATTTTGCAATAGAATGGCCTGCCATTGCGGGTGCTGACGGATACGAGGTAATGATGCTGAAGGGAAATGAAATGACAACTATTGCCACCACCGCTGTAAACTCTTATGTTGTGAATGGCCTGGCAACTGACAGCATTTATTGGATAGGAGTTCGTGCCGGGATAAATGGGAAATGGGGCAGAAGATCTGTTGCTATTTCAAGGCAACCGAATACTGGCAGTTGCAGCGGCTCAATCTCTGATAACGATCTTAAATTAAATGCCATTATTTCGCCTGTAACCGGCAGAAAATTTACTTCAACTGAATTAGGTAGCGCTACAGCTGTTAAAGTGGAAGTAAAAAATCTGGATGATAATCCAGTATCTAACTTCTTATTAAAATATTCAATTGATGGTGGCACTACATGGGTATCTGAAAATGTAACGACAAATATTTCTTCCGCTGGTATATACACGCATGATTTTACTACTACGGCCGACCTGTCGGCGATTGGACCATATTCTTTGATGGCTGTTGTTGTTAACAATAATCCCGATGGTAATTCTAATAATGACACGTTAAAGACATTAATAAAACAATTGCCAAATCAGCCATTGAATTTAACAACTGCCTTTAAAGATGATTTCGAAACAATGCCTTCTATTACTTGTGAGAACAAAACCATGGGCTTGCCGCTAGGTGACCGTTATGATTTTGAAAATACAACGGCTTTAGGAAGGCTGCGCAGTTTTATCAATCGCGGAATTGCTTTTTCCGGCAACAGGGCCTTGAGCCTGGATATAAAAGCGCAATCGGCGGCGGAGAATGTGAATTATCTTACAAGCACATTCAATCTTTCCAATTATAATGCAGGTAACACTGAATTGAGATTAGATTTTCAATTCAACTTTCACGGCTTGAATGCACCTGACAATAACAAAATGTGGATTCGCGGGAGCGATACATACCCTTGGATCTTAATGTATGATCTCTATGCCAACAATCCGGGTCGGGGTATTTATAAGCGTTCAGCTAGCATCGAACTCTCAGATTCTTTAATAAAATACGGACAAAATTTCTCATCATCTTTCCAGGTGCGTTGGTCTCAAAATGGCAATTATCCAACGGTTGATAAAAGAACAGCAGCCGGTGTAAGTATCGATGACATAAATGTATACGAAGTAATAAATGATGCGCAGGTGTTAAGTATAGACAACCCTGTTGGACATAATTGCGGTTTAAATAATACTGTACCGGTTAAGATCACCATTCATAATGGAGCCAAAACTAACTTAACTCAAGTGCCTGTAAAATATTCTATAAATAGTGGCCCTTGGGTCGCGGAGACGGTGGCTTCAGTTGCGGGAGAATCAACCATTCAATACGTTTTTTCGGCCCTTGCTAATTTATCACAACAAGGAAGCTATATTATAAAAGCTTTGGTGGATTATAATGGTGACAGTTTTCATAATAACGATACTGCTATTATAACAGTTCAAAATATACCGCTCATATCTTCTTTTCCCTATTTACAGAATTTCGAGAATAATGATGGAGGATGGTTTTCAGAGGGCAGCCCGAACAGTTGGCAATATGGTACACCTGCGTCACCCAAGATAAGACGTGCAGCAAGTGGCGCCAAAGCGTGGAAAACACGTTTGTCAGGGGACTATGATAACCTGGAAAATTCTTTCTTATATTCTCCTTGTTTCAATATTGGAGCAATGAGCAAACCGACGCTCAGCTTTAGTGTTGCGCTTGACATTGAAAATTGTGGTGCTACTGCATGCGATCGTGTGTGGATAGAATATTCAGGCGATGGTGTTAATTGGTTGCGTTTAATTGACACCAACCAGTCCGCTATAAACTGGTATAATAATGTAGCCAATGCGTATTGGAGTATAGAAAATTATACAAGGTGGCATGTAGTAACCGTGCGTCTTCCCACAGGCATTAACAGTCTGAGGCTAAGATTTGTATTACTTACAGATCCTGGGGCCACCCGGGAGGGAATAGCAATAGATGATGTTCATGTATATGATAACCTTAAAGGAATTTATGATGGTGCAACGACTACATCACCAATAGCCCAAACTATTACCGGCGGCAGCAGCTGGGTAGATTTTGAAAGGGATGGAAAACTCGTTGCTTCTATTTTACCAAACAGTCAAAATCTGGGGACTACTTATGTACAAGCCTATATAAATACAGGCAACGTTCGGAATACTGGCTCGCAGTTTTACCATAACCGAAACATTACTATTAAACCAACGCAATCGGCTTTGAACGACTCAGCAACTGTCAGGTTTTATTTCCTGGACAATGAAACTGATTCATTAATTTATGCTAGTGGCTGTGCCGGATGTACAAAACCCTCGAGTGCATACGAATTAAGTGTGTCACAATACGATGATTATGATTCAACTTTTGAAAATGGTAGCCTCAATGATAATCAGCAAGGATTATGGACATTTATAAATTCCGATAAAGTAGCGAAGGTTCCATTTGATAAGGGATATTATGCTGAATTTAAAGTGAAAGATTTCTCCGAGTTTTGGTTGAATAGTGGAGCCCTAAATGGAAGTACGACTTTACCCGTTAAACTGTTTCATTTTTCAGTCCAAAAGACCGGCGCTGAAGATGTTGCAGTAAACTGGACTGTTGGAACTGAAAGCAACGTTGACCGTTACGAAATTGAAGTAGCCCGCGATGCTTCAGACTTACAGGCAAATAATTTTGAAAAGATAGGCGCTATAGCGGCTGCCGGCAACACTAATACGCAACAACAATACAGTTTTATTGATAAGGAAAATTTTAATTCAGGCACCCGGTATTACCGTATTAAAACAGTTAATAAAGATGGTTCTTTCAGCTATTCCGTAACACGTTCGGTAGTATTTGATGTTATTGCCAATTGGCAAATTGCACCCAACCCATCATCAGGATTATTTTATTTGATTTACAATGCAAATATTGGAGAGGAAATAAATGTTCAATTAACGGACGCAATAGGAAAGGTTCTAAAGCGGTATACTACCAAGGGCGATGGAGGTGTACAAAAACTCGCTATTGATTTATCGATAGAAAATTACCCGGCAGGCATCTACATTTTGCAAACACGACAGAATGACCACAGGCAAACCTTTAAGCTATATAAAAGATAAAAGATGTAGAAACTGCTACATCTTTTATTAAACTTATAGAGAATTGAATAAAATTACCAACCTTGTTTAGCTACACCCGCTTTTATAGCGTTCATTGCTTTTTCTTCGTTGCACAAAGTAGTTAGTTTGTTTCCTTTCCCGTCATGGCCTTGTACCATATAGGCACCTTTGGCCGTTTTTGTAACTACTGCGTCATGTATAGGGACGTTCTTTTCTTTGGTTTTAACGTTATAAGCGGTAAGTTGAAACTCTGACATATTATTATATTTTGTGGTTAGTAAAACTTAAAACTACATTTTTTCGGCAAAAGAAGGGCCAAAGTTCAAATAATAGCTTTAAAGAGCCCAATTTATGAGCCGTAAAATTTTGAATAAATTTTTCTTCCCCGGTCTATTTTTTTAATTGAAAATAGTATAACTCAATATTAAAACCTCATCGTTGGCTGGCGGTTGGGGCTGGAAAACAAAAAAGCAAAAACAAACTAAAAGCGTCAGGACTGTCTTTTGTGGCATAAGATTTTAGTTAATATTATAAATAACAATCTATGGGTAAAGAACCCGGAAATAATGACTTCTTTGGCAAAAGAAAAGAAGAAATAAAAGAAGCAGGTCATTCTGACAATCAAGAAACAGGCGACGGCATTATTGATAATACGGAAGTAAAGAATGCACAGGCTGCCGGAATTGGTGCCTTAGGTAGAAGCGACGAAAACCAAATAGAAAAATTGATTGATAAAGAACCAGAAAAAGACGAGAATGTCTATTGAAATGAAAAATGCCTGCAGATGATCCATCCGGGTGTATTGCCAGGGAAAGAGCAGGTGCTATGAAAACTGTTTTGTGCCAGGACTTACTGATTTTTAAATTGAAAATATTTTTTTGTGGTAGGTAGGCGCAGTCTTTGAAAAATAAAGATGATGGTTAGCATTATGCCAAATAAAATAAGAATCCCTATTTCCTGGCGAACATTTTTCAAAAAATAACCTGTGATCAATATTAGGCCATGTGCAATGCAGATAAGCTTGGCGGCGAAATTATGACTCCATCCATTGTTAGTGAGTAAGTGATGAATATGTGTTTTATCAGGATCAAATGGCGATTTGCCCCTCCAAATACGTAAGCAAAACACTCTCAATGTGTCGAATACTGGTATCAGCACCAGGCTCAGGCCAAAGACAGGCACGTGAGTTATCAAATTAAAAGTACCAGACGTATTAAGTTGTATTAGGTATATCGTTAAAACAGCCGTAACGAATCCAAGTACTAAGGATCCTGTATCTCCCATAAATATCCGGGCCGGGTTAAAATTATAATACAAAAACCCGAGCAGTCCTCCCGCCAATGCAAATGCAACCAATGCAATATTTATTTCACCACATAAGGTTAAGAATAAACCGAGTATGACTAAGCTCATAAAACCAATACCACCAGCTAACCCGTCTATGCCATCGATTAAATTAAAAGCATTGGTGATGCCGGTTATAGCCACAATGGTTAACGTATACTGTGCGGAAATAGGCAATTCATAAATTCCAAGAATTCCATTTAGGTTAGTTAGGCGCACACCTGAAAAAGCTATAAGAGATGCTAGTGCCAGTTGTATTACCAGCTTATTTCTTGCTCTTAAATCATTGAGATCATCCATAATACCGACAACCAGAAGTACGATGATGGAAAAGAAAAAAGAGATGGTAAAAAAGTTTTTTGAAAACTGAAACCACAACAAACAAGCTATGGCCATGCCAATGCAAACTGCTATACCCCCCATGGTAGGTATGGGAGTATCATGATTTTTCCTTAGACCGGGCTGATCAAATAAATTAAGACGATTTACTAATTTAATAAGAAGGGGAACGAGAAGCATTGCAATTACAAAAGCTGTTACAAAGCATAACATTCCTATTTTATACGCATGGAAATCGAAATCGATTTGCAGCAGTGTTGGGTTCATTAGTTTCTTTCAGGGTTAGTGCGGCGGCAAAATAGGTAGAATTGCTTAGATAAACAATCTGTAATGTAAATCATTATCACTGCCTTATTACCATTTGGCAGATGAAGATTTAGCCTGCTATGCTATAATGCATTCTATTAATTTTGTTTCAAACAAAAACCATAGCTACCTCCCAAAACATATTACTCCACCCTATAGAATATTTAAAGGGAGTAGGTCCGCAGCGTGGGGATCTTTTGAAAAAAGAGCTTGCACTATTTACTTTCAATGATCTGCTGCATCATTTCCCTTACAGGCACCAGGACAAAACAACTATAACAGAGATTGGCGCTTTATCGCCGGCTATCGAATTTGCCCAGGTAAAAGGCAAACTTCTGTTCCATGAAACAGTAGGAGAAAGAAGTGGAAAAAGATTAATTGCTTATTTGAAAGATGGTAGTGGCACCATAGAACTCATTTGGTTTAAAGGACTGAACTGGATAGAAAAAACATTGAATGAAGGCGGCGAACAATTTATTGCTTTTGGCCGGCTTAGTTTTTTTATGGGCAAGCCGCAGATGGTTCATCCCGAAGTAGAATCTATTCCGAAGGACGGGGCAGCAATAAAATCTTTTTTAGAACCAATATACTCTACCACCGAAAAATTAAAGGCCCGTTCATTAGGAAGCCGTTCTATTGCTAAATTGGTGCAATCCTTACTGGCCTTATTAAACGAAAAAGTTATTCCGGAAAATTTGCCTGAATCAATTCTTGAAGGCGCAAAATTCATAAACCGTTACCAGGCCTACCGGCAAATACATTTTCCATCTAATATGGAAGAATATAATGAAGCTTTAAGTCGGTTTAAGTTTGAAGAATTTTTTATTACGCAGATACGTTTAGCAATTATACGATCGCAAAGGCATCATTATTCAAAAGGAGTAGTTTTCGATAAAGTAGGAGAACTGTTTCATACATTTTATCAAAAGCATTTGCCCTTTGAGTTAACCGGTGCACAAAAAAGAGTTTTAAAAGAGATAAGGGCTGACACGGCCAGAGGGCATCAGATGAACCGCTTATTGCAAGGTGATGTAGGCAGCGGAAAAACTATTGTCGCTCTCCTGACCATGCTATTGGCAATTGACAATGGCTTCCAGGCTTGTATAATGGCTCCGACAGAAATTTTAGCGCAGCAACACTTTAACTCGCTCAGCAAGCTATTAAAAGATATGCCGATAGGGTTGCACTTACTCACCGGTTCAACAAAGGCAGCAGAACGTAAATACATACTGCAATGCTTAGCCGATGGAAGTTTGAGCATGATCATTGGAACACATGCTTTGATTGAAGAAATGGTACAATTCAAGAACCTGGGCATAGCCGTTATTGACGAACAACATCGTTTTGGAGTAGCACAAAGAGCAACTCTTTGGAAAAAAGCAGATTTGCCCCCACATATTTTAATTATGACGGCCACGCCTATCCCACGAACGCTTGCTATGACTGCGTTTGGTGATTTAGACACCAGTATTATGGATGAATTACCACCAGGCAGACAACCTATTACCACGGTTCACCGTTATGATACAAAGAGGATAGCAGTAATGGATTTTGTAAAATCAGAAATTGAAAAAGGAAGACAGGCGTACATTATTTTTCCTTTGATTGAAGAAAGCACCAAACTGGATTATGAAAACCTGATGCAAGGGTACGAACATGTGAAAAGCTTTTTCCCGGAACCAAAATATTGGATCAGTATGGTACATGGCCGGCAATCATCTGAAGTGAAAGAAAATAACATGAAAAGGTTTTTAAAGGGAGATACACAGATTATGGTATCTACTACAGTAATTGAAGTAGGCGTGGATGTGCCCAATGCAACGGTTATGGTTATAGAGAATGCCGAAAAATTTGGACTATCACAATTGCATCAATTAAGAGGCCGCGTGGGGCGAAGTACTCAAAAGAGTTATTGCATTTTGCTTACACCTCCTAAGTTAAGTAACGATGCCCGTGAACGTATTAAAACTATGGTGGCAACAAACAATGGTTTTGAAATTGCAGAAAAAGATTTAGAACTACGTGGGCCAGGTGATATTGAAGGTACCAGGCAAAGCGGTGCATTGAATTTGAAAGTGGCCGACCTTGTGAAAGATAGAGGTATTCTCGAAGTAGCAAAGAATTATGCTGAGGATATTATAAAAAAAGACCCGGAATTAAAAACAATGGAAAATTTACGGTTAAATGAATACCTTATTTCGCTTAAAGAGAAGACTTTGTGGAGTAAAATTTCTTAACATTTCGTTGTTACAACATTTGTCCGATTAATTAGTTAATTTCAAAAAACACTTTGAGAACTAAAAGCTACATATTTCTTCTTTTCTCCTGTTTTACTTTTTATTCTTCCTACAGCCAGGATTACGGAAACGTACAATTCATAGAAAACAGAGGCCAATGGGATAGTCGCGTACTGTATATGGCACAAGTTCCGGCAGGAGCTATTTTCATTCATAATTCAGGTTATACTATCGTACAGCATGATCCAAAAGATTGGGAGAAGGTTTATGAAATGGGACATGGCCATAATGCAAATGGCGAAGTTTCAAATCTCCGCTTAAATAAATCAGGCGTCACTATTAAGTCTCATGCTTACAACGTAAATTTTTTAAATGCTGCTACAAAGCCGCAGATCGTAGCTGATAAAGCAATTCAAACCCGCAATAATTATTACATTGGCAACGACCCTTCCAAATGGGCCACTGATTGTAAAATTTACCTGGGTATTACTGTGAAGGATTTATATCCAAATGTCGACCTGAGGTACTATTCTCAAAGCGGCCAGGTAAAATATGATATGATTGTAAAACCAGGTGCGGACCTTTCTAAAATTGCACTAAAATATGATGGGATAGACAAACTGGAAGTCAAGGATAAAGAACTTCGAATTCCTACATCAGTAGGTGCACTGAGAGAATTAGCTCCTTATACTTACCAATATGACGAAAAAGGCAGAAAAGAAATCAGCAATAAATATTTAGTAAAGGATAATGTAGTGAGGTTTGATGTTAAAAAGCATGATCCGAATAGTACATTAATAATTGATCCTACACTTATCTT
>Ga0157380_10001029_pt1 | contig 17789 bp, 12 predicted proteins | sample S35metaG_FD_119757 | JGI IMG/M metagenome (GOLD analysis project Ga0157380, IMG submission 119757) | Switchgrass rhizosphere microbial communities from Kellogg Biological Station, Michigan, USA - S3-5 metaG | ecosystem: Host-associated > Plants > Roots > Rhizosphere > Soil | place: USA... | reverse complement strand
GGTCCGCGTCTGGGTGGGTCCGTCGAGTGGGAATCGGATCGCGCACGGTTCCTCGGGCGCGGCCGCTCGCCGGCGAACCCGCAGGTGCTGGACGGGCGGGCCTTATCTGGCACGGCCGGCGCCGTGCTGGATCCGATCGCGGCGTTGCGCGAACGCATCAGGCTCGTGCCTGGCGCGGCTATCCGCATCGCCTTCGCCACGGGCGTGGCGACCGATCACGCGTCGGCATTGGCTCTGGCCCGCAAATACCGCGATGGCAGTGCGGCGGCGCGCGCGTTTTCGATGGCCTTTACACACGTGCACACAACGCTGCAGCATCTGGGCCTGAGTGACGAGGACGCCATCCTCTACGATCGACTCGCGTCGCGCGTATTTGGCACCGACAACTCGATGATTAGCCCTCCGGATCTTGCGGTCAATCGCTATGGCCAGCAGAACCTCTGGGGCAAGGACATCTCGGGCGATTTGCCCATTGTGCTGGTGCGAGTGGGCAATCCGTCGTCTCCGCCACTCGTACGCCAATTGCTCAACGCGCAAGAGTACTGGCGCGTCAAGGGTCTACGGGCCGACCTCGTCATCCTCAATGAACAGAAGACCGACTACCTCGACGAGATGCAGAACCTGATGATGCAACTCGTACAAGAGTCGCCTTGGACCAGCTGGTTCGAAAAGCCTGGAGGGATGTTCCTGCTCAGGGCGGAGGGCATGCCCGAGGCCGATCGCCACCTTCTGGCGGCAGTAGCACGTGTGGTTCTTCCCGGAGACCTTGGTGAACTGTCGTTGCAACTCGAGCGACCTGCCCGATGGCTGTACGACGAGCAGAACGTGACGCTACCAATGGATCTGCCCGCGCCTGGGGCGTCTACGGATCCGGTCCCGCTGCCGGCGATCGTGATGGACAACGGCTTTGGTGGTTTTACGCCTGATGGCCGCGAATACGTGGTGGTACTGGAAGGGGAGCGCGAGACCCCGTTGCCCTGGTCCAACGTCCTGGCCAACGCCGGGTTCGGCACGATCGTCAGCAGCGCGGGTTCGGCATTCACGTGGGCCGGCAACAGCCGCGAGAACCGCTTGACGCCGTTTGCGAATGATCCACTGACGGATCCGACAGGCGAGGCGTTCTTCCTCCGAGACGATGACACTGGCGCCGTGTGGGGGGGCACACCCGCGCCGCTGCCCAGGCGACCGGGCGATGGACGATGGCTGATCCGACACGCGGCGGGCGTGACGCGCTATCAGCATGCGGTGGCCGGGTTGACCCAGGAGCTGGCGGTATTCGTGGCTACGGAGGATCCTGTCAAGCTCGCGGTGCTCACGGTCACGAACACCTCGAGCCGCCGAAAGCGACTCAGTGTCTTCGGCTACGTCGAGTGGCGCCTCGGGCCGCCACGCAGCAGCGAACAACGCTTCGTGGTCACCGACGTTGATCCCACGACGAGCACGATGCTCGCAACGAACACCTACAACAGTGAGTTCCCGGACGCCGTCTCGTTTTTCCGTGCGAGCCCTGGAGCGGCGTCGTATACCGGCGATCGGGCAGGGTTCATTGGACGCAATCGAACCCTCAGCGCGCCGGCCGCATTGTTTCGTGAGCAGTTGGCGGGTCGCACCGGCGCCGGCCTCGACCCATGCGCCGCATTGCAAGTCGTCATCGAGCTGGAGCCCGGCGAGTCTCGACGGATCGCGTTCTCGCTTGGCCAGGGGCGCGACTATGCGCACGCACGTGAGCTGGCTGAGCGCTATGGCGAGTTGCCAACAACAGAGCTGGCCCTTGCCGCGACGGAGCGCATGTGGGACGAGCTGCTCGGGGCCGTGCAGGTGCACACACCCGACGATTCCTTTGATCTCATCGTGAATCGCTGGCTGCTGTATCAGACGCTCAGCTGTCGCATCTGGGCGCGGAGCGGGCCGTATCAGCCCGGCGGCGCATTCGGCTTCCGGGATCAGCTGCAGGACACGCTTGCCCTGGTCTACGCACGCCCCGACCTGTGCCGGAATCACTTGCTCGATGCTGCGGCACGACAGTTTGTCGAAGGCGACGTTCAACATTGGTGGCATCCCCCGAGTGGCCGAGGCACACGCACTCGCTGCTCCGACGACCTCCTGTGGCTCCCGTACTGTATTGCGCGCTATCTGGAAGCCAGCGGCGACGAGACCGTGCTGGATGAACAAGTGGCGTTCCTCGAGGCGCCGCTACTCGAAGCGCATCAGGATGAAGCGTATCTGTTGCCGCATGTGTCGACGGCGTCCGCGTCGCTCTTCGAACACGCCGTACGCGCGATCGCGCATGCGATGAAGTACGGCTCGCACGGTCTTCCGCTCATTGGTTCAGGCGACTGGAACGACGGGATGAACCGCGTCGGACATGGTGGCCGTGGCGAGAGCGTGTGGCTCGGTTGGTTCCTCGTTACGGTACTGGGCGACTTTGCGCCTATCTGCGAACGACGGGGACGTGATGACCTGGCGCGTCGATATCGGGACGAGGCGCGTTGGCTCGCGGGGATGCTTGAACTGGCCTGGGACGGAGACTGGTATCGTCGCGCGTATTTCGACGATGGCTCGCCACTGGGATCGGTCCAGAACGATGAGTGCAAACTCGACTCACTGACTCAGTCCTGGGCGGTGCTCTCCGGTGCGGCGCAACCCCGCCGGGCCGAACGGGCTATGAACGCCGTGCGCGTCAATCTTGTGCGCCGCGACGCCCAGCTCGTGTTGTTGTTGACACCGCCTTTCGATCGGATGGGGAGGGATCCGGGCTACATCAAGGGTTACCTGCCAGGGATTAGAGAGAACGGCGGTCAGTACACACATGCTGCCCTGTGGGCTGTGATCGCGCTGACTCGGCTTGGAATGGGCGACGAGGCGATGGAATTGTTTCATCTGCTCAACCCCATCAACCACATGCGAACTGCACAGGATGTCGATCGCTATCGGGCCGAGCCCTACGCGGTGGCGGCCGACGTGTATGCGCATCCGATGCACGTAGGCCGTGGGGGCTGGACTTGGTATACGGGTTCCGCCGGCTGGATGTATCAGGCGGCCGTGCAAGCACTGCTGGGTCTGCGCCGGATGGGCGCGAGCATGAGCATCAATCCATGCATTCCCACGGGGTGGCAGGAGTATTCACTGATCTGGAAAGTCGGACGCTCGCGCTATTGCTTTGTGGTGACAAACCCGGATCACGTGTCGCATGGCATCGCCCGCGCCCAGCTCGATGGCGTAGACGTTGATCACGAAGCAATCCCGCTGGTGGACGACGGGGCCGATCACCAGATCAGCGTCGTGCTCGGTAGCCGATCCGGCCTCCGAAGCGAGCAGGGAACGTTTTCGAGAGTTCAACCCACCGGTCGACGCAAGGGCGCATGATCCCGCTGCCTGGGATCCGCGTCATCGCTTCTTCGCCCCTGTGCGCCTCCGGGGCGACGCACTCCTTTCTGACGCCTTCTTGGTCGGCGTGACGCGCTCCGGCAGTTTCTTCCTGCCCGTTTCTCGATTCCATTCTTCGAACGTTTCGTTTGTTATCTTCCCTTCGACCAGCAACTGCGCGAACTTGCGTCGCTGGGCCTGGCTCTTGAACGGCATGACTGTCTCCGCTGATACGCGTCGCACCAAGCCGGTCGACTGGTCACTGGCTTGCGCTGACAACACTGATGTGACACTTTCTCTCGAGCACCGCCAGCAGTGCCGCCATGGCACACTGAATCGTGGCTGTTCCCAGTCTCTTCGAGCACCCTCTGCCTTCAGGCTTTCAGTATCGCGAGAACTTCATCAGCGAGCCCCAGGAGCGGCTGCTGCTCGAAGCGATGGCCTCAGTCCCGTTTTCGGACTTCGAGATGCGAGGCGTGGTCGCGCGGCGCCGCGTGGCGTTTTTCGGCGAGTCGTACAACCGCGAGGCGGCAGGGCCGATCCCACTATTCCTGCTTTCACTCCGCAGCGACGTCGCCGCATGGGCGCACGTCAGCGCCGACGCGTTCGCCATGGCGCTGATCAACGAGTATCGCGCTGGCTCACCCATCGGTTGGCATCGTGATGCGCCGCAGTACGACATCGTCGCCGGACTTTCGCTCTTGTCGACCTGCCGAATGAAGTTCCGACCGTACCGATCGCCCACGAAGGCCGCGGCCGATCGCCGCGGCGCTACCCATGAACTGCGTCTCGACCGCCGCTCGGCATATCTCATGACCGGTCCCTCACGAACTGAATACGAGCACCACGTTCCACCCGTCCCTGAATTGCGTTATTCGATCACGTTTCGAACGCTACGTTGATGCCGAAATTGAGTGCGCTTGAACACACCTCCTCGCACCTCCATCTCAGTCGCGGCTCGCACTCTGTACTTTGATCAGCTCAGGCTTTCGTACCCCTGGACGCAAGATTCGCTGCCGCGAGGTCGGCCTGACAGTTTTCCGGAAGGGACGGATCCGCACGGGACGCCCGTTCCGCGCCGAGTCATACAACGCCTCGACGATGCGCACGTCCTGCAGCCCCTCTTCACCGGACGGCTCCGGTTGTGTGTCGCGGAGAATGCAGTCAGAAAAGTACATGAGCTCCGGCGCGAACTGATCACGCTTCCCAGCGCGCTTCGTCTTTTTCTTGCCGTTGATCTCGACTGTGTATTCCAGACCCTCCGCATACTCGTAAGCCGGATCGGCATGGAGATGTCCTTTCGTGCCGACGATGCGATACGCGGCGACGTCTGCGGCATCGAAACTGGTGAGGAAGGTGGCGTTCGTTGCCGAATCGCAGCGTGGCGGCAGTCGTTTCGTGGATCTCCGCGAGGCTCTTCAGCCCGCTGTTGATCGACACCGCCGATACTTCGGTCGGCTTCGCCCGGAACAGATTCCGCGCGGCGTTGACGCTCTCAACGGCCGCCCTCCGACGTCGGATTCCGCAGCCAGGCCAGGAGTCGCTCGAGAGGCCAGCAGTTGATGATCCGCTCGGCGGGAATCGCGGCCAGTCGCGCCTGCGCGAGGGCGGTCTCGGCATACGACAGCTGCGACGTCGTGTGTGCATCGCTATCGAGCGCAAAGAGACAGCCACACCCGAGGGCCTTCTGTGCCAGGGCGTGATCGAGATCCTGGCGCGCCGGGTCGCCATCGATCTCAATCGCGACGCCACGCTGGGCTGCACTCTCGAACACCGCTTCCCAATTCGCGATCACCCCTGCGCGGGACCCGGAGATGCGGCCACGCGGGTGCGCGAGAATGCGAACTGCGGGGTGATGCACCGCCGTCAGCATCCGATCTGTCTGATCGTCGTTTTTGCGCAGCTTGGAGTGCGGCGCCGCCAGCACGACTTCGAATGTGGCCGCCTCTTCATCGGAGAGGTCGAGTTTGCCGGCGGCGTCGATGTTGGCTTCGATGCCCTGCAACAGACGGAATCGACTTCCGTGTCGCGCGTTGACGCCATCGATGGCCCGACGTTGCGCCGCGGCTTCAGCCATCGACATGCCGCCGGCGATCTTCAGGCCATACGAATGGTCCGTGACCGCAGCGTATTCGTACCCTCTCGCGACGCACGCATCTGCAATCTCGTCCACCGACGGCGATCCATCGCTCCACTCGGAATGCATTTGCAGATCGCCGCGGTACTGGTCGACGGTGGGACCGTGAAACGCCGGCTCCGCCAGAATCCGTCGCACTTCCGCACGGCTCAGAAAGTTGCGCCGAAGCTCACGTCGTCGTTGAATGTCGGCGCGCCGCTCACTCCGCTCGATGGCCTGTTCGACGGTCCGCGATTCGCCGGTCTCGAGAATCTCGCGAATCACCCGCGTCGAGCCAGGTCCGATACCCGGGATCCGCGGCAGCGCGCCAGCCGGATCCAATAAATCGGTCAGGGGTGTGTCCAGCGAGAGGATCGCCGCGGCGGCCCGTTTGTACCCAAACGTCTTCTGCTGCGACGACTGCGCGAACGCCAGATCGCGCAGATACCCGCCGACGACGGCGTTCACATCCGAATACGTCCGGACGTTCGGCACCGCCATCGGTGTCCTTTCAGTGTCCCGTTTCGGCATGCGGCGCATGCACGGGTTTCGATTCCGGTGACCATCGCTGGCGCAGGTACACCGCGAGCCAGACCATCGAGGCAATCGCCAGAAACTCGCTCTGCCAGTTCTGGAACGACTCGAACCAAAAGCGCGCTGACAGGAGGTAGTCCGTCAACGACGGAGCCGGTTGACCGTGCGTGCGTTGATCGGCCCCGTATTCGGCAAAGCCGCCGAGCGCATGTCCCACCCACGTCATTAGAAAGAGGAGTACGAACGCCAGTCCGAGCGAATGCTCATACACACGCAGGATCCATCCCCCGCGCCTGACGGGCCATGGCGCGTCGGGGTCGTCCGCGAAGTCGCGCGGATCGGTATCGACGGGTTCCCTCACACCCGGCCGTCGCGATTCTGGCGACCCCTTTTGGACCAGGAAGGTCGTGAGCAACACGAAGACGGCCATCTGCAAGAACTCGCTTTCCCAGTTCTCGAAGAGAGCCTCCCAGGGATGGCCGGTGGAGAGATAGGTCGTCAGATCAGCCGTCGTCAACCCGTGTTCTGCTTGCTCGTTGTTGTACTCAGCGAGCCCGGTGAATACCTGGCCCCCCAGGAACAGCAGAAACATCGCCATCAAGGTGAGCGTCAGTGCCCGATCGCGAACCCACGCGGCCGCCGTCATCGGTGCCTCCCGGGTCGACCGTGGCGGTCCGTCCGGAATCTCAGTCGGGTCGACGCGGAGACATTGCCTTTCAATACGGTGTGGATCTGGCGGAGCGCGTGATCGTTATCAGCGGCGGTGTTCGACACAATGCAGTCGGCGGGCGCGAAGATCTTGTATTCGCGCATGTACGCGTCATTGGCCGTGAACAGCACACAGATATTGCCCGCAATGCCTGCAAGAATGACCCGCCGGATGCGCAAGGTCTCGAGCAGGGTATCCAACGTCGTGTCGAAGAAGCCTGAGTGTTTGGGCTTGAGCACGAAGTAATCGCGCGCCGTTGGGCGCAGACGCGATGAGACGCGATGGCCGGGAGAGGAGCGAGCGGTGCAGTGTGCGACGGTGCTGCGGAAATCTGACCGCCACTGGCCAAAGTTGTCGTTGATGTAAATCGTCGGCACGCCAGCGGCCGTCGCGCGCCGCTTCAGGCGCGCGAGCGATCTCGCCATGGACTCTGCCTGCGTGACAATCGCGTCGGACCCGTCAAACGCCAGGTCGTTGATGACGTCGATCAGCAGGAGTGCCGTCCCGGCCACCGGGACGACGGCCGGTGCCTCGCCCGTGCTCGCGCGCCTGTTCCTCCGATGACCAGCCACGCTCGCCATCGCACTGCAGACTTATTTGCGCAATCCTATCGACGGCCCGTCTTCGCCGCGCTCTTTCTGCCGCTGCCGGCGGCGGCGCCGACGGGTTCTTCGTCATCGTCCGAATGCGCCGCGTCGGCCGCCCTCTGGTTGATGCCGCCTTCGGCCAGTCCCGAGAGTTTCTTGTCGGCGGCCTTTTCTTCATCCAGCGTCTGCTGCAACAGCTTGGCGGCTTCGGTATGACCCATCGTCTGGGCCCACGCGACGAGCGTCCCATACGCCGCCATCTCGTAGTGTTCCGCACGCTGTCCGGCCGCGATCAGGCAGGCATCCATCGTGGTCTCGTCGAAGTCCTCTTCCATGATCGACTTGCCTTCTTCGATGATCCCGGCGATTCCGTCGCAATGCTTGCCGCGGACCTTTTGGTCCAGGCTCTCGAACACCTGTTCGAGACGTGCGATCTGGCCTTGTGTCTCTTCGAGATGGCTCTCGAAGGCTTCACGCAGCTTCGGGTTCGACGCCGCCTTGGCCAATTTCGGCAGCGCTTTCGTCAGTTGTTTTTCGGCATCGTACGTGTCGCGTAGCTCGTCGATGAACGCGTCGTGGAAGGTGGTTGTTTCAGCCATGGGTCGAGTCTCCTCAGTTAGGTGTTGCCGCGGCGCGTGCTCAGACGCGTGGCGGATCGGTTTCTCTTGCGAAGTGCCGATGTTTGGCGATGGCGGCGACGAAGTCTTCCGTCCCGTCACTCGCGTTGGACGCGATGATGAGTCCCGAGTCCGACTCACCGCCCTCAAATGTCGCGTCGATCCCGCAGGCATCGAGCAGCTGTTTGCCTGGGCCTAGTGCAAGAATCGGCTTGCAATGGCGGTACTGGTCTTTGATGAATTCGAGCGTCCGCCCATCGGCACGAAGGGCGCTGATGGATTCGTCGCCGTCGAGAAGAACCAACGCGTCGTAGAGTACGGCCGGCGCTGCCTCGAGGCTGACGTCCACCTCGATGGCATCGCCCGCGGCCGCTTGCACCGAGCCCAGCGTCGTGGACACAAAGCGCGGAACAGCGCCTTCGCTCGTCAGGCGATCGGCCAGTGTCGCGAGTGCAACGCCGTCACATCCATCCGCCACAAGGATCGCGACTCGTCTGGTCCGAATGCTGCCGTCACCGGGTCGCGCAAACAACGACAGTGCTGGTGACACCGAGACCTCGGGTGAGATGTCACGCATCAGGACTTTCGGCATGGGCGCCGGCAGCTCGCGGAGCCCGAGCCCCGCTGCGACGCGTGTCGCGAGCTCCGGTGCGACATTCATCAAGCCCGACACCATCCGCTCTCGAACCGCGGGCGTTTGCACGCGCGACAGTTCGAACCGGAATGCCCCAATGATGTGCCGCTTCTCCACGTCGGTCTGGCTATTCCAGAACAACGTCGCCTGCGTGTAGTGATCGGCGAACCGCTCGGCCTTTCCGCGGACCTTGTGATCGCCACCCTCGCGCGGTTCGGGAAACGAGACGAAGCCAGCCGCGCCAGCCTGGAACGGACAGCCACCTCCCAACGAATTAGGCTCGTACGAAACCCGGCCGCGATGGATCGCCTGCCGATGCATTCCGTCGCGCTGGTGGTTGTGCACCTGCGCGATCGGCGCATTGATCGGAATCTCATGGAAGTTGGGACCGCCCAAGCGTGAAATCTGCGTGTCGACGTACGAATGAATGCGACCTGCCAGCAGCGGATCATTCGAGAAGTCGATGCCGGGGACGACGTGCGCCACACAGAACGCCACTTGCTCCGTTTCCGCGAAGAAGTTGTCGGGATTCCGGTTCAACACCAGACGGCCGACAGGAACGATCGGGACAAGTTCTTCAGGCACAATCTTCGTGGCATCGAGCACATCGAAGCTGAAGTCTTCGGCCTGTTCTTCGGTGAAGATCTGAAGTCCCAGCTCCCATTCGGGGTAGGCGCCGGCTTCGATGGCTTCCCACAAGTCGCGGCGATGGAAGTCGGAGTCGGCGCCGGAGATCTTGACGGCCTCATCCCAGACGAGCGAGTGGGTGCCGGCCTTCGGGTTCCAATGAAACTTGACGAAGTGCGATTCGCCCTTGGCGTTCACCAGGCGGTAGGTGTGCACACCGAAGCCCTGCATTGTGCGATAACTGCGTGGGATCGCACGATCGGACATCGCCCACATCAGCATGTGGGTGATCTCGGGCATCAGCGACGCAAAGTCCCAGAACGTGTCGTGTGCGGACCCTGCCTGCGGCATGCCGAAATGTGGCTCGGGCTTCGCCGCGTGCACCAGGTCCGGGAATTTCATCGCGTCCTGAATGAAGAAGACCGGGATGTTGTTGCCAACGAGATCCCAGTTCCCTTGATCCGTATAGAACTTCACGGCGAAGCCGCGGACGTCCCTGGCGGTATCGGTCGAGCCGCGTTCGCCGAGGACGGTGGAGAAGCGGACGAAGACCGGTGTCTGTTTCCCGACTTCGCTAAAAAGTGAGGCACGCGTGAACTCGGGAATCGCCTTGGTGCACTCGAAGAAACCGTGAGCTGCCGAGCCGCGCGCATGCACAATCCGCTCAGGGATGCGCTCATGATCGAAGTGGGTGATCTTCTCGCGAAGGATGAAGTCTTCGAGCAGCGTCGGACCGCGAAGGCCTGCCTTCAGCGAGTTCTGATTGTCCGCGACCGGGACACCTTGATTCGTCGTGAGTGTACGGCCGCTTGAATCCACGCGCACGCGATCGAGCGGGCCGACAGTGGGATTCTGCCCGATGTTCGGACCGCCGCCGACCTTGTCGGACCCATTCAGTTCGGTGACCGTGCTGGCGCCGACGATCGGATCGGCGGGCTTGACCGATGCGCCCTCAGGAGGGGCAAGCGACGCGTCGGGGTCGTATTCGGCCGCCTTGTTGGGATTGAATGGGAACGCGGAAGCAACGTCCTGCGTGGCGGCTGCCTTTTCGGCGACGATGTCACCCGCCCCTGAAGCGTCTGGCTCTGCCGGGCCACTCACGGTCGTTCGGCTATTGCGTACGGTGCTCTTGTTCTTGCCGGACTTCGATGGTCGAGATGATTTGGGCATGTATGACGCGTCACTGTTGCGGAGCGAATCTTCAGCGGCGTTAAGAGCATGTTGCGTACCAAGGAACTCACGCAGCACTGCACATGTGCTTCAGGGCAACGCGTTGCGCGCGTTTTGACGAACAGGCTTGTGAATGTCAGACGTTCGAGGGTGTTGCCGCCGCGAGAGATGACGGCTGTGTTGCAGTTGCTACAGGATTAACTGCCACTGGGATGTTGAAATCACCCTCGCATCAAAGCAGTTCCGGGACCGGTTTTGCGTGCGAGTGTGGGTCCCGTCCACGGGCCGCTCATCGTAGTGCGCGTACGAACTGACGGGAGTCGAAACTGCTGAGTGTAGTGCGATGGCCATTCGGCCGATAGGGAGTTCACGCGCCGGTCCGCAACTTCGCGAGATTGCATGAAGATTCTGTACATCGGGAATCAACGGCGAAGCGCCCAGGCGGTGGCCACCGCCTTGCGCAGCATTGCACCGAAAGTCACGCTCTTATGGGCGCAGAGCCTCGATGACTGCGCGAGATGCGTCGATGAGAACCCAGACCTCGCCGCGCTGGTCATCGGTGCTCCGGTCCACCCGGGAACGTGGCCCTCGTCTCTGAAGGATCTGCGGAGTCTCGAAATCCGCCCGGCTATTGTGATCGTTGTGCCGGAAGGCACCCGGACACAGTTCGAATCACTCGGCCCGCTACCCGACGGGTACGTGACCGAAGGCCAGACGTTCATGCGCGATCTGCCGCTCGCCATCACCCGCGCAGTCACCCGGGTACGAGGGTCTCACCCAGCCGCGCTGGCCCCGAGAAACGACGCAGAACCCGAGCCGCTTTTGCAGGTCACACTCGAGGGGATTGAGGACGACTCGCTCGTCAATCTCGAGCGCACAGCTCGCGTCGACCCCGAGCAGAGGCTCGCAGATGTCACCGCTGCATTCGAGGATGCTCAACAACGGCATGCGGCCGCGATGGCGGCGGCGCTCGCGGCACATGAAGTCGCAGCAAACGAACTGTTGACCGAGCAGGAACGGGAGTTCCAGGCGCAGATTGCGGTGGAACTGGACAAGCGGCGCACGGTTGAAGAGATGCTCGCCGAAGCCGCGAGCGCTCTCGAAAGGGCCGAAAAGCGGCATGCGTTGGCACAGGCCGATGCCGCAACATTGACACGCGAGCTCGAAGACGCTCGAGCCCTCGTGGCCGAGCGCCAGCGACATTTCGACCGTGAGCTATCGCAGACGGCGGCGGATCGCGACCGAATCGAAGAGCGATTGCTAACGGCGAAGACGACACTTGACGAGGTTCAGCGCCACAGCCAAATTGCCGCTGGCGACATCGAGCGCCTACGGCGGCACGAGGCCGACCTGTCCGCACAGGTCGCGGACCTTCAGAAGGTTCGCGACGACCTGGGTCGTCAGCTGATCGATGCGTCACGTACGATCGAGCAGGCCGGCCAGCGCGAGACGGAACTCGTCGGGCAGAGTCAGCGCGAGCGCGCGATGCGAGCCACCCTCGAGCAGGCAGTTGCAGACGCGGACGCCACGTTGCGCGAGACGCAGCAACGGCACGGCGCTGCGCTGGCCGCGGCGGCAGGCGAGCTCGCTGAGCAAAGGGCGCAGCTCGATCGCGAGTTGTCACGCACGGCAGTGGAACGAGACAACTTGAGAGCGCGGCTGAACGAAGCCGAATTCGCTCTGAAGCAGTCGCGACAGGAGCACGAATCGTCTGCCGCCGACGTCGCTCGCTTGACGCAGCGCGAAACCGATCTCTCCGCGCAACTCACACACGTCGAAGGCGCTCGGAGCAATGTCGAGGGTAAGCTGTCAGACGCCCAGCGAGAAATTGCAGAAGCGAGGAAGCACGCCGTACAGGAGGCAGACGCGCGCCAGGCCCTGGAGCGAACGCTGAATGAGACCCGGTCAGCCGCGCTCGACGCCGAGCGCTGGTTCCGCGAAGAGGCCGACGCTCTCCGCGCGCAGGGACTCGAGCGAGAGGAATACTTCGACGCGCGACTGGCCAGCGAGCGACTCGAATACGAAAATCGACTGGCCGACATGCAGACCGAGTGCGAGCGCCTCGGGCAGGCACGTGCGGCGGCGGACAAGAAGGTTCAGCAGCTCGGCGCCGACCTGACCGAAGCCACGCGCGTACTCGAAGACACTCGCCGCGAATTTCAATACGCCACCGATCGTTTGTCCACCGAGCATGCCACGGCGTTGGCAGCATTGATTGCCGAACGTGACGGACGGCTCAAGGAACAGGCCGAGCGCCATGATGTCTCTCTGCGGGCTGCGGAAAGGGCGCGCACCGAGCTGCAGGAACGCCTTCACGAGGCCGTGGAAACAGGTCGTCATGAAATCGCGCAGGTTCAAGAGAAGCTCATGGCCACGGTCGAGGCGTTGGAAGTCATCCTGCGCCGGCGGGAGGTTTTGCAGGCCGAGGTCGTTCGCAGCGAACCGCACGAAGAACGTGAGGAAAGCCGAGCGAAGCATCTCAGATCGCTGGAGCAGACGCCACTGGCCACTGTGCAATGCAACGAGGACAGTGCCCTCGTGTAAGTAAACCGAGTGCTCGACGATTCAGGTCAAGGCCAATTTGGCGTGCGATATTCCGTGTCGCAGTCGTTGAGCGCGATCATCCCACGCGTCGGTGCGCTCACGGTCACCACCGGCTGCGGTCTCGCGAGAACCACTCGAGCGTGCAGTCGTCGCCGTAGGTCTTGAGTACTCGGCGTCGCTCGAGCCCTGCCTGGGCCAGAAGCTCGCGACATCGTGCCGGGGAACAGAACTGATGGTGGAGCTCGACAACTGCCGCGTCCACGCGCTCCAGCAGATCGGCATAGTTGACGAGAAACAGCTCCTCAGCTCCCTCGATATCGCACTTCAGCAGCGTAATGCGCACGTCGGTCGGCACGAGCTTCGTGAGATCGAGGAACGGCACACGCACACGAGACAACGATGGTGAACGGTCGACGATCGAGTTCACGCCGGTATGTGCCGACGTCGAGATGCTCGCGGCGCCCGATCGTCTGCCGGCCAGCCCCAGGTGCAGCGTGCAAGTGGAATCGAGCGGCGGCTGAGCGAGATTCTTCGCCAGCACCTGAAACGTCGATGGAGCCCCCTCGACACAGATCACGTGGTGCCGACCTCCGGCGTGATCGGACTGCAGCCAACGATCCATCAGTCGCAATGTGAAGAGGCCGACGTTCGCGCCGAGATCCAGCGTCCATGCGTCGTCGCGTGCGGTCTCGATCAGCTCGTCAATCACCGGATCGTATTCGCGGTCGACGAACACTTCGTTGTAAACCACCCAGTCGGAAAAAGAGCCGACCTCGACGCGAAGGCCGGAAGCGAGAGTGTGCTGAAGACGCCGCCGCGTTCGCCAGCGCAGGGCGCGAATCGACGAGCGGGCGCCTTTCAGTGCGCTCGTCACTGATAGCGGCAGGCTGCGCTTGATGTGCTCTCGCACTGCGGCACCACGCATGGCTTACGCTGTTCCCCGTCCAGTTGATCCTATCGAAATCGCCGTGCGCTTGTGTCTCGGTTGCGCTTCACCGATGCCCAACGAATAACGGATCGGTGATAATCGCCGTTCGCTGAGGACTCCTTGTGGCGGGCAATGATGAGTTTAGCGAAACGCGCGCAGACGTGGACTTCGTGATCTGTCAACGTTCCCTGCGTCGCGTCGGGGCCGATCCATCTTACGGGCGTTGAAGCGCAAGCACGCTGTGCTGGACGAGACCACCTCTCGCACGCCTCGCTATCGTGGACTTGCAGCGTCCTTGCGCCTTCACTCGAAAAAGCGGACTAGACGGGCGCCCGTTGCGTCCATAATCGGCGCCGGTGATCGGGGCTGTGTCCCGCGATCGCCTTCAGGAGATTTCAATCATGGCCGTTGATGCGTTCATCACGTTCGAGGGCGTCAGCGTAGGCTCGGCGCCAGCCGCGTTCGAGATCAAGGATTTTTCGTTCGGCGTCGAGAATCCGACGACGATCGGCTCGGCGACCGGTGCGGCCGCCGGCAAGGTCAAGTTCAAGGAGTTCACCATCAAGAAGACCACCGACCAGGCGTCCCCTGTCTTCTTCAAGAACTGCTGTGCGGGCGCACACTACAAGACCGTCACCGTGTCGATGCGCAGGACGGGTGGCGAGGTCGCGGCCAGGGAATACCTGCGATTCAAGTTCGACACGGTCTTCACGACAAAGATCGACTGGTCAGGAGCCGGCGACGAAGGGCCGGAAGAGTCGATCACCTTCGTCTACGGCAAGCTCGGCATCAAGTTCACGCCGCAGGAGCAAGGCGCGAAGTCGGTGGCGGCCGGCTGGGATCAAGTCACGAACCGGGCCGCAGATGACTTCGCGCAGAACTGACGCAGAGCAACGTCGCGTCTCGATCATCATCGCGATCGGGTTTCCAGTTCGGTTACTATCCGGCCGCCGAGCTGGGCACGGCGAATGAAGTTCCAAAGCGGCCGACCCGCTTCGCACAGTCGTTGCGTCCGAACGATTCGAGCTCTCGGTGGTTGTGGCAGGGTGAGGGGGGATTCGTGGCATTCAAGGGTGGTTGTGAACGAGTCGTCGGGAGAGTTCGACCGTGGATTCGTGCGGCCTTGTTCGTCGCGGTACTTGCCCTTCCCGTAACCGTCTTCGTCCAGTCCAGCCCGGAGCCGGCCGCCGGCCGGGGATGGTCGACCGTCATGGGCGATCTGGGAAATCGCTACTCCGCTCTCGATCAGATCAGTACCCAAAATGTGTCGCGGCTTGGTGCCGCATGGGTATCCGAGCGACTAACTCCGCCAGCGAATTCGCGATCGATGACCGTCGTGAAGAACGGCATGATGTACTTCACCGCTCCGCCCAACGTCGTCAAGTTGAACGCCAGGACGGGCCAGGTCGTGTGGCGGTTCGCGACCAGCAGCGGTGGCGGACGTGGCGGCTCCGCTTCCACGCCGCCCGCGATGGGCGCGCCCGATCGCGAGGGAGTCGCGTTCGGAGACGGCCTCGTCTTCATCGGGACATCCGACGCGCGCGTCGTCGCGCTTCGCGACGACACGGGCGAGCTGGTGTGGAACCGATACGTCGGCGAAGACGCGCGTGACAAAGGACAGGGCATTGCTGGCGCTCCCGTCTATGCGGGCGGCATCGTGTCGGTCGGGCTGAGCGGAGACAACGGGTGGCGCGGACAAGTGGTGGGTCTCGACGGCAAGACGGGCCGCGAGGTCTGGCGGTGGTTTGCCGTGCCTGCGCCAGGCGAGCCAGGAAGTGAGACCTGGCCCAAGACCGCGCAATGGAAGTTTGGCGGGGGCGCGTTGTGGCTCGCCGGCGTGGCGGATGAAGAAGCCGGCCTGGTCTACTACGTCACGGGCAACGGTGTGCCGCAGCTCTCCGGTGAGCATCGCGAGGGCAACAACCTGTTCATCTGCTCGATCGTCGCCCTCGACATGAAGACGGGGAAACTGAAGTGGCACTATCAGACGATCCGTCACGACATCTGGGAGGCCGACATGTCCATCTCCCCCGTGCTGTACGACGCACAGGTCGGAGGCAGGACGGTGAAGGCGATCGGCGCGATTCGACCTGACGGCTACGTGTTCACCTTCGATCGAATCACTGGCAAACCCTTGATGAAGCTGGAGGAGCGCAAGGTCCCTCAAGATCGGTTTCAGAAGACAGCTACCACACAGCCATTTCCCGCTGGCGCCGAGGGTGTGCTCCCCGACTGCGAGTGGTGGAGGAAGACACAACCGATCCCGAAAGGCTTCGAGGTGGGTTGCTACTACGAGGCTGTCTCGCTCGACAAACCAAACGTGCTGATGCCGTACTACGGAATGCGCGTCGCACCGATGTCGTACAGCCAGCAGACCGGATACTTCTATGCCGTCGGTGAGCGATCGCTCCGATGGTTACGCCGAGCCGAAGACGGATACTTCTTCAGCACCGCCTTCAGCAATCGCGTGCCCGGGCTCGATCGGCTCGAGTCCTTCGTAATGGCCGCGATCGACGGTACGACGCACAAGATCGTATGGCGCAGGGAGTTTGCTTCCGGCGCCGGGCGCCCGAGCGGTGTCCTCACCACGGCTGGCGGCTTGCTGTTTCATGCCGCGCCGGACGGACACTTCAACGCGCACGACGCCAGGACGGGGGAGATCGTCTGGCAGTTCCAGACGGGCGCGCCCGCCGGTGGGCCGGCGGCCTCTTTCGAGCTCGATGGTGAGCAGTTCGTGTCGCTGGTGACGAGCACGAACGTCTGGGCGTTCAAGCTCGGAGGCACGTTGCCAGCGCGACCGGCGCCGCCATCGCCTCGCGAGCCTGAGCTCTTTACCGGGCAACTCGCCGAGACGCGTCAGATTGAGACCGCGGCGCTGCAGCGCGACAACGCATTCACGGGTGCGCGCTTCATGACTGACGAATACCAGTTCAGTCCATACCGCACGAAAGTTCCAGTGGGAACGACGGTCACATGGCGCAACAACGGCACCATGGTGCACACGGCCGTCGCTCAAGACGGTTCATGGTCCACCGGGCCAATCGATCCGGCGGGCGTCGCCGCCGTCACATTCGATCGACCGGGTACCTACGTCTACATCTGCAAGGAACATCCGTGGGCGTACGCGCAGATCATCGTTGAATAGAAAGGGGCTGCCTCATGAAAGGCGCAGCTATCGGCCTGGTCTTTGTGACGGCGGTTGCGATATCGGCGGCGCAAAAGACGACGATACCGCGCACCAACGACGGCCATCCTGACCTGCAAGGCACGTGGAGCTACGCGACGCTTACGACGCTCGAGCGCCCTGCGGAGTTCAAGGACAAGCCATTTCTGACAGCAGCGGAAGCCGCTGCGTTCGAGCAGAAGACGCTCAAGATCCAGGATCGCGATCGGCGTGATGTGGACACTTCAACTGGACGGGGCTCGGACGGGCGTACGGACGTGGACCGCGCGTACAACCAGGGATGGTGGGAGTACGGATCGAAGATCGTCGGTACGCGGCGAACGTCGCTGGTCATCGACCCACCGGACGGCATGATTCCCGCCCTGACGCCAGACGGAGCTCGTCGCTCCCTCGACAAGCGTGGCCTGTGGATGGCCAACGGTCAGTACGAAGGCGGCGCGGCCGGAGCGAGCTTCGACTCGTACGCCGATCGTCCGATGCAGGAGCGATGTCTGGGCTGGACGGTCGCCGGGCCACCGATGATACCCGGCGCGTACAACAACAACGTTGGGATCGTCCAGACATCCGACCATGTCGTCATCCTCAACGAAATGGTGCACGACCATCGCGTCATCCCGCTGGACGCGCGGCCGCGACCTGGCGCGGCGATTCGTTTGTGGATGGGCAGTTCACAGGCGCGCTGGGACGGCGACACCCTCATCGTCTCGACGACGAACTTCCGGCCGATGGTGTTTCGCAGCGCGAGCGACAAATTCACGCTGACCGAGAAGTTC
>Ga0157380_10001028_pt1 | contig 17804 bp, 15 predicted proteins | sample S35metaG_FD_119757 | JGI IMG/M metagenome (GOLD analysis project Ga0157380, IMG submission 119757) | Switchgrass rhizosphere microbial communities from Kellogg Biological Station, Michigan, USA - S3-5 metaG | ecosystem: Host-associated > Plants > Roots > Rhizosphere > Soil | place: USA... | reverse complement strand
TCGACCCACTTGTGAAAATGCTTGGAGAGGAAGCTGCCGACGATCTTGCCGATGTCGGTGGGGATGAACCGGCGGTTATCCATGTCGACGTACTCGCGATCCTTGAGCGTCGAGATGATCGTCGCGTACGTCGACGGGCGGCCGATGCCGTGTTCTTCGAGGGCCTTGACGAGCGAAGCTTCCGAGTAGCGCGGCGGCGGCTCGGTGAAGTGCTGGTCGCCGTGTACGTTGAGCAGCGTCACCACGTCGCCGTCCTTCATGGCCGGCAGGATGTGATCGCTTTCGTCGGCCTTCGCGTCGTCCACGTCTTCGTGGTAGACCGCCATGAATCCGGGTTTGATCATGGTCGAGCCATTGGCGCGCAATGCGGTGCGGTTCGAAGTGCCGCTTTCCGCGTGCTTGCTGGGGACCATGTCCACGGCCACGGTGTCGTACAGGGCGTGCGCCATTTGCGAAGCCATCGCGCGCTTCCAGATCAGCGAGTACAGCTTGAACTGGTCCGGGTCGATCTTGCCATCGAGCTTCGAGGGAAGGATGGCCGCGGAAGTCGGCCTGATCGCCTCGTGTGCTTCCTGCGCATTGCGCGACTTGGTCTTGTAGACGCGCGGCTCCTCGGATACGGCCTCCTTGCCGTACTCGTGCACGATGACGTCGCGCATCTCGCGCACCGCCTCGGCGGCGAGATTCACCGAGTCGGTACGCATGTAGGTGATGAGTCCGATGCTGCCCTCGCCAAAGTCCACGCCTTCATAGAGCTGCTGGGCCAGGCGCATGGTGCGCTGGGCGGAGTAACCGAGCTTGCGTGCGGCCTCCTGCTGCAGCGTCGAGGTCGTGAATGGCGGCGAGGGATTGCGGCGCCGCTGTTTGCGGTCGATGGAGATGACGTGCAGGAAACCCTGCGCGGCATCCTTTATGGCCTGCTCGACGCCGCGCGCCGTCGCTTCGTCGGTGAAGCTGAACTGTTCGACCTTCTTGCCGTCGAATTCCACCAGCTTGAGCGGGAAATTCTGCGCGCTGTGTTCGCCCTCGGCTTCCAGCGTCCAGTATTCCTGCGGCTTGAAGATGGAGATCTCGTGTTCGCGCTCGCAGATCATGCGCAGCGCAGGGCTTTGCACGCGCCCGGCCGACAGCCCGCGCCGCACCTTCTTCCACAGCAGCGGTGAAAGATTGAAGCCGACCAGGTAGTCGAGGGCACGGCGCGCCTGCTGCGCGTTCACCAGGTCGAGGGACAGGTCGCGCGGCTCTGCCACGGCCTTCTGGACCTCGCCCTTGGTGATCTCGTAGAACACCACGCGCTTGACGTCCTTGCCCTTGAGATCGCCGCGTTCGGCGAGCAGTTCGCGCAGGTGCCAGGAGATCGCCTCACCTTCGCGATCCGGGTCGGTCGCGAGGTACAGCGCCTTGGATTTCTTGAGTGCCCGCGCGATGGCGTCGACGTGTTTCTCGTTGCGCTCGATCGACTGGTAGGTCATCGCGAAGTGCTTGTCGGGATCGACAGCGCCTTCCTTCGGCACGAGATCGCGCACGTGGCCATACGAAGCGAGCACCTCGAAATCCTTGCCGAGGTACTTCTTGATGGTTTTCGCTTTGGCGGGCGACTCGACGATGACCAGGTTGTCAGCCATCGCGCCCTAATTCGGGAGAGCTTCTGAGTCTTCGAACACGAGATCTTCCATGCGTGCGCAGGCCTGTTCCTGTCCGGGCTGGCTCGACAGCACCATGAGCACCAGCCACTTGAGGCGATCGATGTCGACCTCGTCGCCGTACTTGTCGCTCTCGAGGGCGACCAGCCGGTCGATCACGATTTCGCGCTGCAGGGGCGAGAGGATGCCGTCGGTCTCCAGCTGCAGCAGGTAGCCGCGGCAGGCGGCCGGGATGCGTTCCACTTCGAGATCGGAGAACACGCGGATGGTGCGGTTTGCGGTGATTTCGGGACGCGAACGTTCGCCCGCGAGGTCCGCGAGCCAGTCGAGCGCCCGCTCGACATCGTGGCGGCCGAATCCGGCTCGCTCCAGGTCGGCGGCGAGGGTCTCGCGCTCGGGGACTTCGGGCAGTTCGGCCAGCATGTACTGGTCGAACACGTAAATAAGAATGTCTAGAACACTTCCGGTCATGCTGTCGCCGTAGAAGACTACTGTCCCGCCAAGCGGCTGTATCGGCCGCCGGGGTGCGGCGCCACGTGGCCGTCGAGCTCCAGGATCAGCAGCATCGAGGCGATCGATTCGCTGTTCATGCCCGTGCGTTCGATCAGGCTATCGACGCTCGTCGGCTCGAAGGCGAGCGCATCTAACAGGATTTTGTATGCCTTGTCCAACGCGGGAGCCTTCCCGGGTGTCTCCGGCGGCGCCGTAGGGGAAGGCGCAAGTAGCTGGTGACAAAGGGAAATCTTGAGCTCGGCCAACACGTCCTCGATGCGTTCCACGAGCTTGGCTCCCTGCCGGATGAGTTCGTGGCAGCCGCGGGCGAGCGGGTTGTGGATGGATCCGGGGATGGCGAATACCTCGCGACCGGCATTTCCGGCCAGCCGGGCGGTGATCAGCGAGCCCGATTCCTGTGCTGCTTCCACCACCAGCGTGCCGTGCGACAGGCCCGCGATGATGCGATTGCGCCGCGGGAAATGGTGGTGAAGCGGCGGCGTGCCGGGCGGAAACTCAGACACCAGTGCGCCGCTGGCTGCGATTCGCCCGGCCAGGTGCTGGTGTTCGCGCGGATACAGGTCATCGAGTCCATGCCCCAGCACCGCGACGGTGAAACCCTCCGCGTCGAGCGCGCCTTCGTGGCAGGCAGCGTCGATGCCCAGCGCCAGGCCGCTGGTGATACACAGCCCGACCCGCGCGAAGCGCGCGGCGAATTCGCGCGCGGTCGCTCGGCCACCCGCCGAGGGATTGCGGCTGCCGACCATGGCGAGCTGCGGCTCGGCCAGCGCCCGCAGGTTGCCGCGCACCCACAACACCGCGGGGGCATCCGGCGACTGGCGCAGCAGTTCCGGGTAGGCGGTGCTGGTCGCGGGCAGCAGCGCGCAGTCCGCGGTCTCGAGCCAGCGCAGGTCCGCGTCGAGCCGTGAATGGTCCGGCGCCCGCAGCCAGCCGATGGCGGAGGTAGTTAGGCCGAGCTGCGCCAGCAACGCCACGTCCGGACGTTCGAGCAGTTCGAGATCGGGACTCGTGGCGATGATCGCCGCCAGTGAGCCGGCGCCGAGGGAAGGTGTCCTGGCCGCCAGGCACAGCCGCAGCGGCGGAATGTCCGGCTGGTCAGTCATCGGGCCAGCCTAAAACGAAAGGGCCAGTCTAAGACTGGCCCTTTCTGGCGTGTATTGCCCGATATGGGCCGAATTGGCTCAGGGCGAGTAGGCGCGGTCCGCCACCTGGATCGGCGCGCGCGCGCCGATGATCAGGCCGTAGCTCACGCGGTCGAACACCTTGAACACGATCAGCGTGCCGGCGCGTTCGTACGGCAGCTCCACGACGGCGCCGTGGGGATCCTTGCCGAACGGGCGGCGGTTCCACACGTCCTGCACGACTTCACCGCGCTGGTCCACTGCCAACACCGCGCCGGTCGTCAGGCCGTGGCGATCGCCGCGATTCAGCACGACCACCTGGTACTGGCCCACTTCCGTGGCCTCCTCGGCGATCGCGATGATCTGGCCGTCGACCTCGCCCTTGGGCGCGTGCGGCGTGAAGGTCAGCGGCACGTCGCCTTCCTGTGCAATCAGGCGATCGCCGCGCAGCGCTTCGCGCGCACCTTCGGTCAGCACGGTCTTGGTGATTTCACCGGGATTGCTGACCACGGCGGTGGCGACGTAAGCGGCCTGGTAGCCGATCAGCTCGTTGGTTTCGAAGTCGACGATGGGATCACCGACATGCATGACCGTGAAGCGCTGGTTCAGCGGCGCATTCAGGTTCTGCACGTAGGCCTCGTGCCCGGTGCCGCCGATCATGTGCTGGTCACGGAACGCGAGGATGTGCGGCGAAGAAAGGATCTGTTCCTCGACCAGCACGCTGGGCTTGGACAGGAATGCCGAGATCGCGGAATAAGGCAGCGCGTCCACCGGTCCGTCGAGGTCGTCGCTGCGCAGGCGCGGCTGCAGGCGCGCACCGCTGTATTGCGAGATGCTCACGTGCGCGTCGCCATTGCCGCCATAGGCCAGCGACAACACGTCACCGGGATAAATAAGGTGCGGATTCTCGACCTGCGGGTTGATCTGCCAGATCTCCGGCCAGAACCACGGGTCCTTGAGGAACACCGCCGCGATGTCCCACAACGTGTCGCCACGCTTCACGGTGTAGTTCATCGGCGCGTCGGGCCGGATGAGCTGCGCGGTCTGGGCGGGAGCCTCGGCCGGCGCCATCTCGTTCATCGCCGCAATGGCCGCTTCGGTCGCGGTCAAGTCGTTGGCCGCGTCCGCCGGGGCAGCGGCCGCAGGGGGCGGGGGCGCGGCCGCGCGAGGATAGTTTTCCTCGGGCGCAGACTGGCAGCCCGCCAGCAGCACCGCGACGGCAAAGAAGGCCATGAGACCCAAGAGGCGCGGGGTCACCAGAACGTGCACACGCGACTCCTTAAGTTGTTGATTCGAAAACATCCTCCACTCCTCAATCCGTAAGTGGGGCAAGCGGACCCCACTGTTATAATCCGCCGCGGCACGTTAGGGCTCGATCTATTGTCAAGTCTGTGCGCTGGATCACGGGACGGAAACTCCCGGGGGCGCCCAGCAGTCCTTGTCCTTGGCCGAATCATCCAAACATTAGCAGCAATCGAGCAGAACATCATGGCGCGCCTGCAAATTCTTGAGTACCCGGACCCCCGTCTTCGCACCAAGGCAACGCCTGTCGAGGTGTTCGATGCGGCGCTGGCCAAGCAGGTCGAGGACATGTTCGAAACCATGTATGCCGCCCCTGGCATCGGCCTGGCCGCCACCCAGGTGGATTTCCATAAGCGTTTGATCGTCATGGATGTTTCCGAAGCGAAGGACCAGCCGCTGGTGTTCTGCAACCCGGAAATCCTCGTTGCCGAGGGGGTGGGCGTGACCGAAGAGGGCTGCCTGTCGGTCCCCGGCATATTTGATGAAGTGAAGCGCGCGGCCACGATTCGCGCCCGGGCCCAGGACGCCGCGGGCAAGACCTTCGAACTGGACCTGGATGGCCTCGCCGCCGTCTGCCTGCAGCACGAGATGGATCACCTCGAGGGCAAGCTGTTCGTCGATTACCTGTCGGACCTCAAGCGCGAACGCATTCGCAAGAAGCTCGAAAAGGATCGCAAGGAACGCGCCGGCCGCACGCGCGAATCCGCCACGGCGCGCGCCTATTGATCCGATCGCCGGCCGCCGGCCCTCGGACTCTCCGATGACATCCCTACGCATAGCGTTCGCGGGTACGCCGCAATTCGCGTTGCCCGCGTTGCGCGCGCTGCTGGATTCTCCGCACCGCGTCGTCGGCGTGCTCACGCAACCGGACCGGCCCGCCGGGCGCGGACGCGAGCTGCGCGCGTCGCCGATCAAACTACTCGCGGCGGAACGCGGCGTGCCGGTGGCGCAGCCTGCGACCCTCAGGACGCCCGAAGCTGTGGCCCCGTTGCGCGAGTGGTCGCCCGACCTGCTGGTGGTCGTGGCCTACGGACTGATACTGCCCGCCGGAGTGCTGGCGCTGCCGCGCCTCGGCTGCCTCAACATCCACGGCTCGTTGCTGCCCCGCTGGCGCGGCGCCGCGCCCATCCAGCGCGCCTTGCTGGCCGGGGACGCGGAGACCGGCATCACCATCATGCAGCTGGATGAAGGCCTCGACACCGGGCCGATGCTGCTCGAACGCCGCCGCGCCATCGGCGCCGACGACACCGCAGGCGACCTGCACGATGCGCTGTCCGGGCTGGGCGCCACGGCTTTGCTCGAAGCCATCGACGGCCTCGCGACGGGTGCGCTGGCGGGCCGCGCGCAGCCGGCCAGCGGCGCCAGCTACGCGCCGAAGATAGAAAAGTCCGAAGCGCTCATCGACTGGAACAGCCGGGCCGTGCACATCGACCGCCAGGTCCGCGCCTTCAATCCCTGGCCCATGGCCGAGACTCGCCTGGCCGGCGAACCGCTGCGCATCCTGCGCTCGCGCCTGCTGCAGGACGCGGGTCGCGCGGGTGATCCGGGAAGTTTGTTAGGCCTCGGCGACGACGGGCTGCGCGTGGCCTGCGGCGAAGGCGTGGTGGTGCTGCGCGAATTGCAGCGCGCCGGCAAGCGGCCCGTGTCGGCCCGTGATTTCGCCAACGGCGTGCGTATCGCCGGCGCGCGGCTGGGCACATGAAGGCGCACCGCTCCAGGAACACACGTCCCGGCCAGCGGCGCGAACGCCATGCGCCCGGCGCGACGACGCTGGCGCAGGCCGCACTCGCGGTGCACGCGGTGGTCCACGAAGGACGCTCCTCCGACGACGCTCTCGAAGCCGCGCAGGCACGTCCCGATCGCGCGGCGGTACGCGCGGTGGCCCTGGGCACGCTACGCTGGTACCTCAGGCTGGTGCCGGCGCTCACGCCCCTGTTGAGCCGTCCTTTCGGCGAGATGTCGCCGAGGCTGGCGGCGCTGCTGGTGACCGCGGCCCACCAGGTGGAGTATTCGCGAGGCGCCGCCGAGGCGCAGGTCCACCTTGCGGTGGACGCCAGCCGCATCGTCGGCGAAGGGCGCGCCAGCGGCATGGTCAACGCGGTGCTGCGCAAATTCGTGGCGCAACGCGCCGGGTTGTTAGCCACCGCGGACCAGGACCTGGCGCAGCGGCACGCACATCCGCGCTGGCTGGTCGACGCACTGGCGGCGGCCTGGGGCGACCGCGCCGAGTCCATGCTGGCGGCCAACAACCTGCATCCGCCCATGTCGCTGCGGGCAGACCCGGCCCAGCTCACGGTCACGGATTTCCTGCGTTCCTGGCGTGCAATGGGACGCGAGGCGCACGCCGTCGACTGGAATGCCGACGCGGTGGTGCTGGCGCACGCCGCCCCGGTGCAGGCCCTGCCGGGGTTCGATTCCGGCGCGGTATCCGTGCAGGACCTGGGCGCGCAGCTCGCCGCACCGCTGCTCGATGCCCAGCCCGGCATGCGGGTACTGGACGCCTGCGCGGCACCCGGCGGCAAGACCCTGCACATCGCCCAGCGCACGCCGGAGCTGGCAGAAATTGTGGCCGCCGACCACGATCCGCTGCGCCTGCAGCGCGTGCGCCAGAATCTCGACCGGGCAGGGCGCAATGCCCTGCTGCTCACCGCGGACCTGCGCAGCCCGCCACCGTCGCTGGCCCCGGCGTCGTTCGATCGCGCGCTGGTGGATGCGCCCTGTTCGGGCAGCGGTGTGATCCGCCGCCATCCGGACATCAAGCTGCTGCGCCGGCCCACCGACATCGAAGCTTTCGCGACCACGCAGCGGCAGGTTTTACGCACGGCTTTCGAACTACTTCGGCCCGGCGGGCGTCTCATCTACTGCACCTGTTCGGTACTGCCGGATGAGAACGAGCACGTGGTCGCGGCCTTCCTGGCCGGCGAACCGCGCGCCACCGTGGGCGCCTGGCCGGACGGCCTGAAGCCGCCGCCGGGACTCATCGAACGCAGCGTCGGCTGGCAGCTGCTGCCGGGTGGCGATGCAGGCACCGATGGCTTCTACTATGCCTGCATCCATAAACTGACGACCTAGGGAATCCCAGGACCTCGATGTATCTGCGCCGCGCGCCCGTTCTCCTCATGCTGCTGTTCGCCGCCTTCGGCGCGGGCGCGGGGTCGCCTGCGCGCGCCGACGCGCTCGACGGCCTGCTCGAGGTGCGCTCCGCATACGTGAGCGTCGAACAGGGCGCGCTGCAGCTGTTTGCACGCGTGGCCTACCCGGTGAACGACGACATTCGCGCGGCACTCAAGGACGGGCTCACGCTTTCCTTCGACCTCGATGTCGTGGTATCGCGCGAGCGGCGCTTCTGGGTCGACGAGACCATCTTCGAGAGGACGCTGCATCGCCAGCTCAGTTACCACGCGGTCAGCGACCGCTACCTGACCCGCGACCTCGACGCGCCGGGCAACGAGCAACACAGCTACGCCACCCTGGAAGAGGCGCTCGAGGCGCTCGGCACCTTCGAGGCGCTGCCCATCGTCACCTCGCTGCAGTTGTCGCCCAATCGCCAGTACCGCGTCAGCCTGCGCGCCGGGATCCGGCGCGGGCGGCTGTCCGACACCATGCGGGTGCTGCTCTTCTGGACCGATGACTGGCACCGCGAGAGTGAGTGGTTCTCATGGTCCCTGCAGCGCTGAGGCGGCTGGGTACCCTCGGACTCATCGCACTGTGGGTGCTGGTGAGCGGCGGCCTGCTGCTGCTGCTCGCACTGTCGGTGCAGAACTCGGTCCAGTACAGCAAGCTGCAGCCCTGGATCCTGCTGGTCAATGCGATCGCGGTGGTCACGGTCAGCGTGCTGCTGGCGCGCAAGATCATCGAGCTGGTGCGCGCATTCCGCGCCCAGGTCCCCGGTTCGCGGCTGACGGCGCGCACGGTGGCCATATTCGGTTCGCTGGTGATCGCGCCGCTCATCATCGTCTATCTATTCAGCCTCGAGTTCCTCAACCGCGGCATCGACAGCTGGTTCAAGGTGGAGATCAAGCAGGGCCTGACCGACGCGCTGGAGCTGTCGAAGGCCGCGATGGACGTGCGCATGCGCGAGTACGCGCGCACCACGGAACTGTTCGCCGGCGAGCTGGCCACCACGCCGGTGTCCGACTGGGACCTGTCCACCGACACGCAGCGCATCGAGAGCGGCGCCATCGAGATCGTGGTGTATGGCTCGCTGGGCCGCGTGCTCGCCGCCAGCAGTTCCGGCGCCACCTCCACCAACGTACCGCGTTACGCCACGCCCGAGATGACGCGCTCGATGGCTGGTGGAAACACCTACTGGAGCCTGGAGCCACTGTCGGAAGGCGACTACCTGATCAATACCGCGTCACCTATCGCGGCTGCTCCGGGATCAAGCGAAGGTCGCTTCGTGGTGGCCGTTTACCCGGTTCCACCGCAGCTCGCGCGTTTATCCGAGGCCGTGCAGCGTTCCTATTCGCAGCACGGCGAGCTGTCAGCGCAACGCGAGCCGGTGAAGAACAGCTTTCGGATGACACTGACGCTGGTGCTGCTGTTGGCAATGCTTACCGCGATTTACGGTGCTATCTACTCCGCCGAGAAGCTGACGCGACCGGTGCAGGACCTGATCGCGGGTACCCGCGCGGTCGGCAAGGGCGATTTCGGGACACGGCTGCCATTGCCCTCGCGCGACGAGATGGGCTTCCTGGTGCACTCGTTCAACGACATGACCAAGCGCCTGCGGCGTGCGCGTGAAGAGACCACGCGCAGCCAGACGGCGGTGGAACGCGAGCGCGAACGCCTGTCGATCATCCTGGCGCGCCTCACCACCGGCGTCATCGCCATCGGGCGCGACCTGGTCCTGCGCAGCGCCAACCACGCCGCCAGCAGCATCCTCGGCGTCGACCTGGAGCTGGGTGTCGGGCAGCCGCTGGAGACGCTCACCGCCGACAATCCGCGCTTCGCGCGATTCGTCGGTGAAGTCAGCTCGCGCCTGGCGCGCGGCGAAGAAGAGTGGCGCGAACAGATGGACCTCAAGCCGGAGATGTCCGGCGCCCGCGTGCTGGTGTGCGCCTGCACGCCGCTGCCCGGCAACGAACACGCCGAGGACGACGCGGAGCGCCAGGGTGGCTACGTCATCGTGTTCGACGACATCAGCGCGCTGCTGCAGGCGCAGCGCGACGCCGCCTGGGGCGAAGTCGCGCGGCGACTCGCGCACGAGATCAAGAATCCGCTGACACCCATCCAGCTGTCCGCCGAGCGCATGCGGCGCCGCTACCTCGAGCAGATGAAGGGCGAGGACGCGCAGGTGCTCGACCGCGCCACCTACACCATCGTGCAGCAGGTGGAGGCCATGAAGGCCATGGTCAACGCCTTCAGTGAATACGCGCGCGCGCCGGACATGAAGGTCACGAAGTTCCCGCTCAACGCACTGGTCGCCGAGGTGGCCGACCTGCATCGCGTGCAGGAAGCCGCCGTGCAGATCGAGGTCGACGCCGACCCGCACATCGACCAGGTGGAAGCCGACCGCGGCCGGGTGCGCCAGATCCTCAACAACCTCATCGTCAACGCGGTCGAGGCGGTGGAACATTCCCCATCAGGGCGTGTCATGGTGGAGACCCGGCTGGAATCCGCGGCCGGGGCCGCTTACGCCACGATTACGGTAAGTGACAACGGACCCGGGTTTCCGCGCGAAGTGCTTGGGCATGCCTTCGACCCCTATGTGACCAGCAAGCCCAAGGGCACCGGCCTGGGGCTGGCGATTGTAAAAAAGATCGTCGAGGAACACGGCGGGCGCGTGGAGGCCGACAATCGGCCGGAAGGTGGTGCGCGGGTGCGTGTATCCTTGCCGGTAACTGACGGAACCCGACAGACAATGGCGCGCGAACGGCGCGCCGAACCCAGGAAGGAGCGAGCATGAGCGCCGCACACATTCTGGTCGTCGATGACGAAGCTGACATCCGCGGCCTGCTCAAGGAAATCCTCTCCGAGGAAGGTTACGACGTAGACGTGGCCGGCGATGCCGGCCAGGCGCGCGCCTCGCGCGCGCGGCAGTTGCCCGACCTCGTGTTGCTGGACATCTGGATGCCAGACACCGACGGCATCACGCTGTTGCGGGAGTGGTCCGGCGCCGCCGCCGAATCGTCCTGCCCGGTGGTGATGATGTCGGGACACGGCACGGTCGAGACCGCGGTCGAGGCGACGCGACTCGGCGCCTTCGACTTCGTCGAAAAGCCGCTGTCGCTGCAGAAGCTGCTGCGCACCGTGGAGCGCGCTTTGGAGGCTGGCAAAAGGAAGCGCCACGCCGGCAAGTTGCTCGCCGCCTCGCCAGGCGTACCGGTGGGTCGCAGCCGCGTCATGCAGCAGCTGCGCGCCGATCTCGCGCAGATCGCCAGCAACGATTCCCCCGTGTTGCTGGTCGGCGAGACCGGCACGGGCCGCGAGGCTTTCGCGCGGTTCATCCATGACGCCAGCCCGCGCGCCTCACGGCCGTTCGTCACGCTGATCTCGAGCACGCTGCGCGGCGACGGCGCCGAGCAGGTTTTGTTCGGCACCGAGTCCAACGGGCAGATCGCCCCCGGCGTGCTGGAGCGTGCCGGCGCCGGCACATTGTTCGTCAACGAGCTCGAGGACCTGCCATTGCAGGCGCAGCGCGCGCTGCTCGGCACACTCGAGAGCGGCCAGTTCGTGCGCGTGGGGGGCAATACGCCGGTCACCTTCAAGGCGCGGCTGCTGTCGTCGGCCCGGCCCGGCATCGAAACCCGCCACGATGAATTCCGCCGCGACCTGCTCGCGCACCTGAACACGCTGATCGTGCGCGTGCCGCCGCTGCGGGAATACACCGAGGATGTACCCGACCTGCTGCGTCACTACGTCGACCGCTTCGTCGACGGCGAAGGCCTGGCGTTCCGCAAGTTCAGCGTCGCGGCGCAGAACCGCCTGCGCAACTACCCGTGGCCCGACAACGTACGCGAGCTCAAGAACCTGGTACAGCGCCTGCTGTTGCAGGGCGGCAGCGAGGAGATCCGCCTCGACGAGATCGAGCGCGAGCTCGCAGCCCAGGCGCCGACGGCCGAGCCGCTGGTCAAGCAGGACCTGCTGGCGCTGCCGCTGCGCGAGGCACGCGAGCAGTTCGAGCGCGCCTACCTGCAGCAGCAGCTGCTGCTCTGCAATGGCAAGGTGGGTCAGCTGGCCAAGCGCGTCGGCATGGAGCGCACGCACCTGTACCGCAAGCTGCGTTCGCTGGGCGTCGACTTCCGCAACATCACGGACGACGCGGAGTAGTTAGTTTTCCGTAACGCGCCGGAATTCGGCGCTGGGCTGGTCGTCGAAGATGACGCTGCCGTAGCCGAGCACGAAATCGCGCAGCTCCTCGCTCGACGCGGTGACCGTCGAGCCGCGTTCCCTGCCGGACTCATCGGCATTGCCGGGCAACACCTTGTTCTTCACGGCGTCATCCCATGCGTGTTCGTTGTCCTGGAAAAGGACGAGCACGTCCGGGTTGGCGATGTCGTAGCGGAACAGGATCCAGCTGGATCCTTCCTTGAAACCGGCGACGCTGGCGAAGCTCTGCTGCCCGATCCGCGCCGTGATCAGCCGCATCTGATCGGACTCGGGCTCTTCGCCGAGCTTCGTGCCGGTGGCCACGATGACGCCTTCATCGCCGTCGCGCCGGATCTCCATGTCGAACTTGCCTTCTTCGCTCTCGGCGTGCCAGTGACCGGCGAGCCGGTCGTCGAACCGGGGTCCGTCCCCCACGACGGGATTCTCGAAGCGCGCGCAGGCGCTGCAAGCGAGCACCAGGGCGGCGAGCAACACGTTTCCGATCCTCATGGACGACACGGCGGTACCTCGTTGAATGCCGGTGGATCCTGGTCGGGTTCTTCTCCGACTGCGTTTCACGGTGCGACGCGGCGCGCCAGGGTGCCGTCCTCGCCGATTTGCAGGATGCCATCGGGAAACGCCGTCCCGGTCAGTGTCCGCAGCAGGGTGATGACACTCTTCGCCGGATCCAGTGAAGGACCCGCGGGCCGGATCTGCGTGGTGGCTTCGATCTTGCCGGACAGGAAGCGGCCGTCGTCGTCGAGAGTCAGCAGCAGGATGGGCGCGATGCCGCGGATGCCTTCCACGCTGATGCCGTAGTACGTGGCGAAATTTCCCAGGCTGTAGGCGATCAGCCGGTCGTGGTACAGCTCCAGGGGCCGCACCACGTGAGGTCCGTGGCCGATGACCAGGTCCGCGCCGGCGTCCACCATGGCGCGCGCGAACTCGACCACGTTGCCGCGATCCTCGCCGGCGAAGATCTCGCGCGCGAACGGCAACACTTCGGCGCCATTGCCTTCCGCGCCGCCGTGGAACGACACGATCACGATGTCGTGGGTCGCCGCCAGCTGCGATACCAGCGGCAGGCCGATCTGCGGATCGTTGAGCGAGTTCGAACCCACGTTGGGCGCGAAGGCCACGAGCGCCACGCGCCGGCCATTGGCGACCCAGCTCGCGACCGTCCCTTCACGTCCCGAATGCCGGATGCCGACGGCATCGAGCGCGGCCATGCTCGACGAACGGCCTTCCTCGCCGAAGTCACGCGCGTGGTTGTTGGCGAGGCTCATCACGTCGAACCCGGCCGCCTGGAGATACGCGGCGTAACGCGTGGGCGAGCGGAACAGGAAGCAGATCTTCGGGTTCTTGCATTGCTTCACCGGCTCGCCGCCGTCCTGCAAAACGCCTTCGAGATTTCCGAAAGCCACGTCGGGCGCCGACAGGATCGGTGTCACCGCCTGCAGGAAGCCGACGCCATCGTCGTCGGGCAGGATGTTCTCGGGAAAATCCGTGCCGAGCATGACGTCCCCCACCGCGGCCAGCGTGAGTCCCGGGTGAGTCGGCGGTGGCAGCGGCGGAATTTGCGGAGCCTCGGGCGGCGCGGCCGGCGCGGGCGCAGGAGCCGGCTTCGGCTGCGTGGCGCAGCCTGCCAGCGCCGCGAGCAACATGCCGGCCACGATTGAAAATCGCAGCGACGAGCGCGTCATCCTCATTCGCCGACGCGGATCACGAGCGGATCCAGGTCCGCGGCGCGCAGGCGCGCGTGCAGGCGATTCACCTCGGCGAGGTCGGTGATCGGACCGATACGCACGCGGTACCACACGTCCTCGTCGACCGCCACGCGCTGCACGTTGGCGTCGATGCCCTGCCGCTTGAGCTGTTCGCGCGTGCGATCGGCGACTTCCTGTTGCCGGTACGAGCCGGCCTGCAACACGTAGACACCCGGCCGCTCCACCTTGACCGGCGCCGCGCTGCGCTGGTTCGACACTTCGCGATCCTTCTCCGGCACCACGACTTCGAAGTTGGGCAGCATGTCGTAGAAGTCGTAGTTCTTGGCGCCGTCCTCGACGTCGCCGGAGGCCGCGGCCTTGTCCGATCGCGGCTCGGGACGCGGCACGGCGGCGGCCGCCCTGGAAGCCTCCTTCTCGCGATAGTTCTGCCAGACCAGCACGAACAGCGACAACGACAGACCCAGCGCGAGGCCCACGCCGAATTCCCGCCAGCGTCCGAAGTCCAGGCGCAGGCCGCCCGAACGGGAGCGCTTGAAATCACGGCTGGTGATTTTTGCGACCAGGGCCGGCTCCCCTACATGCTTTCGGGCGCCGAGACGCCGAGCAGGGCGAGACCGTTACGCACCACCTGCTGCACGGCCAATGCGAGCGTGATTCGCGCGTTACGCAGGGCGGAATCCTCGACGATCCACTTTTCCGCGTTGTAATAGGTGTGCAGCGTATTCGCAAGATCGCGCAGGTAGTGGACCAGCGCATGCGGTGCGCGATTCAGCGCCGCCTGCTCGACGGTCTCCGGGAATTTCGAGAGCGCCGTGATCACGGCCTGCTCGTGTGGCGTGTCGAGGTGCGCGAGGCTGGCCGCGCCGGCTGCCGCATCGTACTCGTAGCCACGCGCCGCCAGCTCTTTCATCACCGAGCAGACTCGCGCGTGCGCGTATTGCACGTAGTACACCGGGTTCTCGTTGCTGCGGGACTTGGCCAGCTCGAGGTCGAAGTCGAGCGACTGGTCGTGGCTGCGCATCAGGTAGAAGAAGCGGCAGGCGTCGTTGCCCACCTCGTTGCGCAGCTCGCGCAGCGTCACGAAGTTGCCCTCGCGCTTGCCCATCTGGAGTTTCTCGCCGCCGCGAAACAGGCTGACCAGCTGCAGCAGCGTGACTTCGAAGCAATCGCCGGGTGCGCCGAACGCCTGCAGCGCGCCGCGCACGCGCGTCACGTAGCCGTGGTGGTCCGCGCCCCACACGTCGATCAGCAGGTCGTGGCCGCGCTGGCGCTTGTCGAAGTGGTACGCGATGTCCGAGGCGAAGTAGGTCTTCTCGCCATTGGCGCGGATCACCACGCGGTCCTCGTCATCGCCGTAGTCGGTGCTCTTGAACCACTCGGCACCGTCCCTGGCGTACATGTGGCCCGACTTGCGCAACGCCTCGATGGCGCGGTCCACGGCGCCGGACCTGTTCAGCTCGCGCTCCGAAAACCAGTTATCGAAGTGCACGCGGAATTCGTCGAGATCGTTGCGGATGTCGGCCAGCATGGCGTCGCGCGCGAACAGCACGATGGAGTCGAATTCCGCCGCGCCTAACAACTTGCGCGAATTCTCGATGAGCCCGTCGATGTGCTTGTCCTTGTCGCCGCCAACCTGACCAGGAGTCGCATCCGGTGGCGCGCCGCGCATCACCTCCGCGCCGGGCCGCCTCAGGGCGTCTCCGCGCTTCTCGTGCAGCGCTTTCACCACGGGCAGGATGTAGCCTGCCTTGTAGCCATTCGACGGGAAGGTCACCGGCTCGCCGCAGAGCTCGAGATAACGGAGGTACACACTGACGGCCAGGATGTCGATCTGGCGGCCCGAGTCGTTGATGTAGTACTCGCGGTAGACGTCGTGGCCGGTGGCGGCGAGCAGGTTGCTCAGCGTTGCCCCGACGGCCGCCTGGCGTCCGTGACCCACGTGCATGGGCCCGGTGGGATTCGCCGACACGAACTCGACCATCACCTTGCGAGCCTTGCCGACGTTGCTGCGGCCATACGCCTCTCCCTGTGCCGCGACCTTGCGCAACTCCGCGGCCCAGGCATTCTTCACCAGCCGGAAATTGATGAAGCCCGCGCCGGCGATTTCGGCCTTCGCGATCAACTCGTTGGCCGGGATGGCCGCGACGATGGCCTGCGCCAGCTCGCGCGGATTCTTGCGTGCGGCCTTGGCGAGCCGCATGGCGATATTGCTGGCGAAATCGCCGTGGGCCGGATCGCGTGCACGCTCCACCACCACCTGCGATTCGTCGGCCGGATCGTTAAACACATGAACAAGGGTTCGCAGCGCCTCCTTCAGCAGGCGCTCTAGCTCGGATTTCACGGGGGAACCTGTCTGGAACTCGATGAAACGGCCCGAATCTTACCAAGGAACCCGCGCGTTCCCGCGCATTCCCGGCCCCGCCCGGGTGTCAACCGGGAAGCAGCGGGCGCGTTGAGTCCAAGGCAGGCCTCATTCCAATTTCTCAGGAGATTCCCGATGAAGACCACCCTCTCGACCTGCGCCCTGGCGGTTGCCGCGTTGCTCGCCGCGCCCGCGTTTGCCGGCGACCCGCCGCGCAGCGATGCACCGCGTGGCGACGAAATGCGCGCCGACAAGGACGGCGACGGACGAGTGTCACGCGCCGAGGCCAATGCCGCGGCCACCGAGCGCACCAACGAATGGTTCGAAAAGCTGGACCTCAACAAGGACGGCTACATCACGCCGGAGGAAACCAGGCAGGCCCGAGAGACACGCCGCGGCCAGATGCGCGATGCCTTCGACGACCGTTTCAAGGAGGCCGACGCCAACAGTGACGGTTCGCTGTCGCTCGACGAGGTGCAGGCCAACATGCCGAAACTGGCCGACCGTTTCGCCACCCTCGACAAGGACAAGAACGGCCTGCTGAGCAAGGAAGAGTTGCAGCACGGTGGTGGACATCGCCGCAGCCCCGAACCCAAGACCTGAACCACCTTCCCGGAAATGAAGACGGCGGGACCCTTGCGGGACCCGCCGTTTTTTTTTGGCGCGACCGTTACTGCTGCGCCGTGCTCACCGAGGCATTGGCATTGGCATCGGCATTCGCATTGGCGTTCGCCGAGGCCTGCACCGGGGAAGCGAAGCTCGAGGACTGGCCGTTGCCGGCCGCCTGAGTCGCACCCGTGTCGATCAGCGAGCCCGAAGCATTGCCGTTCGCATGGCCGCTGCCGGAGGCCTGCGGATTGACGGCCGGCAGGCTGGGCAGGGAGGGCGCGGTCGGCGAGCTCGGCGCTGACGGAGCACTCGGGCCTTGTGGCGCGGTGGGCAGATCGCCGGGCAGGGTCGGAGCCGACACCGGCGCCGAGTTGATCGAGCCCGCGAGATCTCCGGCCAGGTTGCCAGCGGCATTTCCGTTGACGTTGCTGCCCGCGGCCGTGGCCGACTGCTGGGCGGCGCCCGCCGCGGAGCCCGTGGCGTTCACGGTGCCGGCGATGCCATTGCTGGCCGCGTTGGCCGCACCGCTGGTGGCGCCACTGGCCGTGGCCTGCGTCGAAGACACGGTCGAGTCGGTGGTGCCACGCACCGTGTCACGGGTGCTGGCCGCGCGATCACGCACGTGGCCCGTGGCCTCGCGGGTGTGATCCAACGCGCCCGAGGTCGAACGGCGCAGCGTGCCTGCACTGTCGAAACCGCCGCCGAGCGAACCCGACGCAGCACCGTTGCCGGCGCCACCGATCGATCCCATGCCGCCGCCCAACGTGCCGTTGAGGCCACCGCCGAGCGCGCCCGTGGCACCGCCGCCGAGCACCTGCGCCTGGATCAGCGGAGCGCCACAGATGAGCGCAAACACCGCGACCGGCTTGATGAAATGCTTGATGTTCATGTTTCTCTCCTGAAGTTTGCGCCGCGGGTCATCCGCAGCTGTCAGGAGGTACTACGACCGGGGCGGGCGATTTCTTCCCTGGGCCGCCTACGATGCAGTAAGTGTCTGATCTTTAAAGGTTTATCTCCGGCTGGCCAGGGGTGCGACCTCGGCGCCGACCAGGCCCGCTCCATATATATCGTCACGCCCGCGGGGCCCGAGATCTTCGGCAATTCCGGTGAGTGCGGCGACCGCGCGATCACGCGCGGCGGGATCGGGTTGGGCCAGCGCCCGCGCCAGCAGTCCGGCCACGATCGGCGCCGCGAAAGACGTGCCGCGCACCGAGGC
>Ga0157380_10001026_pt1 | contig 17807 bp, 15 predicted proteins | sample S35metaG_FD_119757 | JGI IMG/M metagenome (GOLD analysis project Ga0157380, IMG submission 119757) | Switchgrass rhizosphere microbial communities from Kellogg Biological Station, Michigan, USA - S3-5 metaG | ecosystem: Host-associated > Plants > Roots > Rhizosphere > Soil | place: USA... | reverse complement strand
TACTCTAGCTTCATACTCACGAAAGGCTGGGATTCTCCGATCACCGAAACAATTGAAGCCTGGTTCTCCAAAACAGCACCACAACTTCTCACCTCTGACGAAGTGGCAGTATGTATCCGGCAACACCTCGATGCATGTGCGAGTGATATTTATCTCGAAACCAGAGCGCTTGCAGCCGCTACACTCCTAGACGTGATGGCCGGGCGTTACGCCAGAGTTTGGGCACCTCAAGTAGAATCAAAGGACATTTATTTTCGCGACAAATTAGACCGACTACTAGGCGATCTCAGCATAACAATTCCCGCCAAGCATCTGAAGGCGGTGATTAAGGCTCGCAATTCATTGGTACACTCCGGTAGCTTTGTCACTTCTGAGCAAGACAAGACGTTTTCAGAGTATCGAAACCTATTGCTGTTAGGTCGAGGCATCCTGCTACACTTAGCCGGATTTCCAAACAAATTGCACGACGGAATAAGCGATTGATTTCCAGAGAAGTTACCTCAGCAGGTTCGTAAACCAGGGAATCGTCGTTCAGTTTAGCGATGAGAGTATTGCTCAAAACTGACAATGGGAAATACGACGATAGGCCAGTTTTCCTTATTAAGCCATGTAATGCACAGAATTTATCTTCCCAAAAGTCGTTGGGTGTGCCCTTTAATATCAGCTCGTATGCTTTGTTGATGCATTTGATTGCGCACGTCTGCGAGCTTGAAGTTGGAGAATTTGTCTACACGCTCGGTGACTATCACATCTACAAGAACCATCTTGAACAAGTTGAGGAGTTGCTCTCGCGCGAGCCGGTGCCACTGCCGCGCTTGAGCATTGTCGAGGGTTCGAAACCGTTGCGCGGGCTCGAAGGTTTGCTCAATATGCGTTACGAAAATCTCGCGCTGGCCGGCTATAAATCGCACGGCAAGATTGCCGGCCAGGTCGCGGTCTAGTACAACAGGCTGCCAGCCTGTTGCGCGTCGCCAGCCACTAGTGCTGAGAGAAACTATTAACGTTGGCTCTACCAGTAGATCTGCAGGCTGACAGCCTGCAGTACACTTATGATCATCGGAATCATCGCGGTAGCTCGGAATGGAGCCATAGGCAAAGAGGGAAAGCTGCCGTGGCATTACTCTGCCGATATGAAGTTCTTCAAGGAGACCACGATCGGAAACGCTTGCGTGATGGGATACAAGACGTGGCTGACGTTGAAAAGGCCGCTGCCGGAGCGTTTGAATATTGTGCTAAGTCGCTCAGCTGAGCTTGAGCCTCACGACTCATTGAGGGTCCTTCGAGATGTAAACGCAGTGCTGACAAAAGCAAAAGAACTGTCTTGCGATCTTTTCGTCATCGGAGGCCAACAAGTCTATCAAGCCTTCCTGCCTTTCATTGAAAAGTGGATTGTTACTGAAGTGCCTTTGACCGTTGAAGGCGCGGACGCGTTCGCACCTGATGGTTTCCTGGATGGATTCGAATTAGTGGAGACCAAACAGCTTGGTGATGAGTTGAAAGTCTCGGTGTACTCACGATGAAACCCTTTGCGGATGGTTCTTAATGCGGGATTAAGAATTACCCGCAAAGGCGCAAGGCTCACAAAGAAAAACCAACTTTAATTCGCGTAATACCCGGGGCGGGTGCGCGGTACCAGTTCAGGATGCCCAACCAACTGAACCTTCAGCGAACGCCATTCACCATCATGGTTCTCATTACTGGGCTTGTAACCGAGGCTGTAGACTTTGCCGAGGTCGTTGATCACCTGCTCGTACACGCCCTCGAGGTCCTCTATCTTCCTCGCCTGGTAATACAAACCTCCACTTTCATCAGCCATGAGTGACATCGTCTTCCTCGAGCTTTGATACAGGCCCTTGAGCAAGCCGAAAGGCCGGTCTACCTCAGTATCAAGGTAAATAGGAATGACCATCGCATCGCTGCGTCTTATCTTTTCAATCAAGGAGGCAAAGCTAATCTGCGACCCATCGTCCAAACTGTAACCAAGCTGGTTATCGAGACCGTCCGACATCAGCACAACGGCGCGGCGACGCTCAACCGACTTTGAATCGAGCACGTGATCAAGCGCAAACGCTACGGCGTCCCACACATTTGATCCGCCTTCCGTCGCGTCGATGCGGCTGATGCTAGCCATTAGCAGCGTTCGATCCGAAGTCAAAGGAGCAATCACTTCAGTGTCCGTTGAAAACGTAACGATCGATAGCCGATCAGACGGGCGGGCGGCCTGGATGAATCTTAGGGTCGACTTTCGAATCAAAGCTCGTTTGTTAATCGTCGAACCAGAAAGATCAATCACAAGAACCAGGTCGAAGGGCACCGTGGTGGCAGCAAAGAACGAAACGGGCTCCTCATGCCCGTTCTCAAAAACCGAGAAATCCTTTTGCTCGAGATTGCTGACATTCGTTTTCAACTTGTTGCTGTAGACGCTGACGTTGAGATTCACGAGATTGGTCTCAACACGCACCACGTCGACGTCGTCAGCTCCCGCATGACTCACGAGACTTCCCAAAGCTGACGTATCCAATGCGTCGGCAGCACGCGGGCTGACTTTAGGCGGAGCGCTTGGAGACTTTATGAGAGGCAATCGATAGTTGCGCTCCAGCATCCTCAAGTAGTGGCTCAAGGGGGTCATGCCAAATTCGCGACGACGAGCATCGACTTGCGCTTCATTCTCGATCGGATTGAGGATAAGGAAACCATTCACAACTGTGGCCTGGGTTCCAAACACTTGCTTCATTCCCACACGGATGCGCAGACGATCAAAGAAGGCTGCGAAATGGGGGCGGTCAATCTCGCCCTTATCAACGATTGCGACGATTACGGGCAAGAGATCTCTCTGGAGAGGATAGGAAGGCAAACTCGAAAGTAAGCCGAACATAGCTGAGACGCCGGCGGGAGTTACTAATTGTGAGCTGGGCCATCCATATTCTTTTAGGATTAGACAAATTCGCGTTTCGACGCCCGCTCTGAATTTGGATAACTCCTCGTCAGCCTTCTCTGCGTTATCCCCCTTTTCAAGAAGCTGGCGCAACAAACGCTGATCTTTAGCCTGCAGCTTTATCAATTCCTCGCTCAGTTTCTTATTAGGAGTGACCTTCGGATCTGGAGACTTGACCCGCGCGATCATGGCTGACACTTCATCCGCGGTAAGGCACGATTGGGACTGGACTCGAGACGACCACGATAACAACGCCACCACCACCAAAGTTATTCTTACGAGAGTGTTCATCGTAATTCAGTGATCGAGATCAGCGCTGGCAGCCTCCACAATCCGGTGCAATGTCTTCCATTGTCGCGTCGTAGCCGGCACTGCTAGAACTTTCTCGATGAAATTATTTGGGAAGGCAAACCATCCTGTTTTCTTTCGCCGGCAGAGAATGAAGGCGGCGCGATTTCTGACAGCGAGAACCTCAAGGTTCTCCTTAGCCGATTCGAGCGGCAGCTTTAGCCGCAGCTTGGGTTGTTCAGCGAGCAGCGCGACAACCAACATAACGTCTTTGTCTCGCTCAAACGAGCCAAATGGACTTCGGCGAGTTAGAGCCCGAAGCTCCGCCAGCGTACGCACCAGGATCTTTACTTCGTAACCAAGTACTTTACGAAGCCTGGTTTCTATGTTCAGGGAGAGTAGATCAGAATTCGTCTCGGCAGTGTCAAAGAAGACGTTGCCGCATTGGATAAAAGTCCTGACGTTCTTGAGTCCAAACGATTCGAAAGACCGCCGCAAGTCCTCCATCTTTACCAGCTGTTTGCCACCTACGTTGATGGCACGGAGGAATGCGATATATCTGGTCATGTCATGACCCGGGCATATTAAGGCGCCGGCGCGAGATCGGAGTTGAAAATGTCACGAATAACTTTCCAGCTTCCGTCAGCTTGTTTCTTCCACACAGTTACATATTTGCCTTTATCATGTACAGCTTTACCACTGGGATCTTTGAAGCCAAGTTCAAAGATGCCGGTCGTGTAACCAATTTCGCCCGATCGAGCTACTTCGACTCCAGTTGCTTTCCAATTGATTTTGAACCCGGATAAACCAAAGAGGCCTGTGAACAATTGCGTGATCGCCTCTTTGCCGGTTGCGATGGGAGTGTTGGGCGCCATCACGGATCCGTTGGGTGCGCAAAAACCGACCGACCCTTCCAGATCTTTAGCACTGAAGACTTCCTCCCATTTTGCGTCGGCTGTTCGCAGCGCAGCTTCAGCTCGTGATTCTTTCTTCTGGGCAAAAGTTGAAGTCACCGTGAGTAACAGGACGGTGATCAGAAGGGCCATGGGCTTCATCGGGGATCTCCTTCAATAAGCAGACGATTAGACTAATTGGTACCGGCCGTGTTGGTCGGCAGCGGCGACTTCCTCACGTACTTCTCGTACCAGGCCAGATAACGTTCGTAACGGTCTCGAACGTAACTCGGACGTTGAATACCATGATTCTCATTCGGATAAATGATTAGCTGGGTGTCGACGCCCAAGCTGCGGAGGGCTTGATACATCTGTTGGCTTCCCTGCACCGGAACGTTGAAATCACGTTCGCCACCCAAAAACAATGTGGGTGTCTTGATGCGATCTGCCTTTAAGAAAGGATACGAGAGTTTCACATAGGTCTCCCAAGCTTTGGGATTCCAGGGCGGACCAATCTCGTGATCGTACTGAATGATGTATTGGTCGGTTCCGTAAAAGGCAACGGTGAATGCGGTACCAGCGCCACTGGTGGCCCCTTTGAAGCGCGTATCAGTAGCAATTAGATAGTCCGTCAAAATACCGCCGTAACTCCAGCCACCCACGCCAAGTCGATCAGGATCAGCCACACCCATCTGCACGACATGGTCGACGCCGGCGAGTAAATCTTCGACTTCGAAATGTCCCCAGTCCGCGAAGATAGCTCGAGAGAAACTTTGTCCCCGACCGGCGCTGCCTCGATAGTTCACAGCCAGCACCGCGTATCCGTTCGCAGCGAACCACTGCCGCTCAACACTGAATGAATGTTGGTCCTGACCATTAGGTCCGCCGTGTATGCGAAGGAGCATAGGAACCTTGGTTCCCGCGGTGTAACCAACCGGCTTTGTCAGCAAGCCATGCACTTCAGTTCCGTCCTTGCTCTTAAAGTTCACATCTTCGGTACTCGCAATCTGAAGTTCAGCCAGCAGATCGTCATTCTGATGCGTTAGCTGCCGCAACGAGCCGCCCTCCATCGCATAGATCTCAGTCGGCTTGGTGTCCGTGCTTGACGTTACGACGGTGTGGCCGCCGCCAATGGTGGAGTTGGTTATGACGACTGGCGGATTCATCAGCCGCTGAACTTTGTTCTCAGTGATACTGATGGGATACACAGCGCGATCATCCGTAACAATGGCGGTCAACGACTTGCCATCAGCGCTGTAACGAAGGCCAGAGACACCTCGATCCAAATCATCGACGGCCTTCACTCGAGTCGCTGCGGCACTGCCATCTGCGGGGACAAACATCAAATGGTCCATGCTGTAGGCCCCATACTTCTTTTCATCACCCTCAAGGAACGCGATCCATTTGCCATCCGGACTCCATTCAGGACGAGATCGTCCGGCCCTGGTGTTCGCCGGAATCAAAGCTTTCTCGGTTGATCCTGCTTTCGCTTCGGCAACGAAAAGTTGAGCAGAAGGATCTCGACCAGGATCGTCGAGATGGTTGCTCATGAAGGCTATGCGCGAGCCGTCCGGAGACCACGAAACTGACGACTCGTCCCACTTCCCGTTAGTCAATCGATCCAGCTTCCGGGAAGCGATGTCGTAAAGATAAATGTACGTATGGCGTCCCGACAGCAAATACCCGGCGCCATCCTGTTTATATCTGTAGCGATCGATAACGATCGGCTTGGGCGGCTTCGGAGGACCCGGAGCGGGGCTAGCGCTCGCTTCGGCCTCAGGATCCGGATCACCAATGGTTACAGCCAGTCGTTTTGAGTCTGGCGCCCACTCATAACCCTGCAAGCGACCTTTGAATTCAGTCAGCTGCATCGCTTCGCCGCCGTTGCGATCAAGCAGCCACACCTGATTTCCTCGAGCTTTCCCCGGGCGCGACGAGGTGAAGGCGAGGTACTTTCCATCCGGACTCCAACGTGGCGAGCTCTCGCTGTCCTGACTAAAAGTTATTTGACGATCAGTCTTGCCGTCGTAACTAACCAGCCAAATGTGAGTGTTGCTTTTGTCTTCTTTGGTATCAGTCGTCGACACCACATATGCGATCCACTGACCGTCAGGTGACAACTGCGGATCGCGCACGTCTCGGAAACGAAAAATGTCATCGAGCTTAAGTGGATGTGGTGACGATTGGGCCTGGCCCGCGATCATCACCGCCAGAATGAGTAACAGAATATTTATTGATCGCTTGAGAGACATGGGGTTGTTCTCCTGGATAAGGTGTGTAACGCAACCCCGATTATTCGGGGTTGCGATAACGTTGAATGCTTCGTCGAATCGGACAGGTTAGTTCTTCACCGACATGTCGAGCACGTCGTGGCGCGTGATAATACCAATGATGCGGCCATACTCTTCCACCAGAATGGCCGGGCTACTTTGTAACCGCCGCGTGATTTCACCCGAACTCGCGTCAACGTCGACTGTTGGAAAGCTTGCTTCCATAACGTCAACGACCGTGCTCTCGAGCAGATCGCGATTTCGCACAACTTTCGCAAGCACGCGGTTCTCGCGCACGGAACCGACTGGCCGGCCATCCTCGAGTACGGGGAGTTGAGTCAGACCTTGCTCGTCCATCTTCGCCAGGACATCCGCGACTTTCTCGCCGGGACTGGCCCAAATCAGCGTCTTCGGCGCGTGAGCCTTCTTGGTCCCGGTAATCAAACCGGCGGTGATCTTTTGCGGTTCAAGCAGTCGTTTCTCTTTCATCCATTCATCGGAATGGAATTTTGTCAGGTAGTGCTCACCGGTGTCGCAAACGATGAAGACGATGATCGAGTCGGCGTCTGCATCGCGAGCGATCCGCAACGCGGCGGCCAGATTCGTACCGGTTGAGCCTCCACAGAAGATTCCTTCGGTGCGCCCCAACTGACGAGCTAGATCAAATGACTCCCGATCGGTGACATTAATGACGTCGTCGATGTATTTGATATGAACATTAGGCGGGATCACTTCCTGACCGATGCCTTCGACGAGATACGGTGTGGCTTCGACGAGCTTTCCCGTCTCCTTATAAGTCTTGAAGACAGAGCCGTAGGGATCGGCTCCGATGATCTTTATCTTCGGGTTCTTCTCTTTCAGGTAACGACCCGTGCCTGAGATAGTGCCGCCCGTACCGAGCCCAGCAACGAAGTGCGTGATCTTGCCTTCAGTCTGTTCCCAGAGTTCAGGACCGGTGGTCCGATAATGCGCCTCCGGATTTGCCGGATGCGAGTACTGATCAGGATAAAACGAATTCGGTGTTTCTGCCGCGATTCGCTTTGCAGTTGAGACGTAGTGGTCGGGAGTTCCCGGTTTTGCGGAGACTGGAGTGATCACAACATCGGCGCCTAGCGCTTTCAGATAACGCGATTTCTCAACGGAAGCCTTGTCAGTCATCACAAAGATGCATTTGTAGCCTTTGACCGCTGCTGCCAGAGCGAGACCTATCCCTGTGTTCCCCGAAGTTGCTTCTACGATCGTGCCGCCTGGTTTCAGATTTCCTTCACGCTCAGCGGCATTAATCATTGAGATACCGATGCGATCCTTCACGGAAAATCCAGGATTGAGGTTTTCCATTTTAGCCAGGATCGTAGCCTTGATTCCTTTGGTCAACCGGTTGAGTTTGACCAAAGGCGTGTTGCCAATCAGCCCCAGAATGTTCTCGTGAAATTGCATCAGTTCTCCTGCAAAAAAGTTCAACAAACTTCAGTTTGTCGTTCGGTGATCGCTATTCTCAACGACAAACTGAAGTTTGTCGAACCCTCATTTGGCTAACACCAATAACGAGTATCCGCCCAGAATTCTAACCACTAGATCCTGATTTATTCCGGAAAGTATTCGTCTGGGAAAGCTAGCTAATTTTGCCTTGAGGCTGCGTGGATTGGCAATTGCGCCGGGCGTGTAGAACCAGTCGATTATTTCGTAGCCGGCGTACGCAACGGTCGCGAGCGCTGTCTCCTTATTAAAATAATGAAGGTGCCCCAGCTGCTCGCGGCCAAGCATTATTGGAGTGGCGCGCCAAAGCCATTGCACAGACAAATCGAGTGGGATGTGAAAGATCTTGTGCTCGGCCTTTGTGCGGATACTTTTTAGAAATCCGAGATAGTCCTCCACATGCTCAAACACATCGAGGCAAAGCAAGAGATCAAATGTTGCAGAAGTGTTTGTCAGAAGATCTTCACAAAAGAAATGGAGGCGCTCATTCTCGCGCTCTTGGCAAAGCTCAAAAGCCTGAGGTGAGATTTCGTAGCCGTAAAACTGAACGTCTGCCGGTAACTTCTTTTGGAGCTGGTTTAGGATTTCTCCGGCCCCACAGCCGACTTCGCAAATTGAGTGGGGCTTAAGATTATGTTTCTCGATCATCGTGAGGATTTGATCGGCTTTGAAAGGCGAGTCCTCGACATGATAAGTCGGATTCTTTTTCAGATACTCGCCTGTTTGATACATATTAGTAGAACAAACTTCAGTTTGTTCATCCCCGACCAAAGAGACTCTTGACTTGAGAATAACTTGGACCGGCTTCGCCCGAAAGTCTTAAATCCCACCTGCGCGAGCTGGTGGATGGTTCAAGTTCGACCTACAAACGTTTAGTTTGTTCTTTGGAATCCCACCTGCGTAGCTGGTGGATAGTTCAAGTCCGGCCTCACTCTCAACTTAACGCGCAAATAGGCAGGATCTGAACCATCCACCAGCTACGCAGGTGGGATTCGGAAATCATGGCTTTGATCCTAAGTAGGCTGGACCTGAACCATCCACCAGCTCGCGCAGGTGGGATTTTGGATTTTCGGACAAAGCTACTTGTACCCTTGGACCCGAAAGTAATTTGGCGACAGTGTCATGAACAAACTGAAGTTTGTTCTACTTTCGCGCAATCAGTTTGGCGCCGAGAATTACGCGCAGGGGTAACCGTCGAGCCAGGCCTTTGCTGAACCGCGCGGGAAGTCTCTCGAGCGTTCGCTCCAATACGCCAATAACGCCCACCGGCACACGCACGTGACTGCCCTTTCCTCCCAACAAAGCGGCTACGTGACTGAAACCAGCTTCACGAAACAGGGCATCTAATTCACTAACCGTATATTCGTGCAGATGGAATCCGGTCGCCACTTCATCAAAGTAGCGTGAGACATCGTGGGGACCCGACCAGCGATTGGGAGTAAGACAAATGTAAACTCCACCCGGCGTCAACGATTCATGAATACTGCGCAATTGTTCCATGGCGTCGTCCGGATGCAGGTGCTCCATCAACTGATCGCTGTAGGCTATGTCTATGCTTCCCACTGGCACCGGAATGTTGGCTCCGTCTGAAATCACCAAATCGAGATTTCTGAGCAAGTGGACGCCGGACGCTATCTCACGCGAAACATCTACTGCAATAGCACTCCGTACTCTCCGGGCCGCTTCAACTGCAAGCGCGCAATCTCCCGGCCCAATTTCGAGGTACGTCCGATCGGGATGAAGGTAACGCCGCAGCAGACTCAAGCGTTCCGACACTTCCCTTCTTCGCAGTCGAGTATTCAACTTTCTAATCAGCTGGGGGTGATCGGGAACCCGTTGAAACAGTTCGTTGTAAACCGTGGCGTACAGATGTCGCCTTTCTTCCTTGTTGGCGTTGCGTAGCCTGGCTGCGAGTTCTTTCTCGATCAAATAATGATCTTTGACTCGTTCGAGCGTACGTGGTTCGCTTTTGGGAAGTGGCACAGGCATAGAAGTATCAGCGGCGCCGCAGACCGAGGATGCTGAGGAAAAAACTCGACAATATAATCTGGCAGCCGAGCATTAACGCCGTTACCGCCGGAATCACAAAACGAAGGGTTCGAGCCGGGTCGAGCCGCCCAAACGATTGTTGGTCCCAGAAGAGCACCGCGTAAATCGAACCTCCAAGTCCCAACAGAAAAAGGAAGAAGCCGACCAACAGCCCCGTTTCGAGCGTGACATATTTCATAACCCTATCGAGCTTCGGGTCGGAAGGCAGCAACCCTTCAGTAATCGCAAAAACTTTGGTGAACGTTGCAAAGATGATTGCTTGAAAGCCAATGACAATGGCAACCGCCGCATACAAAAGAGTATGGATGTCGAAAACTATGCCACCGATCACTCTGGGGCTCGGTATTAAGCTCGGGCTGACGATTAGACCAACCGCCATTAACAATATCCCCGGATAGAGAAATAGCCACCGCGGAGAATAGAGGAAGAGAAATCGCAGGTGACGCCAGCCGTCCCGCCAAGTGCGCAAATTTGACGGACGACCGCGGCCATCCTTTGACAAGGTGGTCGGAACCTCGGTGATGCGCAGCCCGTGCAGAGTTGCCTTTACCACCATCTCGCTGGCGAACTCCATCCCTGTCGTGCGCAAGTCGAGACCCATAATCGCAGCCTTATTAAAACCTCGAAGGCCGCAATGAAAATCTCCAACCGGGCTCTTGAAAAACAGTCGTCCGACAAAAGTCAGTACCGGATTGCCAAGATATTGATGAAGAGGTGGCATGGCGCCCCGCCCAATGCCTCCGCGGAAACGATTACCCATTACGAGGTCATAACCGGCGCGTAACTTCTCGATGAATGGTTCAAGCAAAGTGAAATCATAACTGTCATCCGCGTCACCCATGATGACAAATAAGCCTTCGGCGGCTGTGATTCCGGCCATCAGGGCGTTGCCATATCCTTTGTTCGCTACATCAACCACACGGACGCCAAGCGAGCGCGCTATTTGCTGCGAACCATCGCTGCTGCCGTTATCGGCGATTACAATCTCGCCTCTAACTCCCAGTCGCAATAATGATGCTTGTGCCTTCTGAATACAGGTCGCGAGGGTTTGAGCCTCATTCAAGCAAGGCATCACCACAGATACTTCGATTGCTCCGTCGTTGACGGAATTTCCGTTGGGGGCTACAGAAATGGTTCGCTCCAATTCTATGCTCAGTTACTTCAGAACTCCCTCACAGATGTGACGTCCAATCGATTCCCCGGCTACGAGATGTCCCTGTTGATTCCAGTGTCCGTTGCCAAGACTATTCCCGAAGCCGTGGAGAAAGACCTTATTCTGATCGGCGTAAGACTGCATTTCCTGAATCAAGCTTATTGAAGGAATGTGTTCGCGATCGGCCAGCGCTTTAATGCGATTATCCGCGTACGACAGATCGGTTACGCCAGTCTTATTCATGAACAGCTTGCGAACAGCCGGATCGGGATAAACCTGAATCCCATTCGTCAAAGTTACCACGACAAATTTCGCTCCGTGAGTCTGGACTTCATCGCGCATTTCCACGATCAGTTTCTCGGTAATGTCCCAGGCATTATTCCATACCTGGTCCGCCGGCTCTCGATAGATCAAGTTATCCACACCGAGTTCCTCAGAAGCCTGACCTGCGTTCGCCGCAGCACTTGATGGAGGCGCGGCTTCTTCCTTTTGAGCTTTGGGAGAGGCTCGCCAAATCTTGAAACCATGTGAACCCTGAATAATAGCCTGAACTACGCGAGAATGATCCCGAATCCAGCGCCCGAGCCCGCTGATTGCTGATTGCCGCCAGCGAAAAGTCCTGGTGTTGCGAAAAGAATCATCCAAAGTGAGCTTCCCATCACGCCACAAAAAGTATGGTATCTGATCGGTCTTCTTCAGCTCGCGCAGGTTATCACTGATGTCGTTATTCGTAGTTATGGCAAGCATCACAATATCTGGCGAATAAGACCAAACCTGCTCGCGGAGAGTCATCAGTTCCTGGGTAGTCCCGTACCCTGACACACCAAAGTTGATGACCTCGATTTTCTTGCCGGCAAATACTCCACACTGATCAAGCTTTCGAGTCATGACCGACCAAAAGGCGTCTTCCATCGGAATTGGAAAAGCTTCCGGATAGGAATCCCCAATAACCGCGATGCGAACGATGCCCGGTGGTTTTGCTTTGCTGTGTTCCACATCGCGCAAACCCTCACTGTTGATGTGAATGTAAGCGGCGCCTTCTTTACGATACCAACCTTCCATGTTCGGGCGCAGAGCGTAACCTCGCACCGCATCCGGTTGGTAAAACTCAGGGTAAGAATAGCCGCCCACCCTCAGCACTATTTCCGCCAGAAGACATCCGAACATTATGCCGAAAAGGATAAGACCAAGCTTGCCCGCAATTCGGCGCAATCGTCCGGATTTGTTTTGGTTAACCATCTAAAGGCGTTGCTCAAGATCAGTAATAAGCGTATCGGGCTCCCCTCTCATTCACACCCGGTTTCAACCGGGTGAAAAAGATACCGAATGATTTCCCTAACCGTTTTAACGGTTTCTAACCACGTTCCATAAAAACCGTTGAAACGGTTAGACAATCAATTTCGAGCTTGGGTCACCCGGTTAAAACCGGGTGTGAATGAGAAAGCACATTCTCAGCCTGATCCTACAACCTCGCGGAAAATGGCGGCGAGCTTCGGTGCGTTTGCTGCCACTGAATACGAATCCTCAACCACCTGTCGTCCGGCTACTCCCATCTGAGCGCCGAGCTCGCGATCCTTGTACAAGAGATCCAGGGCAGCATACCAATCCTCGACCGACACTGCCGGTATTCCAACTTCTCCCCGCGCGAGAATCTCTGCATTGACTCCCACCGGGCTTACAATTACAGGCAAACCTACCGACATGTATGAAATCATCTTGAATCCGCATTTACCCAACGCCCACTCGGAATTTTCCAGCGGCATCAGACCGACATTCATGAACTGCACCAGTCCGACTTCATTCTGCATTGACCAGGGCACAAACAACCAACTGTCCCGAGGCAGCTTCTCAAACTGTGGAGCCCGATCACAAACGATCAGAAGGCGAGTGTCCAAATTGCGCGCCAGAAACTCAGCCAGAGGCTCCTCGATCTTGTAAAGAAACTTTAGATTGGACCACGATCCGCTCCAACCAATAGTCCATCTCTTGTCTTCAGTCGGCTTGGGTTTCCAGGCGTCTGTGTCGACTGACGTTGGCACCAACCAAACCTTAGAACCGAGTCGTTCATAGTGATCGGCCAGATATTGATTGCCCGCAATTACGCCGTCGCATTGCTTGACGATGTCAGCAGAAAAATCTTTGCCAAGCTGAGACTCGTAAGCCAGCCAGATTGCATCGTCGACGTCGAACACTTTCTTCTTTCCAGCCTCGGCTTCAAAAGAAAGCCGTCCTGAGATTAGCTCGCGACCCAGCCAGGTAACGTCACTCGTCTGGGCAGCCCGGAGCCCTCGACGACGCAGCGCCTTTACAAGCCAGGGCAACGGCTCGATCTTGTAGCGACTGACTAGCGGCCAGTACTCGGTTACTTCGATACCGAGCTGCTGTAGGGGCTTGATAAATTGCCGGACGCGAAACCGGCTGGATGGATCATGCTTGCTGCCCGTCAGGGCCGTTACTTTGATCATCCGCGCTCTCGTCTTGGGATCACGTAGCCTTCAAGCAACAATAATTGAAGGATCAAGTTCAGGAAGAGATAGACACTCGTCACGACAGCAAGCCCGAGCAAACCATAACGATAGAACACGATAATCTTGGCCGGGATGTACAAGGTGTAAGTCACAATCGACATTTTGGTTGGTGTGCTGGTATCACCCATTCCGTAAAAGGTTTTGGATGTAACCACCCCCATGGCGCCGGCAACGAAAAATCCAACCAGGGCGACCATGATCAACCATAGCAGATGCACATTTGCTGCTGTAACGCCTCCATGTCCGATCAAAAGATTGAGCACTCGCTCACCAACGAATATTAAGAGGACATAACCCAGCAACGTAAGCCCGCCGAGGGCCAGCAGCCGCCTCCTATAGATGCGTCGAAAATCCGCCCACTGAGAAGCGGCGGCGTTGAGCGCGAGTAAGGGAACCATCGGAGCTGCAATAGCTTTCTCAGCAACAATGTTCACTACTCCGTAGATTTGTTGTGCGATGTAGAGCAGCGAAAGTCCGCCGGCTGGCGCCATCGACGCCAGGTATCGATCTACTAAGGTGTCGGTTCGATAATAGGCGGTGCCTAGTAAGAGTGGGCGGATTCTTTGCCAGGCATTCCGCATCGCAGCGGAGCTCCAGTCCGGCCACTGCCAACGTCCCAAACCTGGCAGCAACCAAAGCACCTGAACTGCTGAGCGAAACACAATCAGGAGCGCTGCGCCGGTAACGCCATAGACCGGCAACACGACAATTAACAACGCCAGGGAAAGCCCGCTCGACACCAATGTCGAGAGTTCCACCCAAATGAACTTTTGTTTTGCATGGTAGATCGACCACAGCACCGACACTGCCGCGGTGAAGACCATGCTGACTAATTGAATCCTGGTAAGACTAACGGTAAGAACCCGCGCTGCCGCTGAAAAACCGGGCACCAGGAGACCCACCCAAAAACCTGCTGTGACATAGAGTACGATCGCCAGCGCCGTAAAGAGACCAGAGATTCCGAGAAAGAATCCCCACGAATCCCGTCGGAATGCCTCAGACTCTTCGGTTGCGAGCAAGGGTACGAGAACGTGGGTCAACGAAGTGCTAACAACGGTGAGAATCAGTTGCGGAACCGCCATTCCTGCGAACAGAGCGTCCGTTTCAATTCCCACGCCAAGTTGTGTTATGACGTACCACTGAAACAGCAGCGTGACTAGAATGTTTGTGCCGGCGAGCAGGGCGAGAGTAACGGTCTGTTTCATCCAGGGAGCCTAGTTTACTTTGGACTACCGCAACCTGTCATTTGCGTAGCTTCAAAAGAGGTGTTTAGAGTTCAATCTTTAGATTGTGGGGGCGCGGAAACCGCAATCTAAAGATTGAACTCTCAAGGTCTGTTGGTCACGTTCAGAACTCCAATGCCCAAGGTTCTGCACATTCTCGACTCGCTCAATCGCGGCGGCGCTGAAATCATGGCGCTTGATCTGTGCCGAAATGCGAAGGCGAATGGTCTGGACTTAACTTTTGTAGCCACCGGCGGCGGTGATCTCGAAAATGACTTTCGAGAATCAGGGGTTGAATTCCTGAGACTGCAAAGACGACTACCCGTTGACTTAAGTCTAGCCTCGCAGCTTCGACAAATAACAACTGAGCGTAACATCGATGTGGTCCACTGCCACCAACCGGTCGAAGCTCTGCACATGTACCTCGCTACGCGCGCTTCCGGCGTCAAGCGCGTTCTCACCTTGCATGGATTCTATCCCGGCGCCAAAAACGAGCTAGCCCTGCGGTTCGTTTTGCCTCGAACTGATTTGTGCATCGTAGTTAGCGAAGAAGTTCTGCGTCTTGTTAAAGAGAAGGGTCTGAAGTCTCGAGCTGAGTTCGTGGTTGTCAACAACGGTGTAGATGCAAAACGTCTTCAAGTTCCTGGAAAGAACCTGCGTGACGAGTTTGGCATGGTGGCAGAGCAGGTTCTATTCGGAATGATCGGAAACTTTTCGCCAGTAGCTCAGAAAGACCAGCTTACTGTCTGCCGGGCGTTACCAAAAGTTTTCCAGCAAATACCAGAGGCCCATTTTGTTTTCGTCGGTGGTCGATCAGAGGCCGCACCGCAACTCTTCGAAGAGTGTGTGGATGTTTGTCGGAGCGCAGGTATTTCAGAACGCGTTCACTTTATTGGGAAACGTTCCGACGTTGGCACGGTTTTGCGATCACTCGAAATCTTTGTCTTATCTACGCTTCGCGAGGGTGCGCCGATTTCGGTAATCGAAGCCATGATGATGCGGGTTCCCGTGCTTCTCTCAAACATCGATCCTCTGCGCGAGATTTCCGATAACGGCAAGCACGGCCGTCTGTTTGAGAAAGGCAATGCCGATGATCTGGCTGACCAGTTGATTTCGATGCATAACGACGAGACTGCTCGCAAAAAGCTCGCCGAGACTGCGCTAGAGTGGGCTCAGGAAAAATTCAGCATTGAAACACACATCGCCCGCCTGCTCGAGTTGTATCAAGAGATGTCGCACACGGCGGATATGTAACGCAAACTGTTAGTTTGCGACTTATGAATGGCATTCCGCGTGCGCAAACTAACAGTTTGCGTTACAACTCATTATTGACGAGACGCGTGAGCCGGAGGTATGGTTAGCCCTCACTCCGTTAACGGGCACACCATATCTGGATCTGGAGGAGTTATGAAAAAGCTATTAGTCTCCGTGCTGTTCATTTGCGGCTTTTCCGTATTGGCCACCGCCCAACCACGAGATGAAGGACGCAACGCTCCCATTCGCCCCGGTAGCATCACCACTGAGGTACCCACGGGAGACACAAGACCATACAGCCGCACGGTCACCGGAAAAGTAATCAAGGTTGATGGCGACGATGGCTTTATGGTCGTCGAAGATCCCAAGAGCGGCCCACTCAAAGTGATTTTGAGCAAAGACACGAGATTGAAGGCCGACAAGAAGACCGAGCTCGGTGACAAAAAAGAAATCGCCTTCACCGATTACAAAGCCGGCCAAACGGTGAAACTGACGCTGCGCGTCTACGACAACAAATTACTCGAGGTCCGTCTAAAACCTGCGAAGGACTGAAAGCGAAAAGAGCAATCAGTAATCAGTAATCAGTAATCAGTAATCAGTAATCAGTAATCAGTAATCAGTAATCAGCTGATTTCTTCTTCTTGGTTCTTAGTTCTCCGTTCTTTGTACTTGGTTCTTTGTAAAAACTCTGATTCTTAGATCTTTGCTACCTATACCAAAGTACAAAGTACAAAGTACAAAGAACCAAGTACAAAGAACTGGCTGATTACTGATAGCTGATTACTGACTACTGATTGCTGACTGCTGATTACTGATTACTCTTCCGCCGTGCGCATATTAGTAGGCATGCCTGAACAAGGTTCGCGCGGTGGTCCGGCCGCTTGCGAGCCTCCCTTCATAGATGAATTGCGCCGGCTCGGCCACGAGGTCGAGGAGGCTATCTACGCCTATTCCGATTCTGAAGCGGGACTATCAGGGCGGATAAAGCGGGTAATGCTTACTCGACGCTCCTTACAGCAACGAGCCGCAGAATCTCCATTTGATCTTATCCACATCAACACATCATTCGATCCGAAGGCTCTGCTGCGAGACTCGGCAATCGTGCCGGCACTAACAGCTAGCGGCGCGAAAATCTTTCTCAAGTTCCACGGAGGAGATACGGAGCTGCTGAAGACGGCAAATCCGGTACTCGCCGTTGCGAGGAAGCGAGTCCTCTCAAGTGCGGATGGACTGGGAGTGCTCTCCACGGAAGAACAACAGGATTTTCAGCGCGCCGGAATTTCGAGGAATAAGCTTTTCGTAATCAAGAATGTGGTTGAAGAAACTAAGGCCGAAAAGCAACCGGGATTTCGCCAAAAGATTGGAGTAGAACCGGAAGATCCTCTCCTGCTCTTCATCGGACGCTTCATACCTGCCAAGGGTTTGATTGATGTGATTCGAGCGGCTGGCTTGCTTCGAGACAACGCCGAGAAGTTTTCTCTGATATGTATCGGCGACGGCCCGGCGAGACGAGACGCCGAGAATGAAGTGAAGAAACTCGCGCTGGAAGATCGAGTGCGCTTCTTTGGTTACATCCCGGAAGCAGAAACAGCAGCCTTCTATGCCAACGCCGACTTGCTGGTCTTTCCCACTTACCACTACGAGGGTTTCCCGATGGTAATCTTCAATGCTGCTGCCGCGGGCTTGCCAATCATCACGACGCGGATCCGGGCAGCTGCGGATTATTTGAAGGAACCAG
>Ga0157380_10001025_pt1 | contig 17820 bp, 11 predicted proteins | sample S35metaG_FD_119757 | JGI IMG/M metagenome (GOLD analysis project Ga0157380, IMG submission 119757) | Switchgrass rhizosphere microbial communities from Kellogg Biological Station, Michigan, USA - S3-5 metaG | ecosystem: Host-associated > Plants > Roots > Rhizosphere > Soil | place: USA... | reverse complement strand
TGACCGACGCCGTCGAGAAACAGGGCTTCGCCGATCGGCTTCCGGTTTTCGATCGCGTGATCAGCACGCCGAGCCTGTTCGAGATCGCCGAGCGCCGCCTCCGCAACCTCGGCAGCTTTCTCACCCTCAAAGTCGATAATCCGCCCGACATCATGCACTGGACCTATCCAGTGCCGATCCGCCTCGCGGGCGCGCGCAATGTCTATACATTGCACGATCTGGTTCCGCTGAAGCTGCCCTACACCACGCTCGATCGCAAGCATCTCTACCATCGGCTGATCGAGCTGTGCGTCGCGCAGGGCGATCATATCTGCACCGTATCCGAATCGAGCCGCAACGATATCCTGCGCCTGTTTCCGTCCGCGACGCCGGAGAAGGTCACCAACACCTATCAGACCGCGCCGATTCCCGACGCGCTGCTCGCGCGCGCCCCCGCGCTCGACGCGCGCATCGTCCAGGATCTGTTCGGGCTCGAACCGCGCGGCTATTTCCTGTTCTTCGGGGCGCTCGATCCCAAGAAGAATCTCGCGCGCATCATCGAAGCCTATATCACCAGCCGGACGAAGACGCCGCTCGTCATCGTCGGCGCGCGCCATTGGGGCACCGAGGAAGAGAGCCGCATCTTCGGCGGCGATCAGGTCTCGCTATACGGCAATGCCGTCTCGAGCGGCCTGGTCCGGCTCGACTATCTGCCCCGCGAGATGCTGCTGCGGCTGGTGCGCGGCGCCAAGGCGGTGCTGTTTCCCTCGCTATATGAAGGTTTCGGCCTGCCCGCGCTTGAGGCGATCCGGCTGGGCACGCCGGTGATAACGTCGAACATCAGCTCGCTGCCCGAAGTGGTCGGCGCGGCAGGCCTGCTGGTCAATCCCTATGACGTCCAGTCGATCGCGCGCGCCATCGCGACGATCGACGGCGATCCGGCGACGGCCGCGCGGCTGTCGGCCGCGGGCCCCGCCCAGGCCGCGGCGTTTAGCGAAGAGGCCTATCGGGAAAGACTGGCGTCGATGTACGATCGCGTAATCTCCGGCTGATCGCCGCAGCGCGTCAGGCTTGATCCGCCCAGCGCCGCCGCGCCTCGATCCCGTGCGCATCCAGCGCCTGCAACTCGGCCAGCAGCGGCTCGAGCCGGTCGAGCGGCCAGGCGTTAGGCCCATCGGACAGCGCGCGCGCCGGATCGGGATGGGTTTCCATGAACAGCCCGGCGACGCCGACCGCAACCGCGCCGCGCGCCAATATCGGCACGAACTCGCGCTGCCCGCCCGAAGACGCGCCGAGACCGCCCGGCAACTGCACCGAGTGGGTAGCGTCGAACACCACCGGACATCCGGTCTCGCGCATGATCACCAGGCCGCGCAGGTCGGTGACGAGGTTGTTGTAGCCGAACGAGGTCCCGCGCTCGGTGACCAGAATGGCGGGGGTATTGCCGGCGGCCTGGGCCGCGCCGTGCGCCTTGGCGACGACATGCGCCATGTCGTGGGGCGCCATGAACTGCGCCTTCTTGATATTGGCCGCCTTGCCGCATGCGCCGGCCGCCTCGATCAGATCGGTCTGGCGCGCGAGGAAAGCCGGGGTCTGGACGATGTCCACCACCTCGGCCGCCGCCCTGACCTGCTCGGCGTCGTGAACGTCCGTGAGGAGCGGCAGCCCCGTTTCGGCGCGCACCTTTTCGAGGATGCGCAGCCCTTCGTCGAGGCCGGGGCCGCGGAACGAGGCGGTCGAGCTGCGATTGGCCTTGTCGAACGAGCTTTTGAAGACGAGCAGCAATCCGAGCCGCTCGGCGATCGCGCGCAAGCGCGCGGCGACCCCGAGCACCAGCGCTTCCGATTCGATCACGCACGGACCCGCGATGACGAACAGCGGCTCGTCGAGCCCGACCTTGCGACCTAGTAATTCCATGGCGAGGGCTTGTAGGGCCGCCGATCAGCCTCGCGCAATCGCAAAGCGCGGCTCGAGCACGAGTTCCACCGGTTCGAGCGGTCCCTCCTCGAAGCGTCGCTGATCGGCAGGCGACACCAGGAAGCCGCGGCGGACCAGCCAGTCGCCCAAGTCGGCGCGCGCCGTCACCCATACCGTCACAGGCGTGACGAGCAGCCCGAGCGCCACCGGCAGCGACCAGATCGTGCCATCGATGCCCATCGCGATCGCGGCCATCAGCGCCGCGCCCAGCGCGACGTGCCAGCGGTAGAAGCGCGTCACTTCGGCGAAATCGAGACCTTCGACCTCGCGCCGCTGCGGCAGCCAGCCGCTTTGCCGGCCGCGCAAGATATCGGCGATGGCGATCGTCTGGGTCAGCATCATCGCGGGGGCCGCAATGATCGACACGGTGATCTCAAGCAGCGTCCCGCGGACGATGCTCCGCCAGCCGCCAAGCTGGCGCCGCAGATCGGCGTCCTGGGTCAAGGCCAGCAGCGCCATGATCTTCGGACCGAACAGCATCAATATGGTGAGACCGAGCAACCAGCCGGACGAGATCAGTACGAAGCCGTCATAATTGGCGCGCAGCTGTTCGAACATCGCGGCCCCAAGCAGCAGCAGCCACAGCGGCGAGGTGAGATAGGCCGACGCGCCCATGAGCAGCTGCAGGCGGCTGACCCAGTGGAGGCCGGCGGTGTTGAGCAGCCGCAGATGCTGGAGATTGCCTTGGCACCAGCGCCGGTCGCGTACCGAATGGTCGATCATCGTCGGCGGAAATTCCTCGAACGATCCATCCGACAGGGTCACCATATGCACCGCCCAGCCGCGCCGGCGCAGCAGCGCCGCCTCGACCATGTCGTGGCTCATGATGTGGCCGCCGAGCAAGCTGCCTTCGGGCAGTTCGGGCAGGCCGCAGCTCTCGGCGAACGCCTTGACCCGGATGATCGCGTTATGCCCCCAGAAGGTGGCCTCGGTCCCCGACCACCAGCGCAGCCCCGCCGAGGCGACCGGCCCATAGACCGACGAGGCGAACTGGTGCCAGCGGGCGAACATCGTCTGGCCGTTGATCAGCTGCGGCACCGTCTGGAGCAAGCCGATATTGGGGCGAGCCTCGATCGCGGTCGCCAGCTGCACCATCGCGGCGCCGCTCATCAGGCTGTCCGCATCGAGCACCAGCATATTGTCATAAGCGCCCCCGAAGCGGCTCACCCATTCGGCGATATTGCCTGGCTTGCGCGCGATATTGCGTTCGCGCCGCCGGTAATAAACCTGGACGCGGCTCTTCTCGCGGAGGCGTCGGAAGGCGAGATATTCGCGGGCATGGGCACGCTCGTTCGAATCGCTGAGAATGAAGAAATCGAACTTCTCGGCCGCGCCGATGCGGTCGATCGATTGGGTCATCGAGGCCAAGCGCCGGAAGACCGCGCCGACATCCTCATTGTAGATCGGCATCAGCACCGCGGTGCGGGTGGCCGGCAGCGGCAACCGATGCGGCTGCGGCTGCGGCTGGATGGCGCCCCGCCCCAGCAGCACGAACAGCCCGGCCACGGCATTGAGAAAGCCGAAGGCGATCCAGGCGAACAGACCGAAAAACAGCAGGAAGAAGCCCGCATCGATCCAATCGATCCCGTCCGACCGGAGCGGGGTGAACATCTCCTGCGCGGCCAGCAGGCCAAATAGGAAGCTGCCGACAATCAGGAACAACCGGCGTTGAAACAGAGGACCGACATAGCCGAGCGACGCCGACCGGGCCGCCTCGGGCTTGAGCGTGAGATCCTGGACCGGCATCGCCAGCGGCGCTTCCGCCGGCAAATCGCCTTCCACCGCCGGGCCGGACAGCGGCGCAGCGCCTTGCCTGATGATATCGCTTACTTGGTTCAAATCCGCTTCCCGCAACTGACGATCGCCATTCATGACAGAAACAGCCCCGTTTTTTGCGCCTTTGCGTCCAACTGCCCCAACCTACGGATCAGTGACAGGTTCCTGATGCAGCGCACAATCATTCTCAATTGAACTGATGGATCAGCGTTTCGCTCAGCGCCGCGCCGCCGCGTTCGAGCGTCGCGCGCAGATTCGCCGGCTGGGCCGACCGGGTCGAGTCGACGATCAAACGCCACCGGGCCGCCTGCCCCACCACCGGATAGCAGTCCACCGAGAGGAGTTTTCCGCGATCAAGCGTGACCGCCGCGGTGACGCCCGAACCCCGCCCGAGCCCTTGGAGGGCCGGGCCCTGGAAATCGACGACAAGCCGGCGCGCATTGGGAATCGGGTCGGTTCCGGGGCGCCCGGCGGTTCCGGTCCATCGATCGATCACGCGGGCGAGCGGCGATGGCGCTGGCTCGCCGCCGATCCAGCGCAGCCGATAGTCGAAAGCGAAGCTGCTCCCGGCCCGGGCCGGCCGCGCCGGCGTCCAGAAGGCGACGATATTGTCCTCATATTCGCGCCGGGTCGGAATTTCGTAGAGCATCACCGCACCTGGCCCCCAGTCACCCTTGGGCTCGACCCACAGGCTCCGGCGCTTTTCGTAGAACACGCCGTCGTCCTGATAATGATCGAACGTCCGATCGCGCTGGAGCAGGCCGAACGCGCCCGTCCCCTTTGGATCGGCGAAGCTGTTGACGGTCGGGCGTGGTGGATTGCCGAGCGGGCGCCAGATCCGCTCCCCCGCGCTGTTGTGGATCAGCAGGCCGTCTGAATCGTGGATCTCGGGCCGCCAGTCGATCCGCGCCTGCGGATTGCCCTCATCATACCAGAACATGCTGGTCAGCGGCGCGATGCCGAGCCGCTCGACATCCTTGCGCAGCCATAGCGCCATCGAGACGTCTTGAACGATACCCTCGCGCCGGCTGCGGTTGACGAACCGATAGGCGCCGACCACGCTCGGCCCCTCGAGCAGCGCATAGACCGTCAGGCCTTCGCCGGTGCGTTCGAGCCAGAAGCTCGTGAACAACGGAAACTCCTCGCGGCCGTCAAGGCCGGTATCGATCGCGAGGCCGCGCGCCGACAGGCCATATTGGTCGAACGCCCCCGCCGTGCGGAAATAGGACGCGCCGAGAAAGGCGAGCCAGTCGCCCACCCCGCCCTTGTTCATCACGCGGAAGCCCGCGATGCCCGGCACCGGATGAGGGCTCGGCCCGGCCCCGGGGGTCACCTCGAACATGTCCTCGCTATGCTCGATCTCGCGCGCCCGGCCGCCCTCGACGATCCAGACGCGTACGGGAATCGGCGCGGTCTTGAGCAACGGAAAGAGCTGCACGCCATAGCCATCGCCGAAGATCGTCCGATCCGGCCGGAAGACGATCCGGTTCGCGGCGTCATAATCGATCGCCTGCGCGCGCGGGTCGGGATGCGGGAGCGGCCGGGGACGCCCATGCGCCAGCGCCGCCGCGCGCCCGCGCAGCCAGTCCCAGCTGAACGGCTGGCCGGGCGGTGCGCGGCGCGGCGCGGCGAGCGCGTTGCCGCCGAACGCCACCAGCGCGCCCAGCAGCGCAATGCCTTGCCGTCTGTCGATCATGCTGCTCCGTCGCGTGTCGTTTCGCCTGCGGTTCAAGACCGCCGGCGCCTGCGAAAGTTCCCTAACGGGGGCAAGCTGAACGGCAGCTGTAGGCCCAACGCCCTTCTTCCTTTCCTTCAAGCTATTATATTCGTTCGCCTTTCCCGGCTGGTCGTTCCCGCTTTCCGATGGCCCGCAAGGCCGCTGCCCGGGACGGACTTCGGCCAGGGGCTGAAGGCGGGACTCCACCGGGCGACGCATCTCCGCGCCGGGCAGGGGCGCGCGCGGGCGGACATTGTCCCGTTGCATGGGGTTGATCGCACGATTTTCGCATGTCGCGCCGGCCGGGGCCGCCAGCGCGGCGGGCGGCAGCGCGCGCAGCGTCGCGAGAACCGCGGCATCCTTCAGCAGCCGGGACGAGGCGCGGACATAGCGCGCCAGCGCCCGGAACCGCGCCGAGCGCACTCCATGTTTGAAGGCGTTGCGATTGCCGCGTGGCGCGCCGCTGCCCTTGCCGCCGTGCATTCGGCAGCGCCCGCTGCCCCCGCCGACCGCCGGCGACCGGCACGCCGCCCCGCCCCGCGTCCGCGCGCCGCAGCGGGGCGCCTGCGCCAGCGAAACCGGCTGGGGCGCGGCGCTCACGCGTCGTCGCCAGCGCGCGCCTCGCGCATCGCCCGGTCCGCCCGCGCGATCGCCTCGACCGACGCACGGTAGTTCGACTGCGCCCTGAGCGCGAGCCGCATATAGGCGGCCGACGAGCTGGGCCATTCGGCGAAATGCTGCGCGCCGTAGACGGCCAGCTCGTTGAACATCGCATCGAGGGTGCGCGCCTGGGCCGCCAGCGTCTCGCTCATATCGGCGATGGGATCGGGCGGGCGATGGCGGGCGGTCCTAGGGGCTGCCTCGCGGGCGAGCTCGCGGGCGGCCTCGCGGGCGGGGGTGTCCGGCTTGCGGATTTCGGGCATCGGGGCGGGGGCCTTTCGAGGGGCCGGAATGCGTAGCACGGAAATAGGAACAAATCAAGAACCATCGTGCGTGAACGGCGGGTTTCGGGCGTTCGGACGGGCGGATATCAGTAAGCGTCCGGTCTGGGGTGGCAGGCCAGAAGGTAAAGTGGAGATCAGTCCACGTTGCAGACGTCGGTGAAGGTGCTACGCTGGGCTGAGGAGGAACAGTTCATGACCGTGATCGTCATAATTGTTTGTGCGATTTTCGGATTGCTCATGGTGGGACTGTCTGTCCGGGCTAATGCTCGGTTCCAGCATGAAGATATCTTGCCCCTTCAGTGGCTGATTTCCAGATCACAGCCGCTTTCCAAAACGGTCGTTCGGTCAGGGCCTCGGGTTTTCGTTCTGAGTTTTGTACCCGGTCTTGCGATCTGCACCCTAGCATTGATTGCCATAGGCGCATCGGTACTGACGCCGCGTCCTGGGCAAGAGGGCATGCTGCTGCCTGCCGTGCTTTTCATTGGCGGTATATTTGTTGCTGTTTACGTTCTGCACCTTTGGTTGATCGAACAAACTCTGCGTTAGGTCGTGAACTCATAAAAGGTGGCGGGAGCGGTGTGCCGCACGCTATGCGTTGCGCATGACGTGGGGTGGGATCGCGGTCAGTGCAGCGCTTATGTGGGCGGCCATTTTTGGCTTTGCTTACGGCCGCCGGCAGTTTGGAGGCAGCGCTCGCGGATATGCGCTGGCGGCGTTCGGCACTTGGTTGGCGACCATGCTGATTTTTGTCGGCATGGCGATCTTCGAGCAGTGAGGCTTTTCAACGTGCCTCGAAGGTGATTCAGCATCGGCCATGAGCCGATATGATCTGACCGACTTCGAGTGGCGCGTGATCAAGCCGCTGCTACCCAACAAGCCACGAGGCGTGCCGCGCGTCGATGATCGCCGTGTGCTGGTAAGTTCCGGTGACAGTGTAGTCATCTTGGTTTCGGCCCGGGCTTGCCGGACCTGAGCGACCGGCCGGCCGATCCGTTCCGCCTTGCGCAGGCGCGTCACCCGGTCCTCGTCCTCTTCGCCGGGGTAGTTAAATGCACTGTCACCGGAACCCCGGCCACGCCCGTCGGCCGGGAAAGCGTCGGCTGGCGGTCTCCCTAATTGCAGCCCCAGGAAAGGACGCTACGATCTCGGCGAGGGGAGCTGCGAGTGGTTGATCAGGTGATTTTGCGGCGCACGTTCAAAGTTGATGGACACGATGCCGAGTGCCGTTTCGAGAGACCTGAAGAGGATGGTGGAAGCTTCTTCTGCCGTTATGAGATTGACTGGCCCGAGGGCACCAAGGTGCACAGGGCTGGCGGTGTTGACGAAGTGCAGGCGCTCTTGCTCGCCATGATGGGCGCACACGCAAATCTCTTAGCCGCGCGAAATATGGACGGACGTAATGTTGAGTGGTTGGACGGGCAGAGCCTCGGAATGCCCATCGCGCGAAGCATTCGAGACTGGGATCCCGAAAACGAAATGTGACGTTCCGGTGTGTGACGTTCCGGTGACAGTGCAGTCATTTTGGTTTCGGCCCGGGCCTGCCGGGCCTGAGCGACCGGCCGGCCGATCCGTTCCGCCTTGCGCAGGCGCGCCACCCGGTCCTCGTCCTCTTCGCCGGGCTAGTTAAATGCACTGTCACCGGAACCCCAGGTCTTGCAATGGGCGCCGATAGCGCGATGAAAAAGGTGCAGGAGGGCACTTGTGGGCCATCATAATGGCGACAGCGATGGAGAAGCATCTGATGTGCCAGGTTATAAGACCTGGCAGAGGGTCAAGATTTTTTCTGTCGTGGCTATCTTGGTAGCAATCATCGTCGATTACTTTGTGAGGTAGATATTTGATCGCTGCCTGCGAAAGCAAGATAGGTTCCGGTGATAGGTTCCGGTGACAGTGTAGTCCTCTTGGTTTCGGCCCGGGCCTACCGGACCTGAGCGACCGGCCGGCCGATCCGTTCCGCCTTGCGCAGGCGCGTCACCCGGTCCTCGTCCTCTTCGCCGGGGTAGTTAAATGCACTTTCACCGGAACCCCAAAGATTAAACATTGGCTCTTAAATCACCCGGTCTGGCGGCATATCACGCGGTGGCCAAACGCCTTCGGAAGGCAAATGCATGATTTATCGCATTTCTTGCAGGTTTCTCAATTAAATAAAAGCTGATCAATGCGGGAATGAAGGCCATGGCCATCAAATTGAAATCATATGTCTGGTGCGATGGCCGGAAAGCCATAAGCGGCTGTTGCCACAGATATAAGGAATATGACCAGACACCGATTATCGTAATGAACCGAAGCGAAAGCATCTTGATGACAAATGGATAGGCTACATCGATCGAACACACCGAAATCGCCAGAAAGACAGGAGCGATAGTGGATCGTACCCATCCGGGGGCTGCAAACGTGCTTAGCGCGACGCCTAGCAGGCCTGCCACAATCGGCAGCGCTGCCAACCAAACAGATTCAATTTTATACAGCTTTGGCCGCATCCACAGATAAAGCGCAACAGAGGCAAAGATAGAACCTATCCGCGTGTCAGTATAAAAGCCGATATTGCCCGAGGGATCGGTAGCCAAGTATGATCGAAGCGCCAGATTGATCATACTGGCAACGGTTATAACCGCCAACACCAGCGGCACGTTCGTGTTCCAACGGCGATGCGAGAATGCAATTAGCGTGAGTATGATGTAAGCATGTTCTTCGACGCATAAAGACCATACATGTCCTAGGGCCGACATCTTCTCTCCCGTTATCACGCCGAAATAGTTGAACGTGAAGGTGAGCGCCATCAGTACTTCGGTCCAACCCACGCGCAGTTTTGGCAAGAAGGGTGTCAGCGCTAAAAGGGCGAATGCCAGCGCCACGAGCGCGGGGTAGATGCGCGAAAATCGGCGCTGATAGAACATGTCAAATCGGGAGGCTCTGACGAAAAGGATTTCGGCCATCAGTCTCCCACTGAGTACGAAAAAGAAATTAACGCCCAGCGGCGCAGGATTGAGACCGAAGCTCGGCATGAAATGCCCGGCGAGGACCAGGGCGATAGCAATTCCGCGCCACCCATCAAGATAGGGGAGATGCCCCGTGAGATGAGCGGAATCCGTGCGTTCAGCAATATCCGTCATCGTGGCCATGCCAGCCCCCTCTTAGGCGCGGCAACCATTGTGATGCCGCGAACTATCCTGCCTTTGAAGATCTGTGTTGCGTAATAGGTAGCTAAACGCACCCATGCGGATGCGCCCCATAACCTCACTGCGCGTAATCGCTGAATGTCACCGGAGTCGGCGGCCGCGACGATGCACCACAAACTGCGCTAACTGTGAAATCGCCGCTCTCTCGCACCGGCTTGGGTGACATTTCACCACTCGGCGTAACCGTGAGCTCGGTGTCCGCCGACAGCGTCAAAAAGATCAGCTGCTCCATCGGGGAGACGGCGATAGCGTTTTGCACGTGAGCAGCCTTCGCGCCCACGGGACCCACATTAGCTAGCGGCGACACTGACCCAACCTTTGTTTCATGGATCAAATACGCCCCCATGGCCAGATAGCTACGAGACATTTCTAACCACACTTTTGGCGCAGGCAATTACATTCTGGAAGCGAGGTCCATTTTGGGTTCCGGCGGGTTCCGGTGACAGTATTCCGGTGACAGCGTATTTATCTTGGTTCGGTATTCCGGTGACAGTGTATTTATCTTGGTTTCGGCCTGGGCCTGCCGGGCCTGAGCGACCGGCCGACCGCGCTTTCGAGTCAATCGAGAAAGGCGGCATCGCCGACCGGCCGGCCGATCCGTTCCGCCTTGCGCAGGCGCTTCACCCGGTCCTCGCGCTCTTCACCGGGCTAGTTAAATGCACTGTCACCGGAACCTCGCGATGGTGCGGAATTGACGACGCTACCGGCCGGCAGGCGCGTTGACACATTGCTTCCAGATGCCACCCACCGTGCCGAATTTCCTGCGATAGTCGATGCGACTTCCCGATCCTTCCGGATAAACCGAGAAGGCCAGAGACACCCCGCCATAGCCGTTCTTGATCAGCACGACCTTCGATCCGTCTTCCTGATCGAGCGCCGCCGTATTATTTTTGTTTGCGAGGCAGAAAGCAACCTTGGTCATCGAGTCCGGCGAGTGAAAAGTCTCCGTCACCGGCTCGCTCAAGACCGTTTGTGTCGAAGCACAACCGGCCAACAAGGTCACACAGGCCAACACTCCCATAAACTGTTTCATGATTTCCCCCGTCCAAAATGCGGCCCGCCGCCGCATGAGTTGTCCGATCCAACGCCGCACGGTCAAGAGGGGCAAAGATTGCTAAATGGATGAGATTGAACCATTTTGGATATAGATTGCGCGATTATTTCTGTCGGTAGTTAAATGCACTGTCACCGGAACCCGTCACCGGAACTCCGATTTCTTTATTCTATTCCACACCTCGACACCCAACAGCAACACCGCACCAGAAACTGACAAGATATGACCACTTTGTCTTCCTGACAAAATCAAGACACCGCCAACGGCCATTAGACAAGCGGATATCCATTTCATGGTGCTTTCTACCTTCCAAAGGTTCCGGTGACAGTGCAGTCATCTTGGTTTCGGCCCGGGCCGGCCGGGCCTGAGCGACCGGCCGGCCGATCCGTTCCGCCTTGCGCAGGCGCGTCACCCGGTCCTCGTTCTCTTCGCCGGGGTAGTTAAATGCACTGTCACCGGAACCTGTCCGGAACCTTAAATGCACTGTCACTGGAACCACCCTAGATGCCGAGGCCGACGAAGACAGCTAGCGCAACAGTTCGCTCACCAGCGAGGGCTTCTTGGCTATCATCGCGAGCAGCACCTGGGCTGGACCGGTCGGCCGCCGGCGGCCCTGCTCCCAGTTGAGCAGCGTGCCCTTGGCGACACCGATGCTGCGCGCGAACGCGCCCTGCGACAGACCGGTGCTGGCCCGGATGGCCGCGACATCGACGGCAGGCACCGCGACACGATGGACGACGGCACCCGTCTCCTTACCCTCCGCGAAGGCCAGGGCCTCGGTCAGCCCCTGCTTGATGCTCTCAAAAGCGCTCATTGCCGGTCTCCATAATGTGCGAGCAGGGCCCTGCTCATTGCGATGAGGTCGGCCTGCTCCGCTTTGCTCAGATTGTCCTTCTCGTTCTTGGCGAACAGCGTCACCAGAAAGACCGGGACATGCACGCCGCCGAACACATAGATGGTCCGGTAGCCGCCGCTCTTGCCGCCGCCCTCGCGGGCGATGCGGATCTTGCGCAGGCCGCCGCCCAGCGAAATGCCCGCTTCCGGGTTGGCGGCGATAGTGTCCACCAGCGCGGCGCGTTCCTCGTCGGACATGATGGCCTTGGCCCGCCGCAGGAACTCGGGCAACTCCACCACGGTCTGCAAGCCGGTCATTCCCATCATATATATGCCAATGGCGTATAAGTCAATGACGCATAGTGACGACATGACGCTGTAGTCATTGGGTTCCGGTGACAGTGTAGTCATCTTGGTTTCGGCCCGCGCCTGCCTGAGCGACCGGCCCGCCGCGCGCCTTCGAGCCGATCGAGAAAGGCGGCATCGCCGACCGGCCGGCCCATCCGTTCCGCCTTGCGCAGGCGCGTCACCCGGTCCTCGTCCTCTTCGCCGGGGTAGTTAAATGCACTGTCACCGGAAGCCTGTCACCGGAACCCGGAACCTGACATGCGGTGTGTCCTGGTGCGGCGCCTGAGCAGCGGCGGCACAGGGGGCTATGCTGGCAACGGGTTCTGCACGAACCGTTCGAAGCCCCTTCCTCGGGTGTTGAGGCCCATCCAGGCATCGGCGATCGCGCCGATGTCGAGCGCGATGCCGCCCAATCGCCTGATGCGCGCGCAATAGACCTTGCCCAGTATCCCGCCCGCAACCAGGAAGCAGGCGCCGCGATGAGGTACCTCGATCTCCGCCATCAACCGATCGAACACCCGGGGGAAATGTTCGCCGCGATTGGCACGTTCCTCGGCCCGGTCCAGGCGGGACTCGCCGGGGATGAGATATTCGGCCCAAGCAGGAATGCCGATGTGCCTTGCCAGGCGATCGGCCATGCCGCGGTGCGGCGAAATGACGCCGATGAACGGCTGGCCCGAAAGCAATTCCCGAAAGAACGGGTCGCGATCATTGACGAAGAGCAAATTGGCCGCCTCCGTGAGCATCTTCATCCCCGGACTTGCGATCTTGCCTGCCCATATCTCCAGAGCCGCACGGTAGGCCCAATGCCGCCTGTCGGTGTCGAACACCGCCCCCGACGTCAGGCCCAGCATATCCGCGGCGCGATAGGCATCCTCCACCTGGTCGACGAGCCCCTCAAGCCGCACCTGCTCGACGGCGCGGATGTCCTGCCCGAACCAGCAGGACCATATCTGCTGCAGCATCGCCGCGAGGTCGGCTGCCGCCATATCCGGGAACAGTTCAGGGTTCATGGCTGCCGCGAACCTGCCTTCTCCGTCACTGCCGCGGATCAGGGAGAATGGGTCGCCGGCTTCAATCCGTGCCCTCAGATATCGCCACAGGCGATCGAGCGGGATCCACCGATCGTCCGCTTCGCGCTCGCGCAGCGTGTCGACGAAGCCCGGAGGGATCGTCGCCGCGAGTTTGTCGTGGGCGGATGCGGCGTGCGTATTGACGATATTGGCGGGATCATCGAGGTCGAGGCGCCGTCGAACCGATGCGGGCAAGCCGGAAAAGGGCGTATGCCGGCGCATGAGTTCGGCCAGCGAGACGCGTGTCGCCGGATCGTCCTCTTGCCTTTGGTGCAACATCATCAGCGGAACCGCTGCGAGCTCCGGGCGCGGAGATTGGACGAGGAGACCTGCCACCCTCTTGAGGCCGGGTGGATCTGTCCAGCGCAATTCTATCGCGAGCTCCGCCAGCGGGTCGGGATTGCCGTCGATCATGCGCGTTTCGATCTCGCACAACTCGAGCGCCATGGTTGCGGTGGCCCGGCCACGGAGCATAGCGCCTCTCAGCCAGCGAGCCGCCTCGTCCATGCTCCCCGCTTCCCGGCAATGCCGTGAATAGGCATGCTGCGTCGGCGCCGTCGGCCCGTCGAGAGTCAGCGCGTGGCGAAGAATGTCGAGTGCGGCCTCCCGTTCGCCGTGGGTGGCAAGATAGTCTGCCGCCTCGATCAATATCTGCGGGCATTGGCGCCCACCCTCCGCTGCCGCCCTGACCTGGCTGGTGGATCCGGTCGCCTTTGCCGCTGCGAGGGCATGGGCTGCGCGCTCTGTCGCAAGGACCTCTTCAATGAACATGCTGGGTTCCGGTGACGGGCTCCGGTGACAGTGTAGTCATCTTGGTTTCGGCCCGGGCCGGCCTGGCCTGAGCGACCGGTCCGCCGCGCCTTCGAGCCGATCGAGAAAGGCGGCATCGCCGACCGGCCGGCGTCACCCGGTCCTCGTCCTCTTCGCCGGGGTAGTTAAATGCACTGTCACCGGAACGCACCGGATTGGATTGTCGTGCCATGGCCGCGGGCTACCACTGATGCGCCGCCCGAGCAATTCAATGCGCTGTCACCGGATTGTTCGGATTGTTGCACGGGCTGTCCACGAGTGAACCCTATCAGGCGGCCGCCTCCAGCGCTTCGTTCGCCTCGAGCCATTCGGCCTCGACGCTTTCGAGCTCGCGCTCGGTGTCGGCGCGCAGCTTCATCAGTTCGGTCATCGTGCGCCTGGCATCGGCGGGCGTCGCCGCTTTCGGGTCGAACAGCGCGCGGTCGATCTCGGAGCGGCGGGCGGTGAGGCTGGCGATGCGGGCCTCGAGCGACTTGATCGACTTGCGCAGCGCCTGGCTCTTCTCGCGCGCCTGCGCCGCCGCCTTGCGATCGTCCTTGCGGCCGCCGCCCTTGGCCTGGGCTTCGCCGGCCCTGGGCTGGTTCCGGCCGAGGATCAGATCGGTATAGTCTTCGAGGCTGCCGCCGAATTCGCTCGCGGTGCCGCCGTCGACCAGCACCAGCCGGTCGGCGGCCAGCTCGATCATGTGCCGATCGTGGCTGACCACCACGACCGAACCGTCATAGGCATTGAGCGCCTGGACGAGCGCCTCGCGCGCGTCGACGTCAAGATGGTTGGTCGGCTCGTCGAGGATCAGCATGTGCGGCGCGTCGCGGGTGATCAGCGCCAGCGCCAGCCGCGCCCGCTCGCCGCCCGACAGCTTGCCGACCTTGGTGGTGGCCTTGTCGCCCGAAAAACCGAAGCGGCCGAGCTGCGCGCGCACCGCGCCGGGGGTGCTGCCGCGCATCAGCCGGGTCATATGTTCGAGCGGGGTATCGTTGCCGTCGAGTTCCTCGACCTGATATTGGGTGAAATAGCCGACGCGCATCTTGCCCGCCGCGCTTATGGCGCCGTCCATCGGCTTGAGCTGGGCGGCGAGCAGCCGCGCGAGCGTGGTCTTGCCATTGCCGTTGCGGCCGAGCAGCGCGATCCGGTCGTCGGGATCGAGCCGCAGGTTGAGCCGCTGCAGAATCTGCCGCCCCGGCGCATAGCCCACACTCGCGGCGTCGAGCGTCACCAGCGGCGGCTTGAGCCCGTCCGACGGCGAAGGGAAGTCGAACGACAAGGTCGGATCCTCGACCATCGCAACGATCGGCTGCATTTTCGCAAGCGCCTTGGCGCGCGACTGCGCCTGCTTGGCGGTCGAGGCGCGTGCGCTGTTGCGGGCGATATAGTCCTGGAGCTTGGCGCGCTGGGCGTCCTGCGCCGCCTTGGCGGCGGCGAGCTGCGCGGCGCGTTCGGCGCGCTGACGCTCGAAACTGTCGTAGCCGCCGGTGTAGAGGGTGGTCTTGCCGCCTTCGAGATGGAGGATATGGTCGACGACATTGTTGAGCAGATCGCGCTCATGGCTGATCACGACCATCATCGCGGGATAGCTCTTCAGGAAACTTTCGAGCCATAGGGTCGCTTCGAGATCGAGATGGTTCGAAGGCTCGTCGAGCAACAGCAGATCGGGCTCGGAAAACAGCAGCGCGGCGAGCGCGACGCGCATCTTCCAGCCACCCGAATAGCTGTCGAGCGGCCGCCCCTGCATGTCCTCGTCGAAGCCGAGCCCGACGAGGATCCGAGCGGCGCGCGCCGGCGCGGTATAGGCGTCGATCGCGTTCAACCGCTCGTGGATCTCGCCCAGCCGGTCGGGATCGTGGCAATGCTCGCTCTCGGCCAGCAGCGCGGCGCGCTCGACGTCGGCCGCCAGCACGGTTTCGATCGGGGTCGCCGCGCCGCTCGGCGCTTCCTGGGCGATATAGCCGATGCGCAGGCCGCGCGGCTTGTCGAGTTCGCCGTCGTCGGCCTCCATCGAACCGATCATCACCTTCATCAGCGTCGATTTGCCCGCGCCGTTGCGGCCGATCAGCCCGACGCGCGCCCTGGGCGGCAAGGCGGCCGACGCGCGATCGAGAATGGTGCGGCCCCCCAGCCGGACGGTGAGATTCGAGAAATTCAGCATCGCGCGCCGATAGAGCATTTCGCGGGAGGACGAAATGGTTGCGCTGCAACATTTATCGTCGCGCTTGAAGCCGCCGGGCCGCTGAACCAATAGTGTCGGCGATTCGACGACCGAGAGGGCCTCATGACCGGTATCTACCCTGTTCCCGCCGAGTGGGCCGCGCGCGCGCGGGTCACGGCGGCCGATTATGCGGCGCTTCATGCGCGGTCGCTGGCTGATCCGGATGGCTTTTGGCTTGAGCAGGCGAGACGCCTCGAGTGGATCAAGCCGCCGACGCGGAGCGACGAGAGTTCGTTTGCGGAGGCCGATTTTCAGGTGAAGTGGTTCGCCGACGGCGAGCTCAACGTGAGCGTCAACTGCCTCGACCGGCACCTCGCGGAGCGCGGGGACGCGGTGGCGATCCTGTGGGAGCCCGACAGCCCGGACGAGGCGCCGCGCCGCTTCACCTATCGGCAGGTTCATGCCGAGGTGTGCCGGCTCGCCAATGTGCTCAAGGCGCAAGGGGTGGGCAAGGGGCACCGCGTCACCATCTACCTGCCGATGATCCCCGAGGCGGCGTTCGCGCTGCTCGCCTGCGCGCGGATCGGGGCGATCCATTCGGTGGTGTTCGGGGGGTTTTCGCCCGATGCGCTGGCGGGGCGGATCCAGGACTGCGACAGTTCGGTCGTGATCACCGCCGACAGCGGGCGGCGCGGCGGCAAGCTGGTCCCGCTCAAGGCCAATGTCGATGCGGCGGCGAAGCATTGCCCGAGCCTCAAGACGGTGCTGGTGTTCGAGGCGACGGGAAGCGGGGTGGCGATGGAGCCGGGCCGCGACCTTTGGTTTCATGAGGCGGCGGCGGGCGTGCCGGCCGATTGCCCGCCCGAGCCGATGAACGCCGAGGATCCGCTGTTCATCCTCTATACGAGCGGCTCAACCGGCAAGCCCAAGGGGGTGCTGCACACATCGGGCGGCTATCTGCTGTGGGCGAGCCTCACCCATGAGCTGTGCTTCGACTATCGCCCGGGCGAGATCTACTGGTGCGCCGCCGATATCGGCTGGGTCACCGGGCACAGCTATATCGTCTACGGCCCGCTCGCCAACGGCGCGACCACGCTGATGTACGAGGGCGTTCCCAACTGGCCCGACGCAAGCCGGATCTGGCAGGTGGTCGACCGCCACCAGGTCAACATCCTGTTCACCGCGCCGACCGCGCTGCGCGCGTTGATGAAGGACGGCGATGATTATGTGAAGGCGACCTCGCGCAAGAGCCTCCACCTGCTCGGCACGGTCGGCGAGCCGATCAACCCCGAGGCGTGGCGCTGGTATCATGAGGTGATCGGCGAAGGGCGCTGCCCGATCATCGACACCTGGTGGCAGACCGAGACCGGGGCGGCGATGATCGCGCCGTTGCCGGGGGCGACCGCGCTCAAGCCGGGATCGGCGACGCTGCCGATGCCGGGGGTCGAGCCGCAGCTGGTCGACGCCGAGGGCCGGCTGCTCGCGGGCGCGGCCGAGGGCAATCTGGTCATCGCGCGGAGCTGGCCGGGGCAGATGCGCACCGTGTGGGGCGATCATGCGCGCTTCTTCCAGACCTATTTCACGGCCTATCCCGGCAAATATTTCACCGGCGACGGCTGCCGCCGCGACGAGGACGGCTATTATTGGATCACCGGCCGGGTCGACGATGTGATCAACGTATCGGGCCACCGCATGGGCACCGCCGAGGTCGAGAGCGCGCTCGTGCTCCACGCCAAGGTCGCCGAGGCGGCGGTGGTCGGCTTCCCGCACGACATCAAGGGCCAGGGCATCTACGCCTATGTCACCCTCAACGCCGGCGAGGAGACCAGCGAGCCGCTCAGGAAGGAACTGCGCGACTGGGTCCGTACCGAGATCGGCCCGATCGCCACCCCCGACGCGATCCAGTTCGCACCCGGCCTGCCCAAGACCCGCTCGGGCAAGATCATGCGCCGCATCCTGCGCAAGATCGCCGAAGGCGACGTC
>Ga0157380_10001024_pt1 | contig 17823 bp, 13 predicted proteins | sample S35metaG_FD_119757 | JGI IMG/M metagenome (GOLD analysis project Ga0157380, IMG submission 119757) | Switchgrass rhizosphere microbial communities from Kellogg Biological Station, Michigan, USA - S3-5 metaG | ecosystem: Host-associated > Plants > Roots > Rhizosphere > Soil | place: USA... | reverse complement strand
TCCTGAACTCTGTTCGTTTTAATTCTTTGATGGCTTCATCCAAAATCTTTTGATACATTTCAAAACCAATCTCTGCCATAAATCCACTTTGCTCACCTCCCAGCATATTTCCTGCGCCACGTATATCCAGATCGCGCATGGCAATCTGGAAACCACTGCCCAACTCACTGTGTTGTTCTAATGTTTGCAATCTTTTCTTCGAATCATTTGGAAGCGTACTCATGGGAGGCGCTAACAAATAACAAAAAGCCTTCTTATTACTTCTTCCCACCCTTCCCCTCAATTGATGAAGATCACTCAATCCAAATTGATGAGCATTATTTACAATGATGGTATTTACATTTGGAATATCCACGCCGCTTTCCACAATATTGGTACATACCAATACATCGTATTTCTTATCTATGAAATCGAGAATGCGTTCTTCCAGTTCATGACCTTCCAATTGTCCGTGCGCAAAACCAATACTCAGGTCGGGACAAAGGCCTTGTATTAAACCCGCCATTTCCGGAAGCCCTTGCACTCTATTATGAATAAAAAAGATTTGCCCGCCTCTTTCTGTTTCAAAATAAATGGCATCCCTGATAAAATCTTCGTTGAAGAGTTGTACTTCCGTTTGTATCGGTTGGCGATTAGGAGGTGGGGTATTGATTATACTGAGATCACGTGCGCCCATCAGACTAAATTGCAGGGTTCTTGGAATAGGCGTTGCGGTAAGTGTTAAGCAATCTACATTCGTACGGAGTGTTTTTATTTTTTCTTTATGTGCTACTCCAAATTTCTGTTCTTCATCAATTACCAATAATCCAAGATCCTTAAACTTCACTTCTTTACCGAGCAATGTATGGGTGCCAATGATGATGTCAATTTTACCTTCCTCTAATTTTTTTAATGTTTCTTTTTTGTCTTTGGCTGATTTAAACCGATTCACATAATCCACCGTTACCGGGAAATCTTTTAAACGATCCTTAAATGTTTTGTAATGTTGAAAAGCAAGAATCGTAGTAGGCACCAGTATGGCAGCTTGTTTTCCATCCACGCATGATTTGAACGCTGCTCTTATCGCGATCTCTGTTTTACCAAATCCTACATCACCACATACCAGCCTGTCCATTGGAGATGGCGATTCCATATCTTTTTTTACATCTGCGGTCGCCTTACTCTGGTCAGGAGTATCCTCATAAATAAAAGAAGCTTCCAACTCAGTTTGCATATAATTATCGGGCAGGTGCTGAAACCCTTGCTGGGCCTTGCGTTGAGCGTATAGTTGAATAAGATCGAAAGCAATTTCCTTTACTCTTGTCTTTGTTTTTTCTTTTAGTTTGTTCCAGGTATCGCTGCCCAGTTTATTTACTTTAGGTATAGAACCTTCTTTACCCGTGTACTTGGAAATTTTATGAAGCGAGTTGATATTTACATAAAGAATATCACTGTCTTTATAAATTATGCGTACCGCTTCCTGCAATCTTCCATTCGCTTCTATTTTTTGCAAACCGCTATAAACACCTACACCATGATCAATATGCGTTACATAATCTCCGGGTTGTAACTCACGCAGAGTACGAAGCGTTAAAGCCTTATTTTTATTATAAGCCTGTTTTACTTTGTATTTATGATAGCGTTGAAAAACCTGGTGATCGGTATAACACACTACTTTGATATCCTCATCAATAAATCCTTCGTGTATGGATACTGGTATGGGCGTAAACTGTATCTCCGCCTTCAAATCCTCAAAAATACTATGCAGGCGTTCCAGTTGTCGTGGATTATCAGCAAATAAATAAAGCGCGAATCCTTTAGCTGCCCAGCCCTTTAAATCACGGATGAGGATATCGAACTGGCGATTGAAGGCGGGCTGGCTTTTTGTGGCGAATGATATTTTGAGAGCTGAATCGTGAGTCGTGAGTGGTGAGTCGTGAGTGGAACCCTGAGAGCTGGCAAGACCAAATTCGATTACGGAAAATCTTTTTATCCGATCAAAGGCATCAGTTGCTGTTACAAAATCTTCTTGCTTTACTACTGCCTTTAAAGCTTTATCATCTTCCTCTTTACTCCAGTCTCCTTTCTTACTCCCGACTTTCGACTCCTGACCGCCGACTACCGACTGCAATTGCATCCAGAGTTGAAGATCTTCATCCTCTTGTATCAATCTTTCCCGGGTAAGCACAGCATCTTGCAACCAAAACACCGTATTCTCAGGCATAAATTCAAACAACGAAATCTTTTCCCCGCTATCAAATTGTGTTTCTACATTGGGAATTATCGTTACCTGTAGCAGCTTGCGTTCACTTAGTTGTGTTTCGGGATCAACGATTCGGATGGAGTCCACATCATTTCCGAATAACTCAATACGATAAGGCTTTTCATTTCCGAAAGAATAAATATCCAAAATACCGCCGCGTAATGCGAATTGTCCGGGTTCATAAACAAAATCGGTGCGTTCAAATCCATAATTCACCAATTTTTCCATCAGGCCATTCACATCCAATACATCTCCCGTTTTTATATATATGATATTGGAAGAAAGAGTGGCTGGAATCACTACTTTTTCAAACAAGGCCTCTGGATAAGTAATTAAGGCCCCTACCCGCTCGCCCATTGGAACAGAGAAACGGGTCAAAGCTTCTGTACGAAGCATAACATGGGAGGAATTGAGCAATCGGAAATTTTTCCGGTTCTTAAAAGAAGAGGGGAAATAATAAAGATTGAGTGCCCCTGTCAGGCTCTCCATTGAATTATGCAGGTAAGCCGCCGCCTCTGCATCTTCACATACAATCACATGATTCAGGCGATTACAGGCGGGATGAAGGAAAATACTTCCGATAATAAAGGCAGGGGTACTTCCTTGCAGGTTTTTTAGCTGAATTTGTTGCGGTTGGGCAAAAGAAAGTTGGTCCGCCAATTGAAAAAGGCGGGGCGAATTTTTATACTGATCCAGCAACAACTGCAAATTCATATCGCGGATGCAAATATAGCAAGCTCTTGCTAAAAAACAGGTTAGCCAACAAACTCAGTTTCAATTTAACCCGTATTTAAACCAGAACCAGTGAGAATAATCACAAAACAGGGGGGTATAAGTAAAAAGGAAAAATCACTATATTGCCAGAACCCCTTGACGCATTGATTTATAATCTTCAAACTGTACAGATGAAAAAAGGAATAATAGGAATTGTAGTGCTGCTGGTCCTCTTAGCAGGGTCCGTTTATTATTTCTATTCAAAGAATCCGGCCGAATCAAACAATCTTCTTGGCAACAATAAAGAAATAGGAGACGAAGAAGAGAAAAATGAAGAGCAAAAAGCATTTTTTGTTAAGCAGCGATGGTTGCATGAATTCGATATGCTTAAGGACCCGGCAACGGGTATTATCCCTGCTAATATCCGGCTGGAAGAGTATAAACTCGCAAGAACCATCCCTGAAAAAGAAAATGGGATTTTAAATGGTCCGGCTAACCTGAATACATATAGTGAAGCGGGTCCAAATAATGTTGGTGGACGAACCCGTGCCGTTGCCTACGATAAACGTTTCAATGGAACAACTAACCGGGTAATCATCGCCGGTTCTGTAAGTGGAGGAATCTTACGTACTACAGATGCAGGAGCTACCTGGACGAGGGTAAGTCCCGATGATGATATACATAATCTTTCTGCATTAGCTCAGGATCCAAGAGCAGGTTTTGAAGATATATGGTATGCAGGAGGCGGAGAACCTATTTCAGGATCTGCAAGCAGCGCGGGAGCGTTTTATTTAGGATTTGGCATATGGAAATCGACTAATAATGGGCAAAGCTGGACCAAGCTAACCAAACAGGTAACCGATATTGACGGTTCTACTGTTTTAGGGGGTGGAACTCTTGAAGCATTTGATAATCCCCTGGACATGGTTCATAAAATTGCTGTTAACCCAAGCAATGGAGATGTATATATAGCCGGTCATCGAAGATTGGTGCGCTCCACTAATGGAGGCACTTCCTGGAATGTTGTATTTACCGGAACAACCGCTACAACATCTGATCTTGGACAAATGGATATTGTATGTACCAATGCGGGACGATTGTATCTGGGCGTGAATGGTGGATTACCTGATACTGATAAGCGCGGAGTATGGACCTCAACAAATGGAACTGCCTGGACACATCTTGCAGGTGGATCTACATTAGGAACAGATTCGGTGGATCAGTGGAGAGGAAATTCTGCTAATGGCGACAGTAAAAGAATTGTAATGGCGTTGGCCCCTTCAAACCAAAATATTTTATATGTAACTTATGAGAATGGAGATGACCAGAGTTCTGCAACTGCAAAAACAGAAGCGGATCTGTTTAAATTAGATGCAACAGGTCCTAATGTATGGACCAATCTCTCTGCTAATGTTCCGGATTTTCCTGGCCAGATGGATGGAGTAGATCCATTTCATGTACAGTTTGGATACGATCTGATGGTTGCGGTAAAGCCAGATGATGTGAACACGGTTTTTTTGGGAGGCGTTAATTTATTCCGATCTACCAGTGGATTTACCAATACTACTGCTACTGCATGGATCGGTGGTTATGGTTCAAACTTTCCTTCAGGATTGAATATTTATGGAAGTCAGAACAACGGAAATGATATAACTAAATGGAGTCATCCGGATATGCATGTGCTGGCATTCGATCCTTCCAATTTCAATAAGGCAATTTCCGCTAATGATGGCGGCATACAAATGACGGATAATATAATGGCGAATATAGCCGGTGTTGAACCCGTACTATGGAACGTACTTAGCAATTATCAAACCTTGCAATATTATCATATAGCGATAGATCCTGGAACTGGTCGTAATAATTTTGCAGGAGGTGCTCAGGATAATGGAACGCGTTTCCGTGATGGATCTGGCGTACTAACTACTACAGCAGCCAATAATGCACAGTATCGTATCCTCAGCGGAGATGGCGGAGCGGTTGGTATCGCGAAAGTAAATGGTACTTCCCAGGATGTTTTTTCTTCTACTCAATTTGGTAATATTAATAGAGTACGTTTAAGTCCGGGAAATATTTCAGGAAGCTCTACACTAAGACCTAATGGACTAACGGTAACGCCAGGTTTGACTAATGCATTTGGAGATTTTGTTACTTATTTCAAAATCGATTTCGATAACACGAATGATCTTTACTATGTAAACTTCAACCGTTTATTCCGAACTACTTCAGCTGCTACTGTTACTTCTTCTACCTGGACCGAACTAACCGGTGTACGTTCTGCAGTAAATCCGGCTAACCCTGCCAGTGGCACAAATATCAGTATCAGCGCCCTTGAAATGACCCGTGGTGATTACTTTTCCAATCACGTACTATATATTGGCACAAGTAACGGAAAGATATTTCGTTTGAATGATCCACGTAGCGCATCCGCATCTACATCTCCTGTAAATATTACTCCTGTTATACCTGCCGTTAGCGGTTATATATCTGATATCGCAGTAAATCCCAACAATGATGATGAAGTGATGATGACGGTATCAAATTATGGAGTAACCAGCATATTCTGGACAACCAATGCAAAAAGCGCGACACCTAATTGGTTCAATATCGAAGGCAATCTCAGCTTGCCTTCTTTTAGAAGCTGTATGATAGTTGTTAAGAAAGATGCCGGTAATAATCCGGTTACCGAATATTATGTAGGAACGTCGGTTGGCTTGTATAGCGCAGTCAATATCGCTTCTATCACCCCCACCGGCTCCAATGTTAATGTGCCCTGGGTAAGAGAAGGAGGAAGCGTCTTAAATTTTGCGGTTATCAATTCAATGGATTATCGTCCGCAGGATAATACATTATTGATCGGCACCCATGGAAATGGTATGTATTTCGCGCAAACGGGAACACCTGATTTTCGTCCTAACCAAAGTACAGGCATTCCTGATCCCGTTCGGAACGACAAGAATTTTATTGTAAAAGCATATCCAACCTTAACGAAGGATAATATCAATTACCAAACTGGTAATATGTTTACTGTGAAGAAGATCTTTATTCGCGTTCATACAATAACCGGACAGCAATTGATACAAAAAGAAACTTCATATACCAGTGGTAGTTTGGATATAGGAAAACTCTCGAAAGGAGCTTATCTTCTTACTATTACCAGTGATGATTATAAACAACAGTTTGTTCAGCAATTTGTGAAAGAATAATAAGTAAGTATAGATTGGGACAGTCCGGAAGAAGATGCAGGACTACGAAGTTCTTCCGGACTTTTTATTGATTACCGTCCACAATTTATCAAAGACAATTATCGTCAAATAGCGGTATATTCCTTGATTATTAAAACTGACTGGCTCATGCCGCTATTAATGCGTACCATTCACTGCTTGCTTCTTTTGATTCTTATCTCAGTACAGGGCTCGTCACAGGAATCGTATAAAGTGAATGGCCGGGTAATTGATTTTGATACCCGTCAGCCTCTAAAAAACGCTAGTATTACTAACCGGAAAACCAAAGAAGGTACCGTAACCTCCGATAGTGGTTATTTTAGTTTATCCACCCGGGTTCCTGATATCCTCATTTTCATCTCCTCTGTTGGCTATGTAACCGTATCCAGAGATATTCATCTATTGCTGGATAACAAATCTTTTGTAGTAGAATTAAAAAGAAAAGCAGATGAGCAATTGGATTCGGTTGTAGTAAATGCATATAAGAACGATTCGAAAGTGAAATCAGTACAGATGAATATTGTGACCATTAATCCGGAAATGATCAAAAGAGCGCCTTTGTTATTTGGTGAAGCGGATATTATTAAGGCATTGGTGCTGCAACCGGGGGTAACCACCACAGGCGAAGGAGCAGGAGGGTATAATGTTCGGGGTGGTAATGCGGATCAAAACCTGGTATTGCTGGATGGCGCGCCATTATTCAACACGTCGCACCTCCTGGGTTTTTATACTTCCATCAGTCCCGATGTTGTAGAAGATATTACTTTATATAAGGGAGGCATGCCAGCGAATTATGGCGGTCGTTTGGCTTCTCTCCTGGATATGAATATAAAAAACGGCTATCAGGACAGAATGAAATACACCGGTGGTGTTGGCCCAATGAGTGCCCGCTTTTTCGCAGATGGCCCTCTTGTTAAAAATAAACTTAGTCTTACCGGTGGAGCACGCGTTGCTTATCCCAACCCAATCTTAAATCAATTGGAGGGTGATTTCGGTAATAGTCGGGCTTTTTTTTACGATGGCATTCTGAAACTTGGATTTGCCTTTAATAAGAATAATATATTATCGGTAACTGGTTACCGGAGTTATGACCGTTTCAAGTTTGACACCGTTAATTCATATGAATGGGAAACAAATTTGCTGTCATTAAATTATAGCTCATACTTCAATTCTAAACTATCATTTAAACTGAACGCGAACTACAGTCAGTTTATCTCCACCATCGATAACCTGGTAAAATATTATGAATTCGAGTTAGAATCTTCAATTACCAATAAACAGGTTAAACCGACATTAATATTTAAGCCAAATAAGAAAAACAAAATTGAAGTAGGTGGTGATTATATTTTATATGGTATTTCACCGGGAACACGTACCCCAACTTCGGACAGCAGCAATATGAATCCGCTTCATATTCAAAAAGAACAGGGCCGGGAGATGGCGGTCTTTATAAGTGATGAGATTGAATTTTCACCCGTTGTTTCACTGCAGTTGGGAGTGCGTTATGCTTTTTATGATTATCTCGGTCCGAAAACAGTTTATACGTATGAAGAAGGGGTACCCCTTTCGAAGGAAACTATCATCGATAGCATTCAGTATGGAAAAAATGAAAAGATTCAAAGCTATAAGGGATTAGAGCCCCGCATTTCCTTGAAGATTTCATTGAAGAAAGACCTTGCATTGAAGTTCAGTTATAATCGTGGGCAGCAATTCCTGCATCTTATATCCAATACCACCGCCATTTCTCCAGTTGATTTCTGGAAATTAAGCGACCCATTTGTTAAACAACAGATAGGAGATCAGTATTCGGCGGGCCTATTTAAAAACTTTAAAAACAACGTATACGAAGCGTCGGTAGAAGTTTATTATAAAACCACCAAAAATATAGTGCAATATAAAGATGGTGCCTTGTTGCTGCAGAATCCCTATATCGAAACTGCGTTGCTGAATCAACAAGGACGTGGATACGGAATAGAGTTCAGCGTATCAAAAAATATTGGAAAAGTTACGGGGCAGATTAACTATACTTACTCGAAAGCAGAAGGGCAGGTTATTACTTCTTTCCCGGAAGAAGTTGTAAATGAAGGAGAGTACTACCCATCAGAAATTGACAGGCCCCACAATCTCGCAGTAATAGCCAAGATCAAACTAGGACGCGGCTGGAGTTTCAGTACGAACTTTATTTTTAGTTCGGGACGCCCGGCAACCTATCCCGATGGAAATTATGTAATGAATGGTACGCTTGTAACCAATTATTCAAAAAGGAACCTGGATCGCTTACCGGCTTATCACCGGCTGGACGCGGGATTTACCTGGATATCGAAACGTTTTCCTGAACAAAGAAGATACAGCTTGTGGAATATCTCGTTCTATAATATTTACATGCATGAGAATGCGTATTCGATATTCTTTAAAAGAGAAGAGAGAAGACTTAACTCATATCGCCTTTCTGTTGTTGGAGGATTAATTCCTTCGGTAACCTGGAACTTTAATTTTTGATGACCATGAAGTGGATGAAAAATATAATTAGTCTAACAATACTGGCGATTGGCTTTCAATCCTGTATTAAACAGGTTACGGTCGATACCCGGACCGAAAAACCAATATTGGTAGTAGAAGGATCTATCACTACGGATACCGTACCCTACAGAGTGAGATTAACTTATTCCGGCCCTTTTACTTCTACCAGAGATATATCGGATGAACAGATTGAAAAGAATGCAATCGTAACTATTGAAGACAACGGAGGAAATGCAACACCGTTGGTCTATAAGGACAGCGGGATTTATATAACCACGGATCCCTCTTATATCGGAAAGGTTGGAAGAAGTTATCATGTAAACATTTTATTGAAAGATGGAACGCGGTTTATTTCACGACCGGAAACAATAAAACCGGTACAACCAATTTCTGCTGTTAAAGTAAATTTTATGATGGATTTCAGTATTGAATTACCAACTTACCTGAATGTGAGTGTTGATACAAAAGATCCGGCGGCAGAAGAAAATTATTATCAATGGAAGTTTTATTCCCTGATTATGCGGCAAACCTGGGGTGTGCCTTGCGGCTTTCAATGCATTAAATTCGAATATTGTTATCAAGCACAGGTTGACAACGAAATTCGTGTACTTTCTGACCAAAACATTAATGGAAATGAAATAAAGAATCAAACTGTTGGCCGTTCCTATATATATACATATGGGAATCCATATGTAGAAATAGCGCAACTTTCAATTACCAGAGAAGCCTTCCAGTTCTGGAAGCGATACCAGGATCAATTAACCCGAACCGGCGGAGTCCTCGATCCCCTCCCCGCTTCGATCAAAGGAAATGTGTACAATGCAAATAACGACGCGGATTTTGCATTGGGTTATTTTTCCGCATCGTCTGTTTTTAGAAAAAAAGTTATTATTATTCCATACAGTATTACTGAATACCTGCTTGATATTTCCGCGAGAAGCCATATACCCCAGGGATGGTTGTCTTGTTTTGAATATTATGAAAATGCCCTTCCCTATCCCGATGGCAGGTATGCTCCCCCTCCACCAGGCTGGGAAAACGCGGAACAAATAAAAGTATATTGGTAAATGCTTCCCGGATTAATTTAATTTAACACTGCTTTTAACAAAGGATTAAGTGCTGTTTTATGTAAGCGGACACTTCAATGAATCTTTTATCAAAAGGATCTTATTATGAAAAAGTCTGGTATCATCATATTGCTGATTATTAGCTCTCTTGGTTTGTATTCGCAAACAAAAACTTCATTGGTAAAGGGATATGCCTATGAACGGGAAAGCACTCCGGGTACCATTCCAAAAGTAATTGGCGAGGATGGAAAGGAATCGACCCGTACGATCCCCAGAATTAAATCGTACCAGTTATTCCTAGAGTATAAAAAAGGTACCAGTATTTATCCAACCAAAGTTTGGATTAATGGAGTTGCTTATCGGGTAAGAACGGAAAACATCAGCACGACTCCCGTTCTTTTCAAAACCAATACAATAGCTGATTCATACGAAACAGATACCCTGGTTAATAAAACAAGTAATAAGGTAATTCAGCTATTTACCAATGGAGAACTTAAACCAGTGCCTAAGTCAAAGCCGAAAAATGCAACGGGCAATATTATCGTGGAATATTCTTATAAGGGTAAAATCTATCTATACAAATTCAAAGAAATCATGAAAATTGCCCCGCAGATATTACAATAATTGTATTAGCTTGCAGAAACGATTGCCTGCCATTTCCCGGCAGCAAACTTTGAGCGGTTTAATCGACCGCTCATTTTTTTTAGTAATTATGCATAGAATTTCTCAATCCTGCTCGTAAATTAACCTAATGGCACAACCCTGGCGAAGCGGAAAAGTCATCCGCATAGAAAATGAAACTCCTGCCACCCGGCGATTCTGGATTGAAGTTCCGGAACTCCCTTCATTTGATTTTACACCCGGCCAATTTGTTACGCTTGATTTACCTATTCATGAAAAACCAAGCAAACGATGGCGCAGCTATTCCATTGCCAGTTGGCCCGATGGCAGCAATATTTTTGAATTGGTTATAGTACATCTCAATGAAGGCGCTGGTACTACTTATCTTTTTAATGAAGTAAATGTTGGCAGTGAATTAATTTTTCGCGGAGCACAGGGTGTGTTTACGCTTCCCGACCCGATAGAAAAAGATATTTACCTTGTTTGCACCGGTACAGGCATCGCCCCTTTTAGAAGTATGGCCCATCATATAAAATTGAACAATATCCCGCATAAGAATTTATACCTGATTTTCGGAAGTCGCACAAAAGCCGATCTGCTTTATTACGATGAACTGAATCAATTACAGGCTGATCTGAAAAGCTTTTATTATCTCCCCACTTTATCGCGTGAGCAATGGGAAGGGAAATCAGGCTATGTACATTCTATATACGAGGAACTATGCCGGACTAAGATGGGTAGTTCTGGTGAACTATCGCCAGCCGGCTTTTATTTATGCGGATGGAAGAATATGATTGATGAAGCTAAGCAACGCATTACCGCGTTGGGTTATGATAGAAAAAGCATTCACCAGGAATTGTACGGTTGAAGCTTATCCTCCCGATTGATGTTTTATAACCGGTTGCGTACCCAATAACTTTTTACGGGCTGCAGCATCGGGTAACTTCTCGGTATTTTTTTCATCTTTAGACGCCGCAATGGAGATTACAGGAATAGACGATTCGCTCATCGTTTTAAGCAGTTCGATTTTTTCCCTCTGGAGTTGCAGGATCTCTGCATGACTGGCCAATATTTCATTTTCCAATTCACTCACTTTTTTCCTAAGCGAAGCGCTCTTACTCGTACGGGAGATGTATCCAATAAGAACACAGAAGGCGGCAAATCCAGCAAACAGGAAAAGATTCGTTACGTTCAGTTCAATGGAAGCAAGCATAAGCAGTTTGTTTCAGGATACTAACTGGTAATTCTCGATTGGATATATTACCGGTAAAAATAAAATGCCTTTTATTATTCAGGGTATGAAAATGAAAATTATAGAAACAAAAATAGATCATGAAATATGATTTTCCACAATCTCTTTTATCATGTTAATAGCAATCCTTTCCTGTAGCATCGTATCCCGGTATCGTATAGTTACGCAATTGTCTTCTTTACTCTGGTGATCGATGGTTATACAAAAAGGCGTTCCTAATGCGTCCATTCTACGATAACGTTTGCCAATCGCGTCTTTTTCTTCGTAAAAACAACGGAAATGCTGTTTACAATCATTCATAATATCACGAGCGATTTCCGGTAATCCATCTTTTTTAACCAGTGGCAGTATGGCCAGTTTTATGGGTGCCAGCTTGGGTGGCAGTTTTAACAAAACCCGGCTATCCTGCTTTTCAGGCGTACTTAAATCCTCCTCCATATAAGAGTTACTCATTACGAGCAAGAACATTCTATCTAAACCAATGGACGTTTCTATTACATACGGAATATAGTTACCAAATGGTTTGCCTGTGCTCTCATCAATATCATTATCGAAGTACTGCAACTTCTTTTTGCTGAACTGCTGATGCTGGGTAAGATCATAATTTGTACGCGAATGGATACCTTCCACCTCTTTGAAACCAAAGGGAAAATCAAATTCTATATCACCGGCATTGTCTGCATAAAAAGCTGGTTTAGCGTGCGGATGCCACCGGTATTTATCAGCCGGTATGCCTAAACTGGTATGCCATTTCTGCCTTTCCTCTTTCCAGTATTCGAACCATTGCTTTTGTGTACCCGGACGGACAAAAAATTGCATTTCCATTTGTTCAAATTCCCGCATTCTGAAAATGAACTGGCGGGCTACAATCTCGTTTCGGAAGGCTTTACCGATCTGTGCAATACCAAAAGGTATTTTCATCCGACCAGTTTTTTGCACATTTAAGAAGTTGACGAAAATACCCTGGGCAGTTTCGGGTCGGAGATACACTTTATTATCTCCGTCTTCCGAGGAAGCGGTAGATCCAAATTCCGTCGCGAACATTAAATTGAATTGGCGGATATCCGTCCAGTTAGCAGTGTCGCTTACCGCGCATTTAATTTTATTATCCTCGATCAATTTTTTCAAACCCGCAAAGTCATCTTTAGCCAATAAAGCTTCCATCAATTCAATCAGTTCGTCTGCTTCTTTTTCTTTGCCACCTGTTTTTAGCTGGTCCGCGTGCGCTTCTATTAGATGATCCACCCTGTAACGCTTCTTACTGTCTTTATTATCAATCATCGGGTCGTTGAAATTATCAACATGTCCGCTTGCCTTCCAGGTAGTTGGGTGCATGAAAATGGCAGCATCAATTCCCACGATATTCTCGTGCAACTGGGTCATGCTCTTCCACCAATAATCCCGGATATTCTTTTTTAACTCACTTCCCCATTGACCATAATCATATACTGCCGCCAATCCATCGTAGATCTCGCTGGAAGGAAAAATAAAGCCGTATTCTTTGCAATGGGAAATAATTGCCTGGAACCTGTTCGTGTCATTTGCCATAGTGGCGCAAAGATAAGGAGAGAAGACGCTTCTCGCTGTTCGCTACTCGTACGTTTTGTTAGTATGAAAATGAATTTTTTAAAGTGAATCTACGAGCAGCGAATGGCGAATAGCGAGCAGCCCTCATTCCTTCTTCTCTGCCCCTGGAACCTCAATCACGGTTTTAGTTTCCGGTTGTAACTGGATAGATTGTTCCGATTCCACTTCTATTTCCTGTATCCAAACAGCATATTCAGATGGATAAATCCTGGAACCTGTATGCACCACATACACGTGTGTAAATACAGCGCCAAAATAGAGGATCATTGCAGAATAATAAACCCACACAAGAATTAGAATTACAGAACCTGCAGCACCATACGATGTAGATAGTCGGCTTTGCCCCAGGTAAAATCCGATCAGAAATTTTCCGATCATGAATAAGATTGCGGTAGTAAATGCTCCTATCCGGATATGTTTCCATTTTATCCGTGCATCGGGCAGTACTTTAAATATAATGGCGAATAAAAAAGAGGTGATTAAAAAAGTAAACAGAAGATTGAAGGAATAAGCCAGGTAAACGGTAACCTGCGGAAATGTATTAGTAAGGTGATTGATTAATATATCCATCAAACTATTTACAATCAGTGAAACCAATAATAGAAAACCAAGACTCACTACAATTGAAAAAGAAAGAAGGCGGTTAAAAAGCATTTTGAGAATCCCCCATCGCTTTCTTGGCTTTGCTTTCAGTTTCCAAATATGGTTGATGGAATCTTGTATCTCACTGAATACACTGGTAGCTCCTATTACCAATGTTATTATACCGAAAATAGTAACCCAATAACTATCTTTCGAAAAAGCGGCCGCTCGTATTGTCTCTTGTATTTGCAATGCGGCATCATGCCCTACAAAACTGCTGATTTGCCCATAGAGTGATCCTTCAATGGCTTCCCTGCGATAGAAAATATCACTGACCGCGATAATGATAATCAGCATTGCGGGCAGGGAGAAAATAGTGTAATAGGCTAGCGCTGCACTCAGTTTAAACACCTTGTTATCGATAAAATCGGAAAACGATTTCCGGGTAACGCTCCATGTATTTTTAATAGCCGCTCTCATGTAGTCTTATTTCAATTTATCGTTGTTCTTATGTCGCTCAGCATCACGGATAGTCTTTTTTTCAAAATTGCGTTGCAAAGCTTCGGCCAGATTCACACCTGTTTGATTGGCGAGACAGATCAGGACCCACAATACATCCGCCATTTCATCATCGAGCTTATTATTTTTATCTGATTCTTTGAAAGATTGTTCTCCATAAATACGTACCATCAATCGCGATAACTCTCCCACTTCTTCCATTAAAATACCCAAATTGGTAAGTTCATTGAAATAACGCACTCCCGTTGTTTTAATCCAGGTATCCACCTGTTGCTGCGCGGATTCTATTGTCATGGTATTTCGGTTGTGAAATGGAGAAAATGAATTGTCAAAGGTCAAAGGTGAAAGGTCAAAGGTGAAAGATTTTCAAATTTAATAAGGAATGCAAAATGAACGGAGACTTTTTCACTTTTCACCTTTCACTTTTCACCTTTCACCTTTCACTTCTCACCTTTCACTTCTCACCTTTCACTTCTCACGACTCACTACTCACCACTCACGTTTCTACTCCCGATTCTTCGTATCTATCATTATCGTAACCGGTCCATCATTGATCAATCCTACTTTCATATCAGCCCCAAATTCGCCGGTGGCAATCGGCTTACCCAGGTCTTGTTCCAGTTGCTTAATAAGTTGACCGTACAAGGGTATCGCTATTTCGGGTTTGCTAGCCTTTATATAAGAAGGTCGATTCCCTTTTTTGGTAGCGGCATGCAGGGTAAACTGGCTCACCAGGAGGATGTTACCGGCTATTTCTTTTACCGACAGATTCATTACTCCATTTTCGTCGTTAAATATGCGCAGGTTTACAATTTTGGCGCTCAACCAAACAATATCTTCAGTGTTATCAGCGTCTTCTATCCCGGCCAATACCAACAAACCATTTTGAATAGAAGAACGTATTATACTATCGATAGTTACATTGGCCTCACTAACCCGTTGAATGACTGCCCGCATAGTTGATTTTATAAATTTTACCTTTGGCTGATGAAGATAGATGTTTCAAAAGAAATACAATTTAGAACAGCCCGAAGCGGGGGTAAGGGTGGTCAGAATGTAAATAAGGTGGAAACCATGGTAGAGGGCTATTTTTATATTAGTGGATCATCCTTCTTGACCGAGGAGGAGAAAGGATTGATTACTAGAAAATTAGCTAATAAGGTAAATTCGGAAGGATTTTTGCAAGTTAAGAGCCAAGTTCACCGTAGCCAGTTGGAAAACAAGGCGGAAGTTGTGAAAAAGCTGAATGCTTTAATTGAACAAGCGCTGAAGAAAGTGAAGAAACGGATACCAACCAAGATCAGCAAGGCATCAAAGGAGAAAAGATTGGAGAGCAAGAAAAAGCAGTCGCTGCATAAACAAAACCGTAAAAAACCAAGCCACAAAGATTATTAATACCCGTTCTATGAAACACCCTTTGCTTTATTATTCATTTCGTTTTATATATGGCTCATTGGTCATTTTATTCCTGTTTACCTCCTGCAAAAAAGAATATAGTGCAGAAGACATTCCGATCCCCCCGGTAGTAAAAGATCATAACATACTATTGAAGTTCAAGGCTGTCGTAAATGATACAGTTCCTTTGGCATTTGACACCGCCACCTATACTAATTTTTTCAAGGAACCCTTTACCGTACATGCTTTCAAATTTTATATTCATGGTATTGAAATGATCAATACGGATTCAGGCAGGGTGTTCCGTATAAGTGCAAATAAATATTTCCTGGTAGATTTTTCAGATACTACAACTACTACCCTTAAACTTACCATTTTACCCTATTTATACAATCGTCTTAGTTTTGTAATTGGCGTTGATAGCGCAAGGAATGTAAGTGGAGCACAAACAGGAGCGCTTGATCCGGCTAATGGAATGTTCTGGACATGGAACACGGGTTATATTATGGCAAAGTTGGAAGGAAATGCCGTTGGAAGAGGCGCGTTTGAATATCATATCGGTGGATTCAAGGAACCCGATAATGTGCTAAAAAAACCTACCTTACTTTTTCCTTTTGGACAAACAATAGATCTTAAACCTGAAAAAAATACCGAGATCATTGTAACAGCTAATATCAGCAGTTGGTTTTATAATCCGCATGACCTGCGCTTCCGTGATAACCCGGTTTGTACTACACCCGGACCGCTCGCAAAGCAGATCTCCGAAAACTATTCGAAGATGTTTACTGTTGTTAGTGTAATAAATGAATAGCAGTGACTACCCGCTTAACAATACGAATCTTTTTACTGGTTGCAACCTGCGTTGTAATTATTAATGCTTGTAAAAAATCAGATACTGAAAAAAAGGGACCCACTCCTATTACATTTAAAATACCAGCTGGTTTCCCTGACCCTTTTTATAAATTCACTAATAACCCATTAACCGAAGAAGGTTTTGAATTGGGTCGTAAACTATTTTATGATGGCATTCTATCCAAAGACGGCAATTTCCCTTGTGCTTCCTGTCATCAGCAGTTTGCCGCTTTCGCAAATTTTGATCACAATCTGAGTCATGGATTCAATAACCAATTTACCACCCGCAATGCACCGGCTCTTATCAACCTTGCCTGGCATAAAGAAATGCATTGGGATGGAGGCATTAATAATATAGAAGTTCAGCCACTCGCTCCTCTCACTGCCCCTAATGAAATGGCAGAAGATATAAATACCGTTATCCTGAAATTGCAATCGGATTCTTTATATCCTTCCCTATTCAAGTCGGCATTCGGCGATGAAACAATCAACAGCCAACGCATGTTATTCGCCATTGCGCAATTTGTTGGTTCGATGGTTTCTGCCGATAGTAAATATGATAAAGTAAAAAAAGGACAAGCGGTTTTTACGGACCCGGAGAGAAATGGCTACCAGTTGTTCCAGGTTAAATGCGCCAGTTGCCACGCCGAACCATTGTTCACCGATCTGAGTTTCCGGAATACCGGCTTACCCGTCGATCCTCAATTAAAGGATATTGGTCGAATGCGAATTACTAATAAAATTGAAGATTCACTGAAATTTAAAGTGCCCACCCTGCGCAATGTGATGATCACCTTTCCCTATGCACACGATGGCAGATTTGCTTCCGTTAGAAATATGATGGACCATTACAGCGATGGTGTACAAGACGGGCCAACAGTAGATCCGCTAGTAAAAAATAAAATTCTGCTATCAACTTTAGATAAGTTTTACCTCACTCAATTCTTATATACGCTTACAGACTCCGCGTTTTTGAAAGATAAAAGATTTTCGCAACCGGAGTGAGAAGAAAGCTGCTAGCTATTAGCTTTTAGCTACAAGCTACGTTGTGGAATTAAACAGCGTGTTTATATTTTATTGGAGTCAGGCTTGAAGCTGGTATCCGCCGTGGCGGATCAAAGCTTCTTCAAAAATCAATCGGCGGCAGATTCTGCAACTTCAACTGCTTCTGGTATTCTCTCTCATATTTCTTATTATGCTTTATCCCAACACTTGTGGCCACCCCACTCATCGACATATTTACCCAAT
>Ga0157380_10001023_pt1 | contig 17824 bp, 18 predicted proteins | sample S35metaG_FD_119757 | JGI IMG/M metagenome (GOLD analysis project Ga0157380, IMG submission 119757) | Switchgrass rhizosphere microbial communities from Kellogg Biological Station, Michigan, USA - S3-5 metaG | ecosystem: Host-associated > Plants > Roots > Rhizosphere > Soil | place: USA... | reverse complement strand
CGAAAAGATCCAGGAAGTCCGCTCGCGTGCCGAAGAGTCGTTGGGCCGTGCCAAGGTCCGGCTCGCCGAAGCCGAAACGGAAGCCAGGAAGCAGGCACGCGAAGTGGCAGATGCCACCGAGGAATACGTGCGCGAGAATCCATGGCAGTCGATCGGCATTGCGGCAGGCGTGGGATTGCTGCTCGGTGTCCTAATCGCTCGCCGTTGATCGTGCCTCGCACGGGAGATGCCTGAACTAGATGGACGCCCTTCCCGAAGATGAACCGCGCGGCTCGGCGAGCGCCTTGTTCAAGTCGCTGAACACGTTCGCCGGCACGGTCGTCAACATCGCGCATACGCGGCTGCAGTTGCTCACTACCGAGTTGCAGGAGGAAGTGCAACGGGCGGCGGAGCTGGTCATCTGGGCTTTCATCGCGCTGTTTGCCGCACTGCTCGGCGTGTTTCTCGGAGCGCTGACGGTCATTTTCTATTTCTGGGATACACACCGATTGCTCGCGGCGCTGATCACTACCGGCGTATTCGTGTTCCTGGCCATCGGTGCGGCTCTGGTGCTGGTCGCGAAGTTGCGTGTGAAGCCGCCGTTGCTCGATGACACGCTGGCGGAGCTGGCGCGCGATCGCGATCATTTGCGGCGGCATCTCTAGATGAGCGATCGTCGCAGCGAGTTGCAGGAGCGTCGCCGCGAACTGCTGCAGCAGTCCGAGGCTCAACGGCGCTCGCTGGCGCAGACGACCCGTGAACTGGAATTGCGCCTGCAGGGCATCGATCACGTCATCAACCTGGCGCGTCGTTTCGTAGCTCAGCCGGTGCTGATAGCGGGCGGCCTTGCAGCCATCGTGATGATCGGTCCGCGTCGCCTGCTCGCCTGGGCAGGGCGCGGCATCGTCTTGTTCTCGACCGGCCGGCGCATCTTCAAGCGCATTCGCTGATCAGGCGGGGGGCCAATGGAGCCAGCGACGGTGGCTCTCACGCCTCGCCGCGAATTCTTCGCAGCAATTCCGCCGCGTGTCGCCTGCTGACTTCCAGAACGACGCCGCACTCGCGGATACGCACGACGTAGTGTCCGTCGTCACAGCGTTCCACCGCCGATATCTGTTTCTCCGCGACTAGCGCATTGCGATGAATGCGGACGAAATCTCCCGCAAACTCTTCTGCCAGGCTCTTGAGCGATTCATCGATCAGGTTCTCGCCATTGCGGTGGCGCACGGTGATGTACTTCTGGTCGGATAGGAAATAGTAGATATCCGCAACCGGGATGAGCTTCAGCTGCTCACCCAGCCGCGCACAGATCTGATCGCGCCTATGGTCGATGCGCGCCGACTCGGCCAACTTTGCTAGACGCGTGGGCGAGATCCGCGAGGCGTGTCGCAGCGCGTGGGCGAGTTTTTCCTTGCGTACTGGTTTGAGCAAATAGCCGACTGCTTCGGTTTCGAATGCTTCGACGGCGTATTGATCGTAGGCGGTGGTGAAGATGACTGCGGGCGGATCTTCCAGAGAATCGATGTGCCGTGCTACTTCTATGCCCGAGAGGCCGGGCATGCGGACATCCAGCAGCACGATGTCGGGCCGCAGTTCGGCGCACTGGGCGATCGCGAGTTCGCCGGTTCCTGCTTCGGCCACGACCTCGCAATCTTCTATTTCAGCCAGCAGCCTGCGCATGCGATCACGTGCGGGCAACTCATCGTCGACGAGCAGTAGTCTCATACCGACTGGTGTCTACGGCATGAGCCCAACTCGGGTCTATAGCATGGCGTCATGAGGTGAAGTGGGCTGCCGCCGTCTCGGTGTAAGGGAAGACCAGCCGGGCGAAAAATTCACTGCCTTCCTGTCTCGTTTCGATGCTGGCTCGTCCCGGCCAGGCCAGCGCCAGTCGCTGGCCGATATTCTCCAGCGCCATCCGGTTGCCTTCGCGTTCGCCGTAATTATGCTGCAGCGGGATCGGGTTGCGCACCTCGATCTCGATGCGGCCGTCCCGAAAGGTCCCGACGATACTGATGGTGCCGCCGGCGGGCAGCATCTCGATGCCGTGATACACCGCGTTCTCCAGCAAGGGTTGAACGATCAGGCCCGGGACCTGCGCCCGCATCGGCAGTGTGTCGATGTCCCAGGTAACCTGCAAGCGGGAGCCCAGGCGCAGTTGTTCGATCCGCTGGTGGGTCTTCGCGATTTCGAACTCGTCCCGCAATGGGATCTGGGTGTGCGCGTCGCTGAGACTGGCGCGAAACAGGTCCGCCAGATCTTCCACTGCCTGTTCGGCGCGTTCGGGATTGGAGCGCGTCAGCTCGGCGATCGTATTCATGCTGTTGAAGAGAAAATGCGGCCGGATGCGAGCCTGCAGTGCGCGAATGCGCGCCTGCGCCGCCATTTCAATGTTGCGTTTACCTTCGGCGCTCACATAGAAATAGCGCAGCGCCAGGGCACTCACGATGAAGCCGACGCCGAGATTGCGCAGCACGAAGGAGGCATGGTCGGCGGGAAACAGGCTGAACACGCCTGCTGCTCCGAAGGTCCAGGACTGCCCGAGCTGGTAGACAACTTCGGATACCACGAGCACGCAGAGCATCAGCAGGGATAGCGCAATCGTAGACGCACGCGCCACAGGCATCTTCTGCAACCAAGCCCTGGTGCGGCACAACACCGACGTACAGCCCAATCCGAGCCAGAGCAGGAACAGCGAGCAGGAGGCGAGGTCGATCCAGAAATTCTGCTGCAACGATTGCCGGGCAAGTGCGAACAGGATGGCGACCATCTCGACGATGAGAACTACGGCCAGGATCGCGCGGGCAGCACAGAAATCGGGAAGATGCAGCGTGGGAGCCGGACCGCGAGGACCGTAGGCGCGTGCGGACATGGCTATGCGCAAGGATGCTTCGATCCGCCATCGCGAATCGAGGAGTCCTTCCAAGTTGTATCCGCCCAGGATGACGACCGGCGCATAAGCGAGCAGACAAACGTGAGTGGTTTTCTAATCCAGCTTTGCCTTGGTGTCGCGTGCCGCGGCGAACAGGGCATCTTTCAGGCGGAACAGCGTGGAGATGTCCTCATCGCCGTGTCCCTGGTCGATCAGCCGGCGATAGTGTACCAGCGTCATTTCGATGAGCGGCAACTGCACCCCATGGCGTGCGGCCATGGCACGGCAGATCTTCAGGTCTTTCTCGTGCAGGCGCACGCGAAAGCCGGGTGGATACTGATCGCGCACGATATTCGGCGCGCGATGCACGAAATACCAGCTCGAGCCCGCGCCCTTGCCGAGCGTATCGATGAGTTTGTCGAGCGGCAGGTCCTGCGATTTAGCGAACGCCATGGCTTCGGCGACGGCCTGGATGACGCCGGCGCACATGATCTGATTGGTGGCCTTCGCGGCCTGTCCTGCGCCGGTCTCACCGAAGTGAGTCACGGTGCGGCCCATGGCTTCGAGTACTGGCTTGGCGCGTTCGACAGCCGCGGCTTCACCGCCGACCATGATGGCGAGAGTACCGTCGCGTGCTCCTTCGACGCCGCCGCTCACCGGCGCGTCGAGAAACGCCGCATTGCATGCCCGCAGGCGATGGGCCGCGGCTCGTGCTGTGTCGGCGCTGACGGTGGAACAGTCGATGACGATCTTGCCATCGACGCTGGTCTTGATGAGTTCGTCGACGACACCGAGCACGTCTTCATCCGCAGAGACGCAGAGCACGATGACGTCGACCAAGCCGGCCAGTTCACCGAGTGAGGCGCAGGCTCGGGCGCCGGTCTGTTGCGCCAGCGACGTAGCTCGCGAGGGAGTGCGATTCCAGACGGCGGTCAGCAAGCCCTGCTTGTGCAGGTTGGTGGCCATGCCGACGCCCATGGCGCCGAGGCCGACGAAGCCGGCCCGCAGGCTCATTTGCACCAGACATCCATGTTCGTCTTGGCGGTGGCGCGGGCTGCATCCAGTTCTTCGCTGGTCAGGAAGCGGCGTTCGCCATTCGGCTGTTGCTCGTACAGTTTCCGCGAAGTCAGGTAGGTCTCGTACTTGTCGCGGGCCTTGGTGCAGCGTTCCGCCTTGTCCTTCGAGGTCGCCTGGGCCGCCTGCTTGTCGTCGGCTTTCTGGGTCGCATCCTGCTTGCGCGCGGCATCGGCATCCTGCATGCGCTTGAGTTCGTCGTTCGAACTCGATGAGGCAGCGTTGGACGAGTCCGATTTCTTCGATTGCACGTTCAGCCGTTCCGCCGGCAGGGTCACCGGCTTGTCGGTGTACAGCGTGTTGCCCTTGTCGTCCTTGTACTTGTAGACATCGGCGGCGCCGGCGGTTCCCGCCGCTGCCGTCGTGAGGATCAGCGTGCCGAGAAGCATCGTCAGCGTATCTGCAGATCGCAACATGGCTTACTCCATCGATAAAAGCGGGGTCAGATGGCCCGGCTGTCGGTTTCACCCGTGCGGATGCGCACGACATGACCCAGTGATGTCAGAAAAATCTTGCCGTCGCCGATACGACCGGTCTTGGCTGCGGCAGTGATGGCTTCCATCACGCGATCGACGTTTTCGTCATCGACGGCGACTTCGATCCGGCATTTGGGAAGGAAATCGACTGCGTATTCGGCGCCGCGATACAGCTCGGTGTGGCCGCGCTGACGGCCGAAGCCCTTGACCTCGGTCACGGTGACGCCAGCCACGCCCACCTCGGACAGCGCTTCGCGAACCTCATCCACTTTGAAGGGCTTGATGATCGCGGTCACCAGTTTCATGAACGACTCCAGGTACTTGCCAGTGACTCACAAGGGCGCCGCGAGCGCTTGGCGATGCTCGCCGAAGTGTAGCAGGAAGGGTACGACGGAGTGTGTAGGCCGGCTCGTGCCATAACCCACAAGTGTGGACTGGATCACGAAGGCCAGTGTCCACGCCCAAAAGAAAACGGGCGCCGAAGCGCCCGTTTTCAGCCAAGGCCGCGCGAGGCGGCTTGGAGAGAGTGGCTCAGAGGCTGTAGCCCCGTTCGCCGTGCTCGGCAGTGTCGAGACCTTCGGTTTCGACTTCTTCGCTGACGCGCAGGCCGATGACCACATCGACGATCTTGTAGGCGATGAAGGCCACCACACCCGACCATACGATGGTGACGCCGACGCCCCACAACTGGGAGATGACCTGCGTGCCCATGCCCGCATAGCCCCAGGTGCCGGCGACGTAGTCATAGATACCCGTGCCGCCCAGGGCTGGGTCGTTGAAGACACCAGTCAGGATCGCGCCCAGGATACCGCCGACGCAGTGCACGCCGAACACGTCGAGCGAGTCGTCGTAGCCGAGAGCCGACTTGAGCTTGGTGACCGCGAACAGACAGACGACGCCGGCGATCAAGCCGAGGATGATGCTGCCCATCGGACCCACCCAGCCGCAGGCCGGAGTAATCGCGACCAAGCCGGCGACTGCGCCCGAAGCCGCACCGAGCATGGTCGGCGTGCCGCGGAAGATCCACTCACCGAAGGTCCAGGCGCAGACCGCAGCGGCAGTGGCGAGGAAGGTGTTGATGAAGACCTGGGCGGCGAAGGCATTCGCTTCGAGGTTCGAACCGACGTTGAAGCCGAACCAGCCAACCCACAGCAGGGCGGCGCCGACCATGATCAGCGGCACATTGTGCGGGGGCATGGCAGCCGTGCCGTAACCTTTGCGCTTGCCGACCAGCAGACAGCCGACCAAGCCGGCGATACCTGCGTTGATGTGCACGACAGTGCCGCCCGCGAAGTCGAGAGCGCCCTTCTGGAAGATGAAGCCCGCGCCTTCGCCAGCAGCCGTTGCAGCAGCGGCATCGGTGTACGCATCCGGACCGGCCCAGAACCACACCATGTGTGCGATGGGGAGGTACGCGAACGTGAACCACAACACCATGAACATCAGCACCGCGGAGAACTTCATGCGCTCGGCGAACGCGCCGACGATCAGGCAGGGCGTGATGGCGGCGAACGTCATCTGGAACACGCAATAGAGATATTCAGGAATGTAGATGCCTTTGCTGAAGGTCGCTGCCGGCGTGAGATTGCCTGCGGCATCCAGCATGCCTTTCAGGAACAGCCGGTCGAAGCCACCGAAGAAGGCGTTACCGGAAGTGAAGGCCAGACTGTAGCCGTAGATGGCCCACAGCACCGACAGCAGGCTGAAGGTCACGAACACCTGCATGGATAGCGACAGGATGTTCTTGGATCGCACCATGCCGCCGTAGAACAGCGCCAGGGCGGGAACCGCCATCATCAGCACGAGCAGCGTGCTGGTCAGCATCCAGGCGATGTCGCCTTTGTCGAACTTGGGCGCTGCAGGAGCTGCAGTGGCTTCCGCAGGAGCCGCTGCTGCCGGCGCCTCGGCTGCCGGTGCAGCTTCCGCTGCGGCAGGTTCTGCCGGCGTCTGGGCCGACGCCAGGTTGGGCCCGATGAGCGATAACGCTATAAGCGCTGCGCTCCACAGGTGAGTGAGCACACGGCTCGTTGCCAAAGGTCTTTTCACTGTCGTACTCCTACGGAAGAGATGAATATTTATTCGCTGCCAGGATGTGCTCATTCAAAAGGGAACCACGTAACTAGACTGCCTCCACACCGGTTTCCCCGGTGCGGATCCGCACTGCTTGCTCGAGATCGATCACGAAGATCTTGCCGTCGCCGATTTTTCCGGTGCGGGCGACATTCGTGATGGCTTCGACCACCTGCTCGGAGATCGAATCGTCGACTGCCAGTTCGATCTTGGTCTTGGGCAGGAAATCGACCCGATACTCCGCTCCCCGGTACAGCTCGGTGTGTCCGCGCTGCCGGCCGAACCCCTGGACTTCCGTTACCGTGATGCCTTGCACACCGATATCCGCGACGGCCTGACGGACGTCATCCAGCTTGAAAGGCTTGATGATCGCGGTAATCAGCTTCATTGCATTACGGCTCCAGGAGTTCATGGGCGCGAGCGATCTGACTTTCGTGGTAAATCTTCGAGCACCAGTTCGCGCCGCATCAGAAATGCATCTTCTGTGCCACGGTTTTCGCCAGATGAACCGTAGGCTTGTCGGTGGCCGCATACAGCGATCGCACTGTCGTGGTGCGTGAGATTTTCTGCGATGCCTCACCGAAGGGCATTTCGATGCGGTAACTGCGACTTTGCTCACAGGTCCGCCGCCTCGCAGCTGGCGAAAAGCGTGCAGTGGGCACCTCCCATGCGGCGCTTGCCTTCCCGGGCGCCTCTGCCTAGGCTGCGACGACCTGTTCAACTTCCAGCGGCCATCCTCGGCAACACTCTCATGGACCCTCGATTCATCGACGATCTGGCGCGGCGGCTGTCCGCGGCGGTACCCCAGGGCCTCATTGCCATGCGCAGGGACCTGGAAGAGAACTTCAAGGCGGTGTTGCAGTCGGGTCTGACCAAGCTCGATCTGGTCACGCGGCAGGAGTTCGATGTCCAGGCAGGGGTCCTGCGTCGCACGCGTGAGAAGCTCGAAGCGCTCGAAGCCCGGCTGGCGGAGTTCGAGAAGCAGGGGATGGCGCGACCGGCACTCACCGAGAATCGCCCGTCGGCTCAGTAGTCGTTCGTTAGCATGGCGCAGTCGGCGATGCGTGCCGTCGATTGCAATCGTCGATTGCGATAGGGGCTGTCCAGGAAGGGCGGCCTCACAGCGGAGACCAGGGATGGCGATAGCAACGGTATTGAGCCGTGCCCAGCACGGCATGACGGCGCAGCTGGTGCACGTGGAAGTGCACGTCGGCGGCGGCATCAACGGCAACATGACCATCGTCGGCTTGCCCGAGGTGGTGGTCAAAGAGAGCAAGGATCGCGTGCGTGCCGCGATCGCCAACTGTCACTTCGAAATCCCCGTCGGACGCATCATCGTCAACCTCTCGCCGGCGGACGTTCCCAAGGAAGGTGGCTGTTTCGATCTGCCGATTGCGATAGGAATTCTGCTTGCATCCCGCCAGCTGCCGGCTTTCGCGGCGAACGCAATAGAGAAGTGCGAGTTGTACGGCGAACTGTCCCTGGGGGGTGAAATTCGTCCGGTGAAAGGCGCGTTGCTCGCGGCACTCGCCGCAGCTCGTGTCGAACATAGATTGATCATCCCTGCGGGCAACGCAGTCGAAGCGAGCCTGGTCGCAGGATGCAACGCTCTCGTCGCGGACCACCTCCTCGAAGTCGTTGCGTACATGCTGGGCAGCGCGAGTCTGGCAGCTGTCGATGCGGTCGACCTCCCTCCCCCATCCGCGGAGTTGCCCGACCTGGATGAAGTCCGCGGGCAGGCACATGCAAAGCGTGCGCTGGAAATCGCAGCTGCGGGACAGCACAGCCTGATTTTTATCGGACCGCCAGGAACGGGCAAGAGCATGCTGGCGCAACGGCTCAGCGGCCTGCTGCCGCCGATGAGCGAGGCCGAAGCACTGGAAGCTGCGGCAGTTCGCAGTATCGCGGGCGCGCCTATCGACCTGGCGACCTGGCGTCGACGGCCTTATCGCAACCCGCATCACACGGCCTCTGCAGTTGCGATGGTAGGAGGCGGTCCTCGGCCACGCCCTGGCGAGATCTCGCTGGCCCATCAGGGCGTGCTGTTTCTGGACGAACTGCCCGAGTTCGATCGCAAAGTACTCGAGGTACTGCGCGAGCCGCTGGAGTCCGGAACCATCGTCATTTCGCGTGCGGCACACCAAGCCGAGTTTCCTGCGAGCTTCCAGCTCATCGCCGCAATGAATCCCTGTCCGTGCGGCTATTTGAACGATTCCGCCGGCCGTTGCCGCTGCACTGAGGAGAAAGTTCAGAAGTATCGTTCGCGCCTGTCGGGCCCGCTGCTCGATCGCCTCGACATGCATGTCGAGGTTCCACCGCTGCCGCTGGAATGCCTGCGGACCCCAACTGCACAGATAGAAAAGAGTTCGGCCGTCGCCGCCAGAGTTCGCGCGGCTCGTGAGGTCCAGCATCATCGACAGGGGTCGACCAATGCACGGCTCAGCACTCGACAAGTCGAGCGGATCTGCAATCCGACGCCGGCGGCGCTGACATTGCTCGAACGCGCCGCATCGAAGTTCGGCCTGTCAGCCAGGGCACATCATCGGGTATTGAAGCTGGCGCGAACCATCGCCGACCTGAGCGATGCCGCCGATATCGAGCCGCCTCACGTGAGCGAGGCCTTGGGACTGCGCCGGCTGGACCGGGCGCAGCGGAACTCGACCGGTTGACTCGATCTTTATTTCGAACCAGCGACCATGTAGTCGACCGCATTCATGATCGACTTGTCGGAGAGGTCCACGCGGCCGCCCTTCGGAGGCATGAAGCCGGACTGGCCCTGGAAGCCCTTCAATGCGTGCTCGTGAAGCGTGTCCGCGCCCTTGGCAATGCGAGGACCCCAAGCCGCCTTGTCCGTGTACTTCGGCGCACCCGCGACACCCGCTCCATGGCAGGCCATGCACGCCATGTTGAACACTTCTTCGCCGGCGTAGTCCTTTGCGGGAGCGGCCTCGGCCGCCTGTGCCGGCGCGAGCGCCGAGTTGTCCTGGCCGGCAACCGCCAGCTTCGCCACCGGCTTGATCCGCTCGTTCACCGCGGCGCGCATCGCCGGATCCGCCAGCACGTGCACTTCCTGGGTATGCGCGGAGACCGTACGGGCGAGCACGTACAGCCCTCCCGTGATCGCCATCAGTATCCCCAGGACGAGCATGAAGGTGTCAAAAAACTTCTTATCGTGCTCAGCGCTCACAGGGACTCCAACGAGGAACTGCCAGGGTAAAAGTGGCGCGCAGTATAGCGGCATGATCGCGGGGGAGGAATGGAAAGCCGCGGGGATGAGCCACAGTCCACAGGACGAGTCCGCCAGCTTGTCCCCTAACGAAAGGTCGCCGCCTGCCCCTCGGCCCGCTATCATGGCGTCCCCCGCACGCGCCCGTAGCTCAGCTGGATAGAAGTGCTGCTCTCCGAAGGAATCAAGAGCGGTTCGAATCCGAGGCTGCTTTTCAATCGGATCAGGGCATTGGCGAGGGGTCCGAAGTGTGGACCGACTTGAGTGACCACAGCGTGACCAACAGCGCGCGGACACTGTTAGAATTCTTTTCACGAAGCGCCCGTAGCTCAGCTGGATAGAGTGCTGCTCTCCGAAAGCAGAGGTCACTGGTTCGAATCCAGTCGGGCGCGCCATTTTCTTTGGTCTTGGTGCATGTCCGCCATCGAAGAAGCCGAACTCGCCGGTATCGACCTGAGCCTCATCGACGTGACTCTCGGTTATTCCTACGACAAGCGCGCACAACAGCATCAGGCTGCATTGGAACTGGCGTTAGAACTCGAACGAGTAGGACGCCAGCTCCGTGGTACAGCTCAACCGACTGATTGATCGTCTTCGCGACGCGCAAATCCAATTCGTGATCGTCCGTGGTTTCGCTGGAGTGCTCCACGGCTCGTCGCTGCTAACTCGTGACCTGGATGTTTGCGTCTTGCTGGACGCTGCCAACGTCGAGCGGCTGCGTGAAACATTTCGCGACCTGCATCCCAGGCACCGGTTGAGTCCGCAGAAGCTCTCCTTCCTGGATAACCCCGACCCTGGTTCGACGTTGAAGAATCTGTACCTCGAAACAGACCTGGGACCGATCGATTTTCTGGGATCGATCATGGGCGTCGGCGTCCTCAATGCTTCGATAGAGATTCAGTTGTTCGAACGCCCTTGTCGCGTCATCTCAATTGAAGGTCTCATTCAGGCGAAGCAGGCATTGGGGCGAGAAAAGGATTTGCTCGCGGTTAAAGAGCTGCGAGCGATTCTGGAGAAGAAGTAGCAACTATCTCCCCGTCGTTTGTCAAACAGCATATGGTCTCTAGCTGTCAGCCTTCACAGAGGCTCGCCGCAGTTTCAGGACCGCGGATCACGTCACCGGATTAGCTAACACACATACGGAATAGCTTCTCCGGCGGTACGCCAAGCGCCTTGGCGCGCCCGAGTCTTCTCTAATCTAGTCCCGATTCTTCTTTCCGCCCTGTTCGCGCGATTTATCGATCCGGCGGTGTAACTCCATCATGGCATCCAGGCGCGCTTCCGGCGTACCCCAACGCGGCTTTGCGCCGCTTGTCGAATGCGCGGGCTGCTCTGTTCGCTGGCGTTCACGTTGAGCGACCAACTCGGCTCGTGCCCTCTCCCTCTCTAGCCGCTGAGCTTCCTGCCGCCGCAGTTCCTCCTGTTCCCGCCGAATCTCATCCTCCAGCCGCGCGGCCTCGCGTTCGGCCATGATGGGCAGCGGGCAAGTCGGCATACCCGCCGAGGCCAGATATCGGTTGAGATCACTTCGCGAGTACTGCGCCGAGGATTCGGCGATCAGCGGCAAGTTAAGCGCCGCGAGCACTGGCTGCCAAAGCTCTCCGTCCGCGACCGAACGACAGCGAACTTCAAGCGCCGGATTGAACTGATACCAGCCGTGCGCCGCACGTTTGAAGAGGGCGCGGTTGAAGGCGTAGTCGCGTTCCACCTCGTTACGCGATAGTACGTGGGACAGGTGCTGCCGCTTGTTGCGCGCGGCGCGCAGGATGTTCTCTGGCAGCGCCTCCCACGCTCGAAGTATCGCTTTCGTATCGAGTGCACAGTTCAGAGTGCGGTCGATACGCGTGAAGCGGGATTTGAACAACGTCCAGAACGTCTGGAACAGAAAGTATTCGGACAGATGCTTGTCGATGCGCACCAGGCGCTCGCCCGCTTTCACGTCTACGTGCCCAGGCGCCAGCAGCTCATAGAGCGCTGCCGCGGGGCCGCGCGCGAACATTGGATTGCGGAACGCTTCGCGCAGCGCGACATGCAGCGCGTTGCAGCCGTGATGATCGGTTGCTTCGCGGTCTGCTCCGCGCTCGAGCAGGGCCTCAACCAGGGCGGTGTTGCCCGCAGCCGCCGCAGCAATCAGCGGTGTTTGGTTCATGGGAGTGCGATGCTCGATACCGTGCGTGTCACACTGGCGCAGCACATCCTTGAAATTGTGCACGGAGTATGCGGCGAGGTATTTGCGGCTGACCGAGATGCGCTGCTGCTCGAAGCCTTGCACGCCGCCGAATTGCGCCACACCGAAGCCCACTTCCCGCGCGAGGTATGAGGCCAGCTCGGGCTCATCGTGGAAAGCGGCGTACTCACTGAGCCGCCGTTTTTGCTTGTCGCCGACCACACGCTCGCGGAAGACCTTGGCCAGCAGGTCGCGCACGGCCGGCTCGTCGAGCACCGGCCACGGTGGTGGGGATTGTCTGAGAATCGTGCGGCGGATGGCCTCGGCCTGCTCTTGCTTGCCTTGCAACTCCAGCTTGCGCGCTTCCTTCTGCCATTCTTCGAGGCTGGATTGCCTGGCATCCACCTGCGTCCCAGCGCCGGCGACGCTCAGCTCGAGCAGGCTGAACAAAGGATGCCCGGGGTCGGATTCGATGAGATACAGGTTCTTCACCGCTCGGGTCAGCGCGACATACAGCGAGTTGACGAAGAACTTGTAGACTTCCAGTGACTTGTCGCTCTTGTCGCGCGCGCGGCGGTAGTCGAGCGTGTCGGTTTCGAGATCCTGCTGTGTCACGCCGGAAGCAATTTCCGCATATTCGCGCCGGTGGTCGGAGACGAAGCGGTAGAGCACGATGTTGTCGTACTCCAGTCCCTTCGCTTCATGGATCGAGAACAGCAGCGGTGTGGAGAAGTACTCGCGCGCCGCCGCCTTGTCCTCATCGCGCATCACCAGCACGGCGAACTGTGTGGACTGGCGGATCTTGCGATCCAGCTCGCGTTTGGCCGCATCCTTGTCGGCCAGCAGCGTTGCTGTTCCCGGTTCGCCGCCAACCGCGTCGACCAGGAAGTTGCTCTCCCTGTCGATGGAGCCGAAGCGCCGATGTTTGATTTTGAGCAGGGTATTGGCGAGTCGCGTCGTTTCCGGCCCGTTGCGGAAGTTGGCCGTGAGCACGCGCAACTCCTGAGCCTCGGCCAGCGTTGGATCGCGCCAGAAGAGCGTCTTGACCTGGCTCCAGGAGAAGAAATTCGGATGGACGATCTGGTTCGAGTCGCCGCAGAGCATGAAGCGGTCCGGCGATTTCAGCGTAGTCAACACCAGGGCGAGTTGCGCCGTGGTGAGATCCTGGACTTCGTCGATAACCGCGAAGTCGTAGCGCGGCGCAGCCAGCGCTAGCCACTCGTGCGCAAGCAGGTTCAGGTCGTAGAGTTTCGCTTCCGCGAGCCAAGCCCGATATTTCTCGAACAGGTCGTAGAGACGCGCGCGGTCTTCCGGCGGGAAGATGGACTGGCGTATACCTAGTGCGCCGTAGTCCTCGCGCGACAGCACAGCACCCGCGCGGGCGGCGATCACGCCGCGGATTTCCTCGAATGCCTGGTGCCCGTCGATATCCTTGAATGCTTGCCCCTGGCGCAAGCGCGCAAACCAGCCGGAGAACTCGCGCCAGCCCGCCTCACGCCCCGGTGGGACACGGATGGACTCGACGAATTCGCGGTAGGACAGGAACGTGGCATCCTGCTCTTCACATTCAAAGCCCTGGGCGTAATACAGGTCGCGCGCGTTCTGCGCGAGATACGCGGACTGGGTCACGTACAGCACTTCACCTCGGGCGTGCTTGAGTTTCTCCAGCGTCAGGGCGGTCTTGCCGCTGCCGGCGCTGCCGACCACGATCAAGGGAGGCGGCATGCGATACACCGCTTCCTGCGCATCGTCGAAGGAGATCGGTTTGTCGAGGAAATGCACCACGGCGCGTTCTGGGTGCAGGAAGCGCACCGGTTGCGCTTCGGCCCGCGCTGTTGCGGGATCTACGTCGGCGATTTTCGCTTCGTCGATGCGCGCGCCACGCAGGAAACGGGACTTGGCATAGTCGTGATTCGCGATGACCTCTAGCATCAGTGCGCAAGTTTCCCCACCGTGCCGCACGAGCGCGAACAGCAGACGGCCGGAGCCATCCAGCCGGGCCCGGTAGAATTTTCCATGGGAGAGGTTCACCAGCTTCTTGACGTCCGCCGCGCGGAAATCCTCGCGCGCGATTGCTTCGGTGATCTTTTGGTATTGCGCAGATACGCCTGCGGTGTCAAGCCCGCTGTACTCGAGAATTCTCATGGAAGGCGGCGGCTCCAGCGTGACCTTTTACAAGCGAGTATAAAGGAAAGAGGATTGTGTCCTGTCGCTGGCGTACTGAAATCGCCTCCATGCAACGCTGCAGATGGAAGATCTCCGTTGCAGCCTGTTCACAGGTCGGCTTCGGCTTCGCGTAGCTCACGCGGGACTCATGGCGGCGCTTGACCGGGGTTGTTGACGACAGTACTCGGGCTTGCCGCAGGAGCTGGAATGGGGCTCAAGGTAGACGTTCCATCCGGCGATCCTGAAGGTTACGACCTGCAACGTGAGGACAAGACGCATATCGCATTCGGCGCCGGGGCGCATCGTTGCCTGGGTTCGCACCTGGCTCGCGTCGAGATGCAGATCATCGTCGAAGTGACCTTGTCCCGGCTCAAGAATATTCGACTCGATCCAGAGCATCCGCCGCGATATCACGGCGGTCACGTAATCGGTCCGGACTCGCTGTCGCTGATCTGGGATGTGTAAACGAAGAGAGACGCTCCGAAGAGGATCATGCCATGTTGACGTTGATACATTCGCCGCGTACGCGATCGTCGGGCCTCGTCTGGATGCTCGAGGAATTCGCTCAGCCCTATGAGATCGAATACGTGACGGTTCGCCGGGGCGACGGTTCCGGCGCGCTCGATTCCAAGAATCCGCATCCGCATGGCAAGGTCCCCGTGCTGAAAGACGGTACGCACCTTGTCTTCGAACAAACCGCGATTGCGCTCTATCTTGCGGACAAGTTTCCTGAAGCGCGTCTCGGGCCGCGACCTGCTGACCCGGGGCGGGGCAGCTTCGTCACGATGCTCGCGTACTACTCGGGGGTCATCGAGCCGGCATTCGTGTCGAAGTTCATGCAAATCACCGTGCCCCGCGGAACAGCCGGGTGGGTGGACTCCGACGAGGCGATGGATTTCATCAACGCGAGACTGGCCGCCCAGCCCTACATCGCGGGCGAGACTTTTACTGTCGCAGACATACTCTACGCGGGTGCGTTCGCACTCTTCATGAACTCGCCGTTGCTCAGTGCCAAGAAAAGCTCACAACTCGAGCAGTACGTCGCACGCTGCGTCTCGCGTCCTGCGCATGCTCGCGCACTGGCTAAGGATGAAGTCTAGATCGTACTGTCCCTCGACCTCGTCTCGATGAGAACAATCGTCGCGCGTCCCATCGATTGGGTTGCCTATCCCACCGGTCGCGCGTACTTTGACGCTCATGCAGGAACAATCGCTCAACGGCCGCAAGATTGCGGTACCTGAAACCCGTGAACTGGATGTGTTTGCCTCGATGCTGGAGCGTCGCGGTGCAACGGTGTTGCGGTGTCCGCTCGTTGCGATTCTGGATGCGCCGGATCCGCAGCCGGTGCTCGCGTGGGTGCGGCGGTTCAATGCAGGCGAGTGCGACTATCTCATACTGCTGACCGGCGAAGGCTTGCGCCGGATCGTCGCCTGCATCGACAAACATGCGCCGACGCTCAGGCCGGAGTTTCTGGAGCAGCTGGCGAAGATTCGCAAAGTGACGCGAGGGCCGAAGCCGGCGAAAGCGCTGCGGGAATTGGGACTGAAGCCGGAGATCGCCGCCGAATCGCCCACCACGAAGGGCGTGATCGAGTCATTGAAAGCCGAGGTGCTTGCAGGCAAAGCGGTCGGCGTGCAGTTGTATGGAACGGAGCCGAATCTGCCGCTGATGCAGGCGCTGCAGGGTTTCGGAGCTCGCGTGCTCACCGTCGCTCCGTATATTTATGCTGATAAAGCGGACGATGCGGCCGTGACGGCGCTGCTGAATCAGATGGCCGGCGGCGAAGTGGACATCATTGCGTTCACCAGCACGCCGCAAGTCGAACGATTGTTTGCCGTGGGACCGCCGGACTTGGTGAAGAAGGCGCTGGAGCGGGTAGAGGTTGCGGCGGTCGGCCCCGTCGCCGCGGATGCATTGGCCCGGCACGGTGTGACTGTGCGATTGATACCGCAGGATTCATTCTTCATGAAGCCATTGACCACGGCGATGGCGGACACGCTCGGTCCCGCACCCCATAACAACTAAACAGGACACACTGAAAACTCTCAGCTGCGCGCCGCTCCGTAGACGATGGTCGAGAGAAACCGGATCGGCAGCTTGATCAGGGTTTCCGGCCCGTGCGGCACAGAGCCGCTGAATGTCAGCGTATCGCCCGGTTTCAACAGGTAGCTCTCGCTGCCGTGCCGGTATTTCAGCGAGCCCTGCAGCATGTAGATCATCTCGGTGCCGGGATGCTCGAAGTCCGGAAAGATTTCGCTCTGGTCGGTCAACGTCACCAGGAAGGGTTCGAACAGCCGGTTCGGCCCGCGGTCCGCGGCCAGCAGATGATAGGTGTGTCCGCGCTTCGTGCCTCGCCGTACGACTTCGAGCCCTTCGCCTTTGCGGACCAGCTGCGCGTCGCTCGGCTTGGTCTCCATTTCGCGTAGCAGGCTCGCGAGGTCGGTGCCCAGCGCATTCGCCAATGCCGCGAGCGTTTCGAGGCTGGGGCTGACGGCTCCGGTTTCGACGCGACTGAGCATGGCCTGGCTCACGTGGGCGCGGTCGGCCACATCTGCGAGCGTCAGTCCCTGGGTGGTGCGAGTACGCCGCAGCGACGCGCCAATCCTGGCGCCCAACTTACCAGGACCCCTATTAGAGCCGCTGGATCCATTGGATCCAGTGTTTCCAGCCCTGCTTTTGCCGCCTGCGCCACTCGCCATCCGTCCATCTTAAATTCCGTCTTAACTCGTACGCAAACCATTTGACTGTCAGTTAAGGGGCTGGCATGTTGCCGGGCAGTCAAAGTCGCCTCGCCGGTCGCCCCACTTCGTGCTCAAGCTGCTTCGCATCGGTCTGTCACGGCGTTATGCCGAACCGCGCATGTTTCGCCGGCCCGAGCGCCTGCGCGATACATACGACGTCGTCATCATCGGTGGCGGCGGACACGGCCTGGCGGCAGCCTATTACCTCGCGAAAGAGCACGGTATCCGTAATGTCGCGGTGCTTGAAAAGGGCTACATCGGCGGCGGCAACACGGGGCGCAACACGACCATCATCCGCTCCAACTATCTGACGCCGGAAGGCGTGCGCTTTTACGACGAGAGCGTGCGGCTGTGGCGGGATCTGTCCGCCGAACTCGATCTGAACCTGTTCTATTCGACACGCGGACATTTCACGCTCGCCCATACGGATGCGTCGATGCGGACCATGCGCTGGCGGGCCGAGGTGAACAAGCATCACAAGGTGCGCTCGGAGGTCGTCGATGCGGCCTTCGTGAAAAGAGCCGTGCCGATGATGGATATCGAATGCGGCGGTCATGCACCTGTGGTCGGCGCCCTGTATCACGAGCCGGGTGCAATCGCTCGCCATGATGCGGTGGCGTGGGGTTACGCCCGTGCGGCCGATCGACTTGGCGTGGAGATTCACCAGGAAACGGAAGTCACGGGCATCGAGGTCAAGGAAGGCAAGATCGCACGTGTGCGAACCAATCGCGGCAGCATCAGCACGCAGAAAGTGCTCTGCGCCGTTGCGGGATACACTCCACGCATCCTGAACATGGTCGGCCTGCGCAGTCCCATCTATATTCATCCGTTGCAGGCGATGGTGTCCGAACCTATCAAGCGCTGGCTCGATCCCATCATCGTGTCGGGCTCGTTGCATGTCTATGTTTCGCAGACGGCGCGCGGCGAACTCGTGATGGGTTCGACGCTGGATCCATACGAGTTGCACCAGACGCGTTCCACGCTCGACTTCACCGAGAGCCTGTCGACGCACATGCTCGATCTGTTTCCGTTCCTGTCGGAAGTGAAGATCGT
>Ga0157380_10001022_pt1 | contig 17825 bp, 11 predicted proteins | sample S35metaG_FD_119757 | JGI IMG/M metagenome (GOLD analysis project Ga0157380, IMG submission 119757) | Switchgrass rhizosphere microbial communities from Kellogg Biological Station, Michigan, USA - S3-5 metaG | ecosystem: Host-associated > Plants > Roots > Rhizosphere > Soil | place: USA... | reverse complement strand
CTTTCAGGCTTTTGTTTAATTCACGTTGTTCATTAAGCAACCTTCCTCACTGCTCACTGCTCACCGCTCACTTTTTTCGATTCTCGCCTGACGACTCACGATTCCTCACTGCTCACTGCTCACTGCTCACTATTGTCGCCTCACGCCTGACGACTCACGATTCCTCACCGCTCACTGCTCACTGCTCACTTTTTATACTGATTAATCAGTATATAAGAAGCAAAGTGGTGATCCTACTTTCAACTTTTATTCCTTACCTTTTAACCCAATGGATAAAGCCCAAGGAGAAACTAAGAGAAGGTGGAAAATTAACCTTAAGATTCGTAAGGATATCCCTGATGAACTAGAGCAGGAGTTCATCGCTTTTAAGGATATCAAGAGTATTGATCGGATACAGTCAGCAGCCTGGCTGGGTTTCGCTTTGACCATCTGCATGTTCGGTCTCGACATTTATAGAATCCAAACAGGAATATTTTGGGAAGATAAATGGTATCCGTGGCTATTCAAATTTCATCTTCTTGGCTTGTTATTTATTATTCCTGCAATACATATAACAAAGAATAAAGCCTGGATCAATCAAACCAGGCTAAGGCGAGGGATTGTTATATGGGGAATGGTCCTGCTGAGCATCACTTTTTTATTAGGCCAATCAATTCTAATTTATCTACAACGCGATGGACTGGTTATGTTCCTTGGATATGTCTTTGTCGCCAGTTGGATGTTTGCCATGTCCCATAGGGAAAGGGCAATCTTTGCTTTTTTTTCACTTTCAATTATGGGGGCAGTAATTTTCTTTAATAAGAAGGTGGGCTTAAATCTTCAGATCACTAATTTTGTTGAAGTTTTTTTCCTCTCTACTGTAGCCTTCATCTTCGACTCCTTTGACTTTAATCTGAAGCTGTCTAATTTTATGAATCAGCTTAAAATCAAAGATGAACAGCAGCGGATTATAAGGCTTGAAGAATTTAAATCAAGGTTTTTTACCAATCTCACGCATGAGCTTCGCACCCCGCTGACCATGATATCGGGGATGGCTAGAGAGATTGCCGAGGATCCACGCCGTTGGGCAGCCGAAGGATCAGAAATCATTGTTCGTAATTCAGGAAACTTGTTGAACCTGGTCAATCAAATCCTATCATTGAGCAAGATCGAAAGCGGCTCGTTGCCATTATATATGGTCAAAGGGGACGTGGTGTCTTATCTCGGTTATGTAGTGGATGCCTTCAGAGGCCATGCCTTGGCTAAGCGTATCAAGTTGCATTTTTTGTCTGAAGAAGCAGAAGTGATCATGAATTATGATCCGGATAAATACATGACCATTCTATCAAACCTTCTCTCCAATGCCATAAAATTTACACCGGAGGAAGGCAATGTATATGTCAGTCTTGTATTCAGGCAAGCAGAAGAGGATTCCTTTTTTGAAATGACCGTTAGGGATACTGGAATTGGTATTCCACAATCAGAACTAGATCACATCTTCGAACGGTTTTACCAGGCGCAGAATGAATTGACTGGATCTGGTGTGGGAACCGGGATCGGATTGTCACTAGTGTATGAGTTGATTAAATTGCTCGGAGGGGATATCCAAGTTAAAAGTGTGATAAGTAAAGGCACAACATTTACCGTTTCACTTCCATGGCGAACTGCAGAAATGAGTGGTGGTTCTCCTTTACTGAAAGAGGATATCAGGAACAATGTCAATTTCTATCTACCTCCATCGCCCAAAGAAGAGATACCGGTGGAAGAGATTGTCGACGAAAAGCCAGACATACTTATTATTGAAGACAATACAGATGTAATCAAGTATCTCCACATCTGTCTAGGAGATATTTACCGGATTACGAGTTGTAACGATGGATTGGCCGGAGTGGAGAAAGCGATTGAAATGGTGCCGGATCTTATCCTCAGTGATGTCTTGATGCCGGTCAAAGACGGCCTGGCGGTATGTCGTGAGTTGAAGAAGCATCCAATCACCAATCATATTCCTATCATTCTTCTTTCCGCCAAGGTCGATCCGGAATCCAGGTTGGCTGGCTTACAAAGTGGGGCGGATGTTTATATGTCTAAGCCCTTTGACAAGCATGAACTTCGAATGCAGATCCACAATTTGTTGGACCGCCGCCAGGTTTTGCATGCCAGGTACCTGGAGGAGGCCACTGTTTCTGAACCTTCCATCGGAGATCAACCACAGCCGGAAGATCCTTTTGTAATCAAAGCGAGGAATATCGTCTTTGACCACCTGGATGAAAGCGAATTTAGCGTCCTGCACCTTTATAGGGCTGTTTTTCTGAGCAGAACCCAGCTTCACAAAAAGCTTAAGGCATTGACGGGCATGTCTGCAACCCATTTTATACGCCATATCCGGCTCACGAAGGCCAGGGAATTTTTGAAGTCAGGCGATATGAATGTTACTGAAATCGCCTACCAGGTCGGTTTTTCAGACCCCAATTATTTTACAAGATGTTACGGGGAAGAGTTTGGGGAAAGCCCAAGTGAAACACGAAACCATAAGAAGATAAGCTAGTTACAGATATTTATTTCTTTAATAAGAAACATTTGTGCTACTGCTATTTTGCAATTAAGAACATGTATCCTTGTTTTAAGTCTGTTTGTGCAGAAGGGTGAACACGTCCCGGGGCCAATTTTGGAGTATCAATTCACAACCAAATACAACCCGAATCATGACAACCCGCACAAACTCCTCAGCTGCGATTCTACATGGAACATTGGTTCCAGTTTTAAGAAAAGTAACTAATGAAAAACCAGCATCTCAAGTATTACCGCTGGTACGTACTGTCACCAGGGATTATTTTTCCTGGGATCAACTATCTGACAGGCATCCCCTGGTTCATTTGCTTCAACCTGATTATTATAAGGTTTTCAGGTTGGCTAATCCGGAAGCACCGGTTTATCAACAAAATCTCCACTTGGATCTTGGATCAGTAGAGGTTTCTCATATTGCTCTCCGGCAATTTGTAAATCATTGCGATGCTGCCCACCTTCAAAGGACGGACAGGATTATCCATCAGTTTGCTATGGAGTGCCATCTTGGTTCTTTCGATTTCATCAGTTCGATTATCATTCGATGGAACGGACCTGGAAATGATCAACGGTACTTGCTACGTAAAACCGCCATCCTGCAGACAGATGAGCAGGGAGTGCCTGTGTTTGGCATTATGACATTGAAGGACATCACCCCTTTGGTTTCTTCCCTAAAACCAGATAACATTGATATCACCTTTCACCCTGAAAGATCTGATCTGCGCTGTGAACTGATGAGAAGAATCAAATTAGCGCAGCCAAAAAGCCAAAGCCATTTTACCGCTCGTGAAGTAGAAATCATCAGGTGTCTCAGTAAGGGAATGAGCAGTAAGGAAATCGCTTCTGAACTATTTATCTCAAAAGCCACAGTCGATACGCATCGTCAAAACCTTATCCACAAATGGGATGTCACCAATACAGCGGCATTGCTGAGAAAGGCTATGGAAGTAGGATGCATATAAAATTCAAGATCATGAAAAATCTCAATATTATTCTCATCATCATCATTTGGTACATCGTGGACACTAATTATTTATTCAGCGGTATCCCGATTTTATTAATACCAATCCAAAAAGTGAGTTTCCTGAAAGAGAAAGTTTTGAAAATGGTTAATTTTTCCTGGCCATGGAATCATACAACACTCCTTCAAGAGCAAGATTGTGTAGAAACAAAATCTAAATTGACTACTTCAGTTTATGCATTAGGTTATTTGCCAGAGAGAGCAGTTGAAAATATGAATATCAGAGAGGATGTAGATTATTTCACTTCCAACAGGAAAGCACTGGATAAAAGTTTTGGAAAAATCCTTTCACAAAAGATCATCATCAATGCATCCGGAGAGAGAGTGCTTGAACAATGGACTTGGCCAGGAAAACGAATCCCCTTTGCCATCCAGCATTCCTCAGTGATTATACCTTTCTATGTAAATGGAAGCGTTGAGATTAAAAGAGAGCTATTTGAGGAGAAGATACCGGTCAGGACGCTGGAAAGAGCATTAAATCCTGGTAAGGCTGCATAATGGGTGTCGATATCATGATAAATCAGTATAAAATCCAATCAAAATCCAACATTATTTTGAATTAACTAGGAAGACATTTTATAAAGAGGTATTTTCCATTGCTTGTTTAATGAAATGCTGATTTGACACCTTTACAATTCAAAATTCATGATGCAAAAAACCATAACACTCGTTTGTCTTTGCTTGTTGAACTGCAACTCCTTTGCACAATCCAAGCCGACTGCAACAGAATTCAACCTTGGATTCGAAAAAAGAACTGCCAATGAAAAACTTCCTGACGGATGGTTCCAATGGGGCACCGGTGGATATCTCTTGTCCATCGATACGGTGGAAACAAAAAGTGGAAAGGCTTCTGTCCAGATAGAAGCTGTCGGCCAGAAGGCCGCCAATACTTTTGGTTGCGTAGCGTATAGTATCCCTGCTCAGTATGAAGGAAAAGAAATGGAAGTACGGGCCTCTATGAAGTACAAGAATGTTGCTGAAGGTGTAGTGGGGCTCTTAATACGTATTGATGGGGTGACAGGTTCTTTGGCTTTCGACAACATGCAAAGCAAAAACATACAAGGGACAGCTGACTGGACAGTATACTCCGTCAAGGTTCCCTATCCAGATGAGGCAAAGACAATCTATATCGGAGCATTGCTCAGCGGTACGGGACAATTGTGGGTGGATGATTTCCAGGTTTTCCTGGATGGTAAAGAAATACAAAAAGCAAAGTTGATTAAGCCGGAAACATTTAAAGCTGATCAAGATACAGCCTTCGACAAAGGGTCTGGGATTTCAACAATTGACTTGACGGCTTCAACAATCGAGGATTTGGTGATGCTAGGAAAAATATGGGGTTTTGTGAAATATTATCATCCTGCTGTAGCGAGTGGGAAATACAATTGGGATAATGAATTATTCAGGGTATTGCCTGAAATGCTGGAAGCTAAAGACCAGGAGAAAAGAAATGCTATTCTCGAAGAATGGATAAGCCGTTTAGGTAAAATAAAAACAGGTGATGATAAAAAGGAGGATCAGGCGGAAATAAAATTGATACCTGACCTGGCTTGGTTAAACACTCCGGATATGGGAGAACACTTGACGGAAAAGTTGGTCGAGATTAAAAATGCGAAAAGGATCAATGAGCATTATTATATAGGATTAGCGCCAGGCGTTGGGAATCCGGAATTCAAGCACGAAAAGCCCTATGTAGAAATGAAGTATCCGGATGTTGGTTACCGCTTACTCAGCCTCTACCGATATTGGAATATGATTGAATATTATTTTCCCTATAAAAATTTAATTGAGGAAAACTGGAATGAAGTATTACAGGAATTTATACCAAGGTTTGTCGGGGCTTCTAATGAAATTGAATATAAGTTAACCTGTCTGGCCTTGATCGCCAGGGTACATGACACGCATGCAAATATATGGGGCAAGGATATCGTATTGCGCGACTATAAAGGATTGAACTATTCGCCATTGGAAATGACTTTTGTTGGAGATGCTGCGGTGGTTAAGGATTATTATGATGACACGTTGGGTGGACTAACCGGGCTGAAAGTAGGAGATGTCATTGAGTCAATCAATCATATTCCGATCGAAGATATTATCCGGAAGAAACTACCCTATACCCCCGCATCGAATTACCCGACACAATTGAGAGACATTGCAGCAAATTTATTGAGAACGAATGACACGACATTGATTGTAAGTTACAGGAGAGATAACACTTCGGTGAACACACAAGTGAGATGTTACAATTCCGAAGAAATGAATCCATATCAAAAGTATGCTGTGAGAGATACTTGTTTTAAGCTCCTTGAAAATGAAATAGCTTACTTGTACCCTGGTACCATTAAGAATGATTATTGGACGCATCTATGGCCCGAAATAGAAAACACAAAAGGGTTGATCATTGACCTGAGATGCTATCCTTCGGAATTCATCGTTTTCACCCTGAGTGAGTATTTACAACCGGAACAAAAGGACTTTGTAAAGTTTTCAGTCGGAAGCATCACTACTCCAGGACTTTTTACCATGGGGGATTTATTGCAAGTAGGTAAAACAAATAAAGACCATTATAAAGGGAAAGTGGTGATCCTTATTAATGAGAAGACGCAGAGCCAGGCTGAATATACAACCATGGCGCTCAGGACAGCGCCAGGAGCTGTAGTCATTGGAAGCACTACAGCAGGTGCTGATGGTAATGTTTCCAAGTTTTATTTACCAGGTGGAGTTCTCACCATGATCAGTGGTATTGGTGTGTACTATCCTGACGGTACGGAGACCCAGCGGATTGGGATCGTACCGGATATGGTAGTGATGCCATCGATACAGGGGATAAAAGAAGGCAGGGACGAGGTGCTTGAAAAAGCAATCGAAACTATTCATAGCCAAAAGAAGTAATCAGCTTCCAGTTTGCAATGAATTTTCATTGAGTGATGATTTTTTGATAATCTGACTGTTGTGTCTTAAGCTGGCACACCCTATTTTTCCAGTCCAGTTTATGTCATTACCAGTTAGAAAACGAAACAGGCTGCAAGGCTATGATTATAGCCGCGATGGCCGATATTTCTTCACCAGCAATGTGAAGCACTTCAAGAGATATTTTGGAGAAATCATCAAGCAAGTGATGATTCTCAATGCATACGGGGAGATCGTGCTTGAACAATGGATCTGGTTGGGAAAGAAGTTTCCATATGCTATCCAACATGCTTTTGTGATCATGCCTGATCATGTGCACGGCATCATTGAAATTAAAAGAAGCCTATATGTAGAGAAGCCATCTTCTGAAAGTGGCTTGCCAAAAGGCCGCCATAAGATCAAGCCGCTGCATGAATTAGTAGGTGCATTTAAAATGACGGCATCAAGGCGTATCCGGCTATTGGAAGCAGAATTGAATCCAGGTAAACCACCTAAATTTAAATGGCATCGCTCCTTTCATGATCATATTATCAAGAGCGATAAAGCCTTCGAGAGAATAGCGAAATATATCAAGGAGAATCCGAAAAATTGGAGGGGCGAATCTAATGCAAGAGGAATAAATGGAAGGAAAAGGAAAAATTAGAAGCGGGAAGGAATAAATGGAAGGGAAAGGAAAAATTGGAAGCAGGAGGGAAGAAGGAGAAAGGAAAATTATAAGCGGGAAGGAATAAAGGGAAGGAAATAAAGAGAAGGAATAGGAAAATTATAAGCGGGAAGGAATAAAGGGAAAGAATGAGGTACGGGCAGGACGCGTCCTGCCCGTACCTCATTCTTTCCCTTTTAGCAGAGGGGCAAATAGATGGGCAATTTTAAATCTCTTCCCTTTTTTGCAGGGGGAAAAGGGATAGGCATTATTTAATCTCCTTCCTTTTATAGCAGAGGGGAAATGAGAGTGGAATTAATAAATCTCTTCCCTTTTTAGCAGAGGGGAAATAGGAGAGGAAATAATGAATCCCTTCCCTTTATAGCGGAGGGGAAAATGGAAGAGGAATTCTTGATTCTCCTTCCCTTTTTAGCAGAGGGGAAATAGGAAGGGAAATACTTAATCCCTTCCCTTTATGCCGAGGAGGAATAGGGGAGGAGTTATAAAATCCCTTCCCTTTATGCCGAGGAGGAATAGGGGAGGATTTATTAAATCTCTTCCTCATTCAGGCCTGGGGAAATGCAAGAAAGAAGCATTTTAATCTCCTCCCCTTGAGCAAAAAAGGCTCATTTCACATGAAATAATCTGATCTCATTCCAGGAAAAATCAGGAAAAAAGAACATAAAACACATAGATTATCTACCTAATATATATTAAAATAATCTGTATGTGTACATATGTGCTAACCTGTTTTTAGCAGAAAGAAACATGACTCCATGTTTTAATTCTTTTTGTCCAGAAGGGTGAACATCCCCGGGGAGCAATTTTGAGGCATTGATTTTTTTACCTAAAACAACCAATGTCATGAAAAATTTATTTGTCTCCTTAATTCTTGGCTTAGCCATTTTTCAACAAGTTTCCGCACAGGATAAGTTTTACAATTTTACGTTTACCCTCGGGGTAAGTCCAAAGCAAACACCTTTACAAGCTGATCTTTTTTGCAATCGCGAAGATCCGCTGAATGAAATGATTTTTAACCTTAAAGAGATCAGCAGGTATTACCAGGCCGGCTTGACGAAAAACTTCCGTTTCAACCAATCCTTTTTTGGCACACTTGGTCTGCAGTATAGTCTGCAGGAACAACAATACACTTATACATACACGTATAAAGAGCCTATTGCAGGCATTCCCCAAAACCTAAGCATTACGAGTCATGTGATGACCTTACCGGTAGGGATAGGAGCCAGGTTCAAGAATTTTGATGTCACCAGTGGTTTGCAATTACAATATGCATTCAAATCCGAAATGAAGGATGATTATGCTTCCGGAATTGAAATGGCTCCTTCTAAAGCTCATCTTGGATGGTTTGCAGGAACAGGCTATTCTATTGGCAGAACCAGGATCGGTGTCCAGTACCAATCATCGATGAATCGTTACGGTCAGAATCTTAGCACAAATGGTCAATCTATGGGGCTGAGAAGTGTCCCTGGAAATTTCATGTTCACCATCGGATTCTCTTTCTGAACTGATCCCATTTTTTAAGCCTCCAAAATTTAGACAACATGTTAACCGCAAGAAATATATACCTGTGCATCCTACTCCTGGGATGCACCTCGGGATGGGCACAGAAAACCTATAGACAATGTTATGGATTTGATTGCAAGGAAAACAAATGGAGTGTATCCGCATTTGCCGGGTACCCGGTATCAGGTCTGGGAAAGGATATTCTAAATCAACTGGAACATTCCGGATCGGATTTGCCAGGCCTTACACCAGAACCAATACTAAGATGTTTTCCAAAGGAACATCATGCTGACCTCAAGTCAGACTTGTCCTGGAATATAGAAGCCAGGTATGCCCTGACACGCAAACATGCGATTGCTTTAACAACAGGGAAACTCAATGGGCATGCTATCACCGGCTATGCGCTGAATGAACTTGGGGAATTCTTTGAATTGAAAAGCAACACCTATCATATTTCCCTCAACTACGTACGCAAATTAAGGCGAGGCCGTGATGAGGTAAATGTAGGTCCTGTGATGGCTATGCATAAAATGAATTTCCAGCAACCTAGTTCAGCTCATCAAGGATCTTCTAAGCTTACAGCTGGATTGAATATTGGCTACACACTCTCCTTGATCAAAACAGAACGGTGGTCCCTTGGCTTCAAAACCAATTATACCTGGCTGCCGGCATCTACGATAGGTCCATATACAGTAGAGCACAAACTCCAGCGTTTCGGAGAAAATAGTGATACATGTACTTCATCCATCAAGACAACCAAAGTAAGTCTTCAAACACTACAATTTGGATTGACCACTGGCTGGCGATTTTGAAAAATGGCTTGTGCATGATTACTGATATATCAGTATAGCATTCATCCCATTAACAGGTTTCTTTTGTCAGAGCGAATATTGATTATTCCACTTATAGATCTATAACCAATGATGCGTCATATTTTTTTCACCGGGATGTTTTGCTGCATGATGACCTTAGGTGATCTGGCTGCACAAACGGTGATACGGGGGAAGGTTGTGGATGAGAGTACGGGAGAGGCAATGATTAATGCGAATGTTATGGTTACCAATTCTCTAATTGGTTGTGTAACGGATTATGACGGTGAGTTCATTTTAAAGACTGAGTTGCTATTGCCCATTACACTTCAAGTTTCATATGTAGGATATGAAACTCAATTTATTGAAGTAACTAATGCAACAGAATTTATTCGAGTCAGGATTAAGCAGGATGTTTTGCTGGATGAGATAGTTTTCGAAGCAGATAGGTATTCAATCGCAGATAATGAATCACCCATAGCCCGTTCCTCAATGAATATTCCCAGTATCAAGCAAATTGCAGGTATTGGCTTCTATAGAGAAGCAGGAAACCTTCCGGAAGTGGATGGTACGTATGCGTCTTTTGGATCCATTGTTTTAAATACCCGTGGATTCAATTCCACCAGCCCGGTAAGGACATTGCAGCTGATAGACGGGGTAGATAATCAGGCTCCAGGATTGAATTTCTCTTTGGGTAATTTTTTAGGAGTATCTGAATTGGATATTCTTAAAATGGAAATTATTGCAGGGGCTGCAAGCGCTTATTATGGGCCTGCTGCATTTAATGGGGTAATTAACATGGAAACTAAAAACCCATTTTACAACAAAGGTCTTTCGGGGTTAATTCGTTTTGGGGAACGTAATCTGGGTGAAGGGGCTTTACGATATGCCGATGTTTTAAAGCGTAAAGATGGGTTAGATGTATTTGCCTATAAATTGAATTTGTATGCTTTGCATGTTAGTGATTGGAAAGCGGAGAATTATGAGCCGATAACAGACAGTGAAGTTCCAGCATCTAATCCGGGAAGATATGATGCTGTCAATATCTATGGTGATGCTTATTATGCACGTAATGATTATCAGGACACTTCTTGTGTAGATGAGTATTCCTATCCCGGTGTAGGTATTTTCTATCGTCGAGGATATAAGGAGGTCGATCTCGTTGAGTATGAAACCAAGAATTATAAAGCAAATCTCTCTCTTCAGTTGCGAACCCTCCCAACATTGGAAGGAGAGTCTCCTGTTTTAATTTTTTCTTCTTCCTATGGGGCAGGAACAACAGTTTACCAGGGGGAGAATCGATTTAGCCTAAAGGATATTCATTTTATTCAAAATAAAATCGAATTCAGCAAGAGGGAGAAATATTTCATCAGGGCTTATCATACTTATGAAAATGCAGGCAAATCCTATGATCCCTACTTTACAGCCTTGCGATTACAGGAATTGAGTAAGAGCGATGCTAATTGGAATAAAGCATACAACAGGTTTTGGTATGATGACGGCCGCATTCCTGACCGAATGCATAAGGATGGGTATCCGGAGGTCAAAGGCACCTGGCCCGCACTAACGTTTGATTGTGATTCTGCACATCGATGGTTAGCTACATATCATGATAGTTTAGCTTATTGGCATTTATTAGCTGCAAATTTTGCAGACACAGCGAGTAATCCGGGCGAGTTAATGAATTTTCTTGTCCCTGGAACAGCTTCATTTGACTCCGCTTTTCAGTCGATTACTTCGAAGTATAACAATGAAGAAGGGGGCACGAAATTTTATGACAGATCTTCTTTGTTTCATATTGGAGGAGAGTATGTTTTTACCCCAGTTTTTCTGTCAGAGTTAAGAGTAGGAGGCAACTATCGGCTTTACTCTCCCAAATCTAATGGGACCATCTTTAGTGATACATCAGGAACGCACATACATATCGATGAAATCGGGGCTTATACCGGAATGAAGAAGAAATTTTTTGATCAGAAATTAATCGGAACCGCAACAATCAGATTTGACAAAAGCAAGAACCTTGACTGGGTTGTATCACCTGCCGCAAGTTTGATTTATCATCCTCTCAAGGGAGATACCTATTTCAGGTTTTCATTTTCTAGTGCAGTCAGGAATCCAACATTAATTGACCAATACCAATATCTAAATGTAGGACCGGCAATATTAGCTGGACATTTTGAAAAAGTTGACAGTCTGATCACCACGAATTCATTTATGGAATACCTCAAAACAGGGGATCATCATAAGTTAGATTACTTTAATATAGACGCCATTCGCTCGGAAAAAGTGAAAACTGTGGAGTTTGGTATACGGACAACTCCAATGAAAAGGGTTTACGCTGATGTCACCTATTATCACAATACATACACTGATTTCCTTGGATATTTGATAGGTATTTCAGCCATCATAGATACATTAGCTCCTGTTGCAAATTTTAAGGATTTGCAGGTTTACCGATATTCAGCCAACACGAGAAATAAAGTCACTACTCAAGGGGTTAGTATTGCGCTTAATTATAGATTCCTGGTTCCAATAACACTTTCCGGTAATTATAGTTACAATGCTCTGCGGAAAACAGTTGCGGATGATCCGATCATTCCAGCCTATAACACTCCCCGACACAAATTCAATATTGGAATATCGGGCTTTGACTTACCACTTACGAAATCGCCATTGTTGCGAAGAGTTGGATTCAATGTTCATTATAAATGGGTGGAAGGTTTTCGCTTTGAGGGATCTCCACAATTTACAGGTAATGTGCCGTCATATGGCGTAGTTGATGCGCAGGTTAATGTACTCATCGAAAAAATAAACACAACGATTAAGCTAGGGGCATCCAATGTACTTAACAATAAGCACATTGAAACCTATGGTGGTCCAAAAGTTGGACGACACGCTTATATCAGTGCTGCGTATAATTTTTAATCAAGAATATTTATTCACAATCAAAATTTAAAGTCATGAAAAAAACAATTTACACCTACCTGTTAACATGCTTTGCTATAAGCCTGTTTGGACAGCCAGTAAAGTATCTCGATCAAGGTTATACTTCGATCGAAGCTAGTTATGATTATGTGTATGCTGAAAATGCCACGGTTCTGTATTTTCCTGATTTAGGTGAGGCGATCAAAGAACCCCTCTTTTTTGATCTGTACAAGCCTGTCAAGGAAGATCCGGATTGTAATGGAGGCCTCAGGCCATTGATCATTTTTTTCCATTCTGGTAATTTCATTCCTTTTCCATACAATCAAAGCCCTGTGGGTACTAAACGGGACAGTTCGGTTGTCGAGATCTGCAGACGCCTCGCGAGTACTGGATATGTAGTGGCTTCTGCCGATTATCGATTGGGATGGAATCCGTATGATGAAGAACTTTTTGCCAGGGCAGGTTTAATAAATGCCGCTTATAGGGGAGTTCAGGATGCAAACACATGTATTCGTTACTTCAAGAAGACAGTGGCGGAGGAAGGGAATCCATTTGGTATTGATACTAATCAGATAGTTTTGTTTGGAGATGATACAGGTGGTTATTTATCTATTCATGCTAGTGCTTTGGATGATTATAATAAGATTCCTACTGCATCAAAACAGAAATTTCTATTTCCTACTGGACTTCCTGAACCCTATAATTTCCTACCGATGATCCTCGAGGGCTTGAATGGAGACGTAGAAGGAAAGAATTATGGAATAATGACAGCAGATCTATTGGCTTATGGTATTCCTTTCCCTGTGGGAGATACCCTCTGTTATTCAAATTATCCAGAATACAGTTCAAGCTTTAAAGTAGCCGTCAGTTTGGGTGCGGCAGTAGCTGATACTGCATGGATTGATCCCGGACAACCTCCGATAATCTCTATCCATTTTCCATATGATGAGACTACTCCTTGTGGGGAGGATTATTTATATGTAGGTGATCAACAAATCCTTGAAGTGCAAGGATCATGTGTACTCATCCCGGTGGTAAATGCATTAGGGAACAACACATGTCTTACTCCGCCTGAGTATTCAAGTGATTTTCAGGAAGAAGTTACTACGGTAGCACATAGTCGTAGTGGGGGAGTAGAAAATCTATTATTAGTAATAGGTGATACTATTTCAGATGGAACCCCATGGAATTTTTGGAATGCAACTGAGCCTAATAAAAATGCCAATTCAGAAATTGGGTTAATGGACAATCCCAGGATGAGCCGTGAAAAAGGTGAACTTTATATAGATACTATTCTTGCTTTTGTTTTACCACGATTATATACATGTATGGATCTATGTATTACTAGTACAGAAAAGCTGGTGAATTCAGAAGAGGTAAATATTATTGTTTATCCGAATCCTGTTTTCGAGGAAGTATTCGTTGGCGCAGGTGATGGTTTACTTATTAGAAGTTTATCCATCTATGACCTCAAAGGGACACTTGTTAAACAGTACACTGGAATCAACTCAAATTATTATCATTTGCCAGTTAATGAATTGGTTTCAGGACAATATATAGTCAAATTCCTATTCGACGACGGCGTCGCCGCCCGACAAATCGTTGTGAAGTAATCCATTAAAGATTAGTTTTTTAGTTGTGATCGATAGCCTGCGCTACTCCTCGGCGCGGGCTTTTATTAACTCAAATCTCATTCTTTTACTTGTTTCTGCATACGAAAACCTGTATCCAACAGTGGACGCAGGTTTTCTTCTTTAATTAAGATGGAGAATCCTAAATTACATAACCAATATTCCATATTAATCAGGATACCGAAGCCTCGTCTAGGGATTTTACTTTGTCCCTGTAGAGTGATCTATTTTTTAGCAACCTGTAAGCACGATTATTAATTCAATTTCATCTCTTTGTTATGGGCTTCACGAATCTTTTGTTATACGCCACTCCATTATTTTTGCTTTCCATGTGGATCGAATACAAGCATGCGGATGAATCAGGAAATGCATCTTATACCAGGCAAGACTTCCTCACAAATGTTATTATCGGGGTGGTAGGTTTTGGAATAGCTATCATCATAGCAGCAGCCGTTTCCGGAATGCTAAATATTTTCTACACCTTTTTTGAAAGTTACCGGGTAAAGTTATTTGGGTATCAAAATATGGGGTGGGGCATTGGAGCCTGGGCGGTAGCTTTAGTTTTGGATGATTTTACATACTACTGGTTTCATCGGACGAGCCATAGGATTCGGTTGATCTGGGCTTGCCACATCGTTCACCACAACTCCACTCGTTTTAATTTTTCAACAGCCATACGTAATAGTTGGATAGCTGTTTTCTATAAACCCCTGTACTGGATATGGCTGGCCGTCCTAGGCTTTCATCCGCTGATGATCATTACTTGCTTATCCATCAGCGCTTGTTACCAGTTTTTCTGCCATACTGAATTGTTACCGGCATGGGATAGATTATCTTCCTTTATGACAACACCAGGTCTCCACGCCATACATCATGGGAAGGAAGATCAATGTATCGATAAGAATTATGCTGGAGTGTTTATTTTCTTTGACCGAATCTTTGGGACCTATCAACCCATCGACAAATCACTTAAAATTACATTCGGGGTTACCCGCCCACCGGAATCAGAGGATTTTTTAGAAGTCAGCGTTCATGAGTTCAGGAATCTGTATTCCAGTGTCACCAAGGCAAGATCCTTATCTGAAAGGATCAAGTGTTTATTTAAAGGACCAGAATGGAATCCAACCCAGGCAAAACCTATCAAGGCATCCTATTCCGAGACTTTTGACCATGGTGCCACAAGGATTTTGAAGTGATGTTATCCCTAGCTCGGTCACGGACGATTTTAATGCTTTTCCTATTTATTGCCTAATTTCAGGCTTCTAAACGGAGCTTTTCTGAAAGCTAACATTGCCATATTCCTTTTCTGTTGCCTGGTTCTGCCTTTCCTCGGGACCTACATCTGGTTTAAAGGCCGAATTGCGTCCGCCAGGGATGTGGCAGCGCTGAAAATCAAAAAGCCCATTCCTGTCAATGACGAGATCTTATGGAAGTTCTCCCTGGCAGATTCGAAGAACAAACTGGAATGGGAACATTCCCGGGAATTTGAATACAATGGAGAGATGTATGATGTCATTCGATCCGAACAGAAAGGAGATACCATATGGTATTGGTGCTACTGGGATCGAAAAGAGACCTTGCTAAAAAAAGAATTAAATCTACTTACGCTCAATTTGCTAAGGCCTGGCGCTACTCATGAAAATCATGGTCAGCAAATCAATGAGTTTTTTAAAACATTGTACCTGCCCGAGTTAATCAGTAAGACACATTTGGCATTACAAGTTCCGAATAGTCGTTGCAATACACCATACTACTTTTCATTAGCGCTGCATTTGACAACGCCTCCGGCTCCACCTCCCTGGATATGCTGATCTGAATTCAATCATTTGCCTGACTTTTGTTCGAAGTCGGGTTGTTTGCATTTATTTCATTTTAATCCAGGTACAATGAAAAGATTTTTCATGATGTGGATGTTGATCTGCTTAAGTAAGATGTCATATGGGCAGATCCTCACCATACTCGATAATGTCACAGGCAAACCTGTAGAGCTGGCCATCGTGATAAGCAGTAGGCACATGACCGGTGAATTAACCAATCAACAGGGTCAATTGGATATTTCCTCTTTCAATGATGCGCAATGGATCGAAATCCGAAGCCTTGGGTATAACTCGCTGCTCACGAGTTTTGATGAACTGCAAAACGTGAAGTTCATCGTTAGGTTAACAAGGGAGGATATTTCTCTAGACCAGGTTGTTGTTTCTGCGAATCGGTGGAACCAGGCTTCGAGGGAAGTACCATCCAAAGTGACCTCCATTTCCAAACATGATATCACACTCCAGGAACCCCAAACTTCTGCAGACTTGTTAGGCGCATCCGGTGAAGTATTTATCCAGAAGAGCCAGCAGGGTGGAGGAAGCCCTATGATCCGCGGCTTTGCCACCAACAGACTTTTATATGCTGTTGATGGTGTTCGGATGAATACGGCCATCTTTCGCTCAGGTAATATTCAAAATGTCATCAACCTCGATCCATTTGCAACGGAGCGTGTTGAAATTTTATTTGGCCCCGGCTCAGTCATGTATGGTAGTGATGCTATTGGCGGGGTTATGAGTTTTCAAACACTAACTCCACAGTTTTCGCTGGATGATGAGCCTTTGATCACCGGTAGCGCGGCGTTAAGGACGTCAACTGCCAACAATGAACTGACTGGTCACTTTGATGTTAAGGCAGGTTGGAAGAAATGGGCCTTAGTAAGTAGTATTTCTTCTTTTCATTTCGATGATCTGCGCATGGGTACCTATGGACCTGATGAATACCTCAGACCATTCTTTGTAGAGCGGATCGATAGCCTGGATGTGGTGGTTACCAATGCTGATAAACATGTGCAGGTACCATCAGGCTACGATCAAATCAACTTTATGCAAAAGGTCAGGTATAAGGCGTCGGAAACGTTGGATATTGAATATGCTTTTCATTATTCTACTACCACTGAATATGCCAGGTATGACAGGCATATCCGTTACCGTAATGGATTGCCACGTTATGGAGAATGGAATTATGGACCGCAGCAATGGATGATGAACCAGATCAACGTTCATCACCGGGGCTACAATACTTTGTATGATGAAATGGTTGTGAGAGGAGCTTTCCAGCATTTTGAGGAAAGCAGAATTGACCGTAATATCAATGATGCAGAACGTCACATTCGGATTGAAAAGGTGGATGCCTATTCTGTCAACTTTGATTTTACAAAATCTCTGGGTAAGCACCGTTTGTTTTATGGATTAGAAGGTGTTTGGGATGACGTCACTTCTATTGGTAAGGATGAAGACATCTCGACTGGTGATATCGAGGATGGTCCTTCCCGTTATCCGCAAGCAGATTGGAGATCTTATGGTATCTACGCCAATTACCAGCATCATCTGAATGAACAGTTGGTGATTCAGGCAGGTGTCAGGTATGGAGCTTTTGGTCAGGACGGTGTTTTTGATACGACCTTTTATCCATTCCCTTACACCACGATGGAAATCAATGATGCTGCATTGACCGGCAGTCTTGGGGCTACTTATTCTCCATCAGATCGTTGGACACTACGTGTAAACATGTCAACAGGTTTCCGGGCACCAAATGTTGATGATGCTGGAAAAGTATTTGATTCTGAACCGGGATCTGTCATAGTGCCCAATCCTGAGCTTGATGCAGAATATGCATACAATTTCGAAGCGGGTGTGGCAACGCGGATCGGTGATCATTTGAGTGTTGATCTGACGGGCTTTTATACGATCCTTGAGAATGCAATGGTCAGACGAGATTATACACTCAATGGAATGGATAGTATAGTCTACGATGGCGAATTAAGCCAGGTCCAGGCCATTCAGAAT
>Ga0157380_10001019_pt1 | contig 17838 bp, 14 predicted proteins | sample S35metaG_FD_119757 | JGI IMG/M metagenome (GOLD analysis project Ga0157380, IMG submission 119757) | Switchgrass rhizosphere microbial communities from Kellogg Biological Station, Michigan, USA - S3-5 metaG | ecosystem: Host-associated > Plants > Roots > Rhizosphere > Soil | place: USA... | reverse complement strand
TGCGCGTGTAGACGATGCGCTCGGAGTTCGTGTCGTCGTCGTTCGACCATTGCGTGGCACCGACGACGTTCGTCAGCGTGATGCCGTCTTGGCTATCCGCGTCGAGCCGTGTGCGGTAGGTGATGACCAGCCGCTCGTCCGGCGCGATCGAAGCCGCCGCGGTGCGCAGGTTCAGCGTCAACTCGCAAACCGGCGCGCTGCTGTAAGCAAGCGTGTAGTCGCTGCCCGCGACGAGGGGCCCTTTGCCGGTCACGGGCGTGACACCGTCGGCCGCGAACACCTGCGCGCTCAGGATCTCGGGCGTTAGATCGCACATGCCGCCGGTCGGGCCGTCGGGCAAGCGGTCGAGGAGCGTGACGTCCCACGCGGGGGTCAGGCCGGTGTTGTGCACGTCGATGCCGAACTGGCCCCACTGCCCGAGGTTCAGCGTGCGGCCAAGCGTCGTGGGACCGGTTTTTGTGACGATGAGCTGCGGTGCAGAGATCGTCATCGGCTCGCTGATGCCCCACTCGCCGGGCAACGGCTCGTAGAACACGCTCTCGATGAGGCGGCCGAAGTCCCACTTCGCGGTGTTGACGAACTGGGTGCCCGGCGTGTTCGCCGGCGTGTCCTCGAGCACCACGGTGAGCTCGATGATGAATTGCTCGCCGGCCGGCACGTCGAGACCCGGGCCGCCGATTTCGAACGTGAGCAAGCCGTTCACGTTCGAGAACGTGTGCTGCACGGCGGCGCCGCTGCTCTCCCACCGGACCGTGTGGCTCACATAGGTCAGATCGACCCCCATCGCGTTGAGGTCGTCGGTGACCGTGACGCCGTGGAGGTCGTTCTGCGAGCCCTGGTCGTCGACGACGATCGACGAGTTCGGATCGAACAGCACCGGAATCGTCATCGTGTACGTGAACGGCACGCCCACGGTGGCGCCCGGACCAGGACTGTCCTTCTCGATCTTCTCGACGGGGATGAACAGGTCGCGGCAGCTCTGGTGGATGTTGCTGCCCGAGCTGTTCGTGAACCAGATCTTGTGCTCGTGCACCTGGTTGCTGTTGCACGACATCTGGCCGGTATGAAAGACGTTGTCGAATACGATCAGCCAGGCGCCGCCGCCGGGCGCGTAGAAGCTGATGTTCGATTCGAGCGGATTGGCCGGCGCGGGGTAGTTGCGAAAGGTGCAGTCGCCGTCGATCGTGATCTGCGACGGCAGGTTCGGATGGACGTTGCCGTCGATGAGGCCGTTGTAAGGCGCATCGGAGCAGTTGATCGACTGCGCCAGCGACGGCATCGGCAACGCGAGCACGCCGGCAAACAGCAAAATGCTGAGCCACGCGCTGCGTACGGTACTGCCGACAGTCCGGCCAAGAAACATTAGCTAACCCTCGTGCCCACCCGTGTGCGACGAAGTCACGGACAGGACCGAGGGACGCCCGCAAGGGCCGATTCCGGCGGTCCCGCTGTCGTGGAGCGCCGCTTCAACAATCGAAGGGGCTCTTTAGACCGGTGACTTTGCGTCGCCACCTTTCGGTGGCTTTGCCTTTTTCAGAACTTCTACAAAGCTCGTGTTCTTAATCAGCCAGTGTTAGCACTCCGTCGTCGTGCGGCTCATGCCGCCGGTAGGAAGTCGATCGGATAGACGATCGTGATCGGTGCCACGTCCTTGGCGCCGAAGTCGAATGTGCGCACGCGCTCGAGCACCTGCGCTGCAAGCGCGGGCGCGTTCATGTCCGACGATTGCAGCTCGAGGAACGACACGGTGCCGTTCGGCTCGATCGTGAGCTTGAGCACCATCTGGCCACGCAACGACGGATCGTTGCGAAGCTCGCGGTTGTAGAGCCGATAGAGCGCGGCCTTGTAGCGGTCGAATACGATCTGAATCTCTTCGTCCGTGCGGCCCGCGGCCGCTCCGGCCCAGGCGCGGTCACCCGTGCCTGCACCGGCAGCCCCGCCCGGGCCTTCGCCGATCGAGCTCGTCACGCGGCCCACTTCGACGCCTTCGAGACTGCCTCCACCGCCGCCGTCGCCGCCGACCTGACGGCTGAACGACGCGAGGTTGATGCCGCCGCTCGAACCCGGCGCCAGCGAGGTAACCAACGAGCGCTGCGGCAGCCGGTTGTCTCCGGCGCCCGCATTGCTGACGCGCGCCTGCGAGCCGATCTGCGCGGCGGGCCTGCGTTCGGCGATGTCCGCAAAACTCTCGCGGAACGCGAGCAAGCCGGCGGCTTCCGCGCGCTGCCGCGGCGCAACCTCAGGCGCAGGCGCCGGGGGCTCGACGGGCGGCGGCGTCTCGGGCGCCTGCTCGTTGGCCAGGACGGGCTCCGGCTTCGGCTCGGGCTCGTCGGGCTTCGGTTGTTCGACGACGGGCGCCGGGGGAGCGACCCTACGCTGCGAAAGGTCGATGAAGCGCACGACTCGCTCGGGCAGCTCGAGCGCTTCGGGCTCGGGCACCGGCAGCGGGATCAGGGGCGTCACCACGCCGGCGACCAGCGCGATCAGTAGCGTCGCCAGCAGATTCTTGCGGAACCGTTCGTCGTCCTCGCCGAGCCGCGACCACGGCATGCGCTGGGGGCGCTCGCTGAGCGGACCGATCTCGCGCTCGACGGGCCATTCGCGGCGCCGTTCGTCCTCCTCCTCCTGCACCTCGAATAGGTCGCCTTCGAGCAAGTGGAGGACGTCCTGGCCCTGCTTGATGTCGTCGAGCAGTGCTTTGCGTTTTTCCTCGATGACCTTGACTTGCTCGGTGAACTCACCGAGCCGTTCGCGCACCTGGCCGAGATGACGCTCGGCTTCGCGGTCGTCTGCGCGCTTCCCCCAGAACATGTCTGCAACGCCGAGATCGCGCAGCCGCTCGAGCGACTCGCAGACGTTCTGCACGAGCCCGTATTGCTCGCGTTGCGGGGCGAGCTTCGAGAGCTCCCCTTCGACGACGCGCAGATGGCCCGCGAGACCGCCGAGTTTCGACTCGACGCGGTCTATCTGCGTGCGAAGCGGTTGCTCCGCCGTTGGAAGCGTTTGTTCTACCGTTGCGATTGCGGTGCTCACGTGTTCACCGTTTGGTTCAGTCGTTGCTCGCGACGCTCACGAACGCGAGATCGGATGCTTTCTGCAGGACCGCGAGCGAGAGCTGCCCGTAGCCGGCCGCCGTCGACGTGGCCATGACCTTCCTCAACAGGATGAACGGCAGCTCTTTGTCCGCCATGATCGTGACCTGGCGAGCCGCGATTCTCTCTTCCTCGGGGAGCGCGGCAAGCGCCAGCATGTCGGTCGCGTCCGCTTCGAGCTCCGCTTGTAGCGCCGGAATCACCGGCTCATCGGCCACGAGAATTTCGTCGATTCGCCCGACCGACCTACCGTGGACGAGGATGTCTTGCTCGCCGACGATCACGACCACGGTGTTGCGAATCTCCGTTTCCGCAATTGACTCCGGCAGCTGCACGTCCTTGCTGTCCGGCACGACCGCAACTTGCTCAGACGAGTAGACCAGCAGGAAGAACACCAGCACCGTCAGCATGTCGATCATCGCGACGAGATTGATCACGATGGGCCGTTGCTTGCCCTTGTGGTGCTGCATGATTCTCGAGGAGCGACTCATGTAGATCATCGATGTGCTCCTGGGGTCAAAGCGGGGCGTCGCCGACCGAAACCTGCGGAAACAGCTCGACCCGGTTCACGCGATTCAGCACCGCGTCGCGCTCCTCGGCAACCCGAACCCGGTCCATCACGGCGACGACAACGTCGTAGGAGATATAGGGCTCGACGAGGACGGTCGCTTCCTCCTTCTCGGGGAACTGCCGCTTGATGCGCGTGAGGTGCGCCGTCAACTGCCCGTAGTCGTACCCGCCATCGGTCTTCTCGATGCGACTCAACAAGCCGGTCGAGCGATCGCCGATCTCGATACCGGACTCGCGCACCGTAACCTCCAGCTCGAACGCGGGGGGCTCATTGCGTGCCTCGGATTGCGCCGAGGGCAAGTTGAGCTGCAGCACGGCAAGCCGCACGAAACCGCCGTGGACCAGCAAGAAGAACACCAAGATCGTCATCATGTCGATCATCGACACGAGGTTGATCTCGGCCCCTTCACGCTTGTGAAGGTGCCGCCCGAGTCGCGAGCGTCGTCCGGTGAGCTCCATCGAGTATTCCTCGCTAGGGCGAAGCGTTGGCCGTTATCGACTATTGATCGAGGCTTAGGCGTGCTGCGGGATCGGTGCCTGCCGCGAAACGAATTCCTCGGCGGCGCCTGTGCCGAGCGCCGTCTTGGCGTGCACCGCACGGTCTGTGAGGGCGTTCAGGAACTTGACCGACGCCATCTCGATCCCGGAGACGATCGCCTGGGTCTTCGACTGCAGCAGCGAGTGCACGAGCACGAGCGGGATCGCTACCATGAGGCCGAACGCCGTGCAGTTCATACCGATCGAAATACTGGCGGACAACAGCTCTGCCTTGTCGGCCAAATCCGCATTCGACACGGCCGTGAACGCCTCGATCAGGCCGATGATCGTGCCGAGCAAGCCAGCGAGCGTCGCCATGTTGGAGAACGTGGCGAGGTAAGCGGTGCGCTTCTCGAGCTCCGGCATGACCTCGATCAAGCTCTGCTCCATCGCAAGCTCGATGTCGTCGCGGCGCCGCACAGCGCCCTGCCGCGCCAATCCCATGCCCAAAATCTGAGCAATCGTGGAGTCGTCCTTGCTCGCGACGTCGCGCGCGCTGGCGAAGTCACCCTTCATGATCAACGGCTCGAGCTTCCGCCAGCCATTCTGGTTCTTGTTGATCATGAGCGTGAGCGTCACATAGCGCTCAATCGAGATGGCGGTTCCGATCGCCAAGATCAGCAAGATCGGATACATGAAAAACCCGCCGTCCCCGAAGAACTTTGCGATCGTGTAAAAGACGTCCATGCCTGAGTCCTCCCAAAAAAGATCCCTAATGCGACCGTCGCATCACTCGCTTGGCGAGAGCCGCGTTGGTGCCAGCGCGCGAGTAGCCTATACCTGCGATGCTCGACGACTGTGTGACCGACTCGACGTTTGCGCGTACATTATTCGTTGTCTCTTCGCCACGACTTGTTTCACATAAACACGCACTAGATTCGCATCGACAAACGTGGCCCGTTTGCGGCGCTTGCCGCGAGGAAACTACTTCCCGCGGCCTTCCCTGATCCCGTAATACTTCAGCTCGCGCATGAACACGTCTTTGTCGACGGCGCGGATCCGCGTATCGAGCGCTCTCGACACACCGATGCCGTTGCCGATCTCCGAGCTCTTCCACGGCACGATGACGAGCGACTTCGGCGTCTCCTGGTTACCAAGGATCGACATGCCCGACATCGACTTCGTCTCCGCTGCTGCCGCGGCTTGTTGACCGGGCGCCGGCGTCTGCTGGGCCGTCAGCGCGGCCGCTCCTTGCAGCGCAATTGCAGCAACCACTAGGTTCTTGAGCATGGTTCTCCCCTATGGGCTCACGCGGGCCTTGAGGTCGGCGATCCAGATCGCGACTTGAGCATCGTCGGGCACCAAAGCCTGGTACGCCTCGTAGTGCTGCAACGCGCAAGCGTAGTCGCGCTGATACAAGTCGCAGACGATCGCGAGGTTTCGATGCGCGAGATGAAAGTCGGGATACAGTGCGAGCGCTTGCTCGTATTGCGCGCGCGCATCCGCGAACCGCGCCTGTTTGCGATAGAGCAAGCCGAGCTCCTCATGCGCGATGGGATGAGTCGCGCTCAAGGCGAGTGCTCGCTCCAAGCTCGCGGCGCCTTCCGCGAAGCGGCCCGTGCGGGCGTACGCCGATCCTAAGTCGACGTGGGGATTCGCAAGCTCCGGCTGTAGCTGCGTCACCGCTTCGAGCTCCGCGACGCCGCGCTCGTACAAACCTTGCTCGAGGTAACCGATCGCTCCCAAGTAGCGCTCGCGCAGCTCCGGGCTCACGCGCGCTGTATCGGTGATCGTGAAACCGGCGCCGGCGAGCACGTCGAGCGCGATCGTCGGTCCTTTTGCGGCCTGCGCACGCGCACGGCGGCCTTCCGGCTCGGTGACCGCCGGCACGATGCTCACCGGCTCGGCCGCGCCCGGCGAGCGGTACGTGAACGTCTCGATCGCGCCGAGGAACCCTATGCTCTGCTCTTCTTTCGCGTAGCGCCCGGGCACGAGCGCCGCGAGGCGAGCGAAGCTCTGCTCGATCCAGCGGTTGTAGATGCCGGCCGCGATCATGAGCTCTACGTTGGCCTCGTGAACCTCGATCGCACGCTCTTCGAACGGGAACGCCTCTTCCTCGAGGACGTCCTCGTACTCCGCGAGCTCGGCCGCGGAGAGACCCGTGGGCCGCTCGGAATCCAGCAGTGAGCCGCTGAAGCTCGAGTAGATCTCGGCCATGTGGAACGTGGCGGCTGTCGTAACCTCGCCGACCTCGTACTCGAGGAGGCTCTCGAACGCGGCGAGAGCCGCGTCCATCAGCTCACGTTTGCGTGCGAGGTTCTGCTCGAACGGCTGCACGAGCTGCACGGCGTTGAACGCCGCGTAACGCGGCTGCGCGAGAACGAGCCCAGCCTGCGCGGCGAGATAGCGAGTGCGATCCGTCCGCTCACCGCCTGCGGCGGCGTCGGCCGCGACGAGCGCGGCAAGGTGCTCGTGGTAGCGCGCCTCGTCGCCGCGCGTGCGATACATCTCGGCGACTTTCGAGCGCGTCTCCATGGCGACATCTACGGGCTGCGCGAACTCCGCGACGTAGCGTTCGTAGACGCCGAGCGCGCTGTCGAGGTCCTTCGCCTGCTCGTACAGCTCGCCCGCCGAGAGCAGCGCCTCGCGTTTGAGCTCCGGATCCGCCGCTTCGGTGGCCACGCGCTCATACTCCGCGGCCGCGAGCGAGGTTTCGCCGCCCTCGCGGTAGACAAACGCGAGCTGCTTCGTCGCCTCGTTGTTGAGCTCGTGCTCCGGGAACGCCGCGCGGAAGCCGTCGAGCACGGTCGCGGCCGCCGTCCAGTCTTGCACCTTCATCAGCGCAGCAGCGGCGTCGTACTCGGCGGCCGGTCGAATCGACGAGGTCGGCGCGCGCTCCGATATTCGCAGGAAATGGCCGGCGGCAGCGCGGTAGTCCTGCGCTTCGTTTGCTTGCTCGGCCTGCTTATAGATCGACGCGGCCAAGTTGTCGACGAGCGATTGCCGCGCTTCATCCTCGGGCGGCGTCACTTCGAGCACCGCGAAGTACGCGGGCTCGGCAGCCTGGTAATCGGCGAGCTCGAACGACGAGTGCGCGACGACGGTCCACGCCGTGCGCCGCAGCGTGACGTCGGCCGCCGGATAACGCTCGATCAGCGTCCGGCCCGCAGCCACGGCGCCGCTGAAATCCTCGAGAGCAAAGAGGTCCTCCGAGGCGGCGCTGAGGACGACTGGCGCGTGCTCGTGCTCGGGGAAGGTGTCCGCGAACTTCAGCGCGCTGTCGACGGTCGCGCGTTTCAACGCCGGCTGCTCGTCTTCGCCCGCGTTCTTCAGCTGGTCGCGATGCGCGACGATCGCGGCGTAGCCTGCTGCAGAGGCGCGATCGTGCGGAGCGTACTCGTAAGCGGTCCGCTCGTACTCGCGCGCAGCCTCGCCAAAGGCGCCGTTCTCGAGAAGGAGGTCCGCGAGCTGGTAATTGATGCCCGGCGACTGCTCGTCCTGCGGGAACGACGTCAGGAACGCCCGGTACCAGACGAGCGCCTCGGCATAGTTGGCGGGTTTCTCGTCCTCGAGCTCCGGCTCTTGGTAGAGCGCGTGGTAGTGGTTCGCGAGGTCGTGCAGGTTCGTCTTGAGATAGCCGAGGACCTCGGGGCGCGCGCCGGAATCGAAATGCTGCCAGTACGCGCTCTGGAGACCGTACTTCGTCGCGAACGACTTCTTCGACTCGACGACGAGCTTCGGGAAATCGCCGCCCTCGTAGATTCCGACCACGCGCATGCTGAACTCGGGCGACACGCGGTGGTAGGGATAGCGCTCGACGAACGAATCGTAGACGACGGCCGCGTCGTTGTAGCGCTGCTTGTCGAAGTAGAACTCGGCCAGATTCTTGTAGATGCGGTCCTCGTAGCTGCGGTTGCCGTAGGACGAGTAGTACTCCGCGAGTACATCGGGGCCACCCAGATTCGAGAAGCTCAAGCTGATGACACGGAACGTATCCGTTACGCGCCGCTCGTCCTCTTCCTCGTGCGCCGCGTCGAAGTCGTAGCCGACCGAGAGCTTGTAGTCGAGGAGCGCGTTGTAGTGGTGCAGCGCTTCCTCGTAGAAATCCTGCTTGTAGAGCGTCCAGCCGAGCTTGTAGAGCGCGAGCTCATAGAAGTCCGAACGGGGCCCGGCCGCCGCGATCGTTTCATACGCCTGCTCCGCCTCGCGAAACTTGCGCCGGGTGAAGTAGTACTCGCCGCGCCGGAACTGAACCTCGTCGCTATAGCGCGAGTAGCCGAATTCGCCGACGAGGCGCTGCATGACCGCCATTGCCTCCTCGGTGCGGCCGAGCTCGTCGTAAGCGCGCGCCATCTGATACAGCACCTGGTCGCGGCGCTCGTAGTTCGGGTACTCGGCCAGCAAGCGCTCGTAGATCGCGATGGCCTCGAGCGGGCCCGAGGCGGCACCGGCGCCCGCTACCGGCACGTCGAATGCGACGACCGGCTGGAACTCGAGCTCGCCCGTCGTCCGGCGCTCGAAGTCCTCGTCGGATTCGTCCGCCGCCGCAATCGCATCGGCGATCGTCGGCGCCCCACCGGCGCCGATCCTGCTCGGCGCTTCGCCGGCATCCGGCGCGGCCATCTCCGTCCAGCGGCCGCTCGGCGCGGCGCCTCCGGTGATGCCGAACTCCTTCTCGAGCTGCAGGTCCGCGAGCCGCCGCATCGCTTCCGGCGTCATCGCACTCGTGGGCGTCTCGTCGAGGTAACGCCGATAGCTCTGCATCGCGAGATCCAGCGAATCCGCGACCTCGACCTCGGCGACATCGGGTTCGACGGAGCGCAACGCCGCGAGGGTGCCCGTGTCTGGCGCACTGGCGCAGCTCGCGACGAGAGTTGCGGCCAGCGCGGCGGCTAGAGGGTGGCGGCGCATTACGGCGTCTCCCCGGCAGTTTGCAGCGAAGCCGTCTCGGCGGCGGCGCGTGCCTCGGTCGCGCGATCGTAGCTGTCCGCGAGGGCGTAACGAGCCTGATCGCGGTACGTCTCGAGGCGGTCGCGCCGCGCGACGAGCTCGTCGATCGCGACGAGCTCGAGCACGCGCCCTTGGCGCGCCATGAGCAGGTTGACCTTGCCGAGCGACTCGGCGACGTGCGTCCGCAACCGCCCGATCGGCGTATCGTAACCTTCGAAGCTATGCACGGCCGCCTGGCGTGTGCGCACGAACTCGACGTGCTCGGCCTCGAGCACCTCGATGCTCTGACCGAGCTCGCGCAGGTGGCGCGCGAACACATCGAGCCGCTCGTGATACTCGGTGCGCAGCGTGAACGTCAGGGCGCCACGCAGACGCGCGATGCGCTGGCGCAAGGCATCGGCAGTCTCGCCCGAAGCACCTTCGAGAGCCGCCTCGAGCTCCGCCAGTCGCGCGGCCGTCAGCCGCTCGTCGGCTGTCGCGAGGAACTCGGGGCGCGGCGCAACCAGCAGGCTCTGCAGCCGCTTCTCGAGCAGCTCGTGTTGCTCGAGACGCAGTCGCATGCGCGAGTCGAGCTCGCGGAACTCGGCATCGAGGCCCGGCAGCTGCGGCTCGTAGTACTGCCGCCGCAGGCCGATCATGTCGTCGAACGCGTCGAAGCTCACAACCCACGACGCGAGCTTGCGGCGCAGGTCCTCGAGGTCGAGGTAGTTCTGCAACGCCGTCTGAAAGTCGTGCGACGCGAGCAGCTCCATCAGGTAATAGGTCTCGGGCGATTCCGGAAGCGAGCGCAGGCGAATGACCCAGTCCTTGTCCTGGCGCACCTCTTCACGCACGAGCACCTTCAGAAACTTGCCGTCGCGAATGCTCGTGAGCGACTCGTCGAGGCGCTCGATCTCATGACCGAACGAGTCGAGTGCCTTCGCATAGAGCAGCGCGGCGCGCCCGTGAACCTCGAGCTTCCCGTAGGCGAATGGCAACGCCAGCATCGCTTCCTGGACCGACGCGTCCGTGCTCGCGCGCTCCGCCAGCAGCGTCCACGGCACGACGGCGCGGCCGTAGTCGTCACTCGCCGTCGCGGCCCAGCCCGACGCGAGCAGCGCCGAGGTCGAGAACGGGCCTTCGAGGCGCACACGGTCGAAGTATTGCTTCGCTTGGTCGAACCGCTCGGCTTCGACAAGCAGCGTGCCGAGCACGAAGTTCGACTTGTCGCGGATCGCGAGCACCGCCTCGTCGTCGCTGGCGATTTGGCCCGCACGATCGAGCTGCTCGAGCGCGTCCTCGCGCCGATTGTCCTCGAGCAACGCTATCCCTAAGTTGTACGCAGCAAAGCCTTTCAGGCTTTCAGCACTCTGGAGCTGTTTCAGGACCTCGGCGGCTTCGGCGTGGCGGCCGAGGCCGGTGTAGATGTTCGCGCGCAAGAACTCGATGTCGTCCCCGATGTCCTCCGGCACTTCACCGGTGATTCGGTCGAGCGCGTACAGCGCGTCCTCGAGTTGCCCTTTCTGGAAGTGGATGCGCGCGAGCCGATACGCCGCATCGTTACGTACGACTTCGTCCACCGCGCCCTCGAGCACGGCCGTGATGGCGCGGCCGGCGCGATGATGCATGCGGTAGTTGAGCTCGAAGTCGCCGACGGAGAACTCCGCGTCGCGCAGGCTCCAGTACAACGAGTCGAGCGCCGGCTCGTCGACGGCGCGATGCTGGCCGAGCTCCGCGTCGAGGCGCTCGAGCGCTTCGAAGAAGTGGCCCTGCTGCGCGTAGTACAGCGATTCGCCGAAGTACCAATCGCGCGCGACAGGCTCGTCGCCAGCCGGTGGCTCCGCCGCAACAGCCGACGTCCCGAACACCAGCGAAAGCCAAAGCGTTTGAACACGCATGAGGTAACTCATCGAGCGTCGTGCGGGGGGCCCGCTTACCACTCGCCGAGATCAATTGCCTTCGGGCCGTTCAGTGCGATGCCGAGTAGCTTCGGCTCGATACCTTTGTCGAACGAAAACGTCTCGGTGCTGTTGAAGTCGTCGCCGCTAGTCGTCTTGCCGTTGATCGAGACCTCGATCTGATGACCGCCGGTCGGCAGGTTGCCGGTGTAGACGCGCTGCACGCCGCCGTGCTGCAACGCCTCGAGCTCCTTGAAGGCGTACAGGTAATGCGTGGCGAGCTGGCCGTCGATGTTGATCTGCATCGAATCGAGGCGGAACGTCTCGCCTTCGGCGATGGACACGAAGACCGCCAGATGGGTATTCGAGGGATAGAGGAGCTTCTCCTCGAGGCGGTTGAGCTCCGCCGCGATACCGAGCACGTCGGTCTTGATCTCCTGCACCTGCTCGTCGAGGCTGCGCATCTCTTCCGTCGCAGGCTCGGCGCCGCCGGCACTCCCTGCCGCGGAGGCGAAGCACAAGAAACTACCGAGCAACGCGACTTTCGTTGGGGTCGTCATCGTCAAGCACCTTCCGTGTGTCTTGATGCGCGGCAAGTGTCTGTGAACCCCCTCCGGCGCAGACGTGAACTGCGCCACAAAAAAGTGTTGCTAAAAATGAACGTCGTCCTTTGGAGACACTTGACGCCACGCACCAACTCCGCGCGGCGGCGCCGCACCACTCCTTCTATAAGGGGCCTACGTCCGACTCAGGAGATCGCGCTTCTCTCGGGGTGTGATAGAGATCTCACGCGGGTATTGGGTGGCCAGCCGACAATTCGCCCCTCGTTACCGAGGAGCACGCTCATGCGTTCGATTGCGAAAGCCACTCTCTTGATTCTGCCGGCGATGATGGCGTGGGCGACCCCGGTCTTCGCCGACCCGCCCGCGCACGCGCCCGCGCACGGTTGGCGCAAGAAAAACGATCCGCACTACGTCGGTTACACCGGCAAGCAGTGGGAGCAAGACTTCGACATCTCGTCCGGCAGCTGCAATCGCCAGGAGATCGCGACCGTGATCGGCGCCATCGCGGGCGGCGTCATCGCCAACCGTGTCGCCGATGAGCACCGCACCGTTGGAACGATCGTCGGCGTGATCGCCGGCGCCGTGATCGGCAATCGCATCGGCCGCGAGCTCGACGAGGCCGACCGCGGCTGTTTCGGCCACGCGCTCGAGATCGGCCAGATGGGCCAGCGCATCGCGTGGACGAACGAGGCGAACGGTCTTCGTTACGAGTTGTCCCCGGGCGCCGATCGCCCGCGCGGCACGCAGGCTTGCCGCGAGTACACGCTCGTGACGCGCACCAGCCGCAGCGACCGCACGTCGCACACGGGCGTTGCGTGCCAATCGTCGCCGGGAGTCTGGCAAGTCGCGCAGTGATCCCGTCGCGCTCCAGCGCTAGCGCGTAGGCGCCCCGCCGGAGCCCCATCCCCACCCGCGGGCGCCGAGCTACCCTGCCCGGCTATACTCCTCGTGCTACGTGACTTCACGCGCTCGAGGTCTATTGAGATGAAGGGCCCCGCGATATTTCTGGCGCAGTTTGCGGGCACCAAACCGCCGTTCGACAAGCTCGAGACGATGGCGCAGTGGGCGGCCGGTCTCGGCTACGTCGGCGTGCAAGTGCCGACAGACCCCGCCCTCTTCGACGTCGAGCTCGCGGCCAAGAGCCAAAGCTATTGCGACGACGTCGCCGGCAAGCTCGCCGACCGGGACATCACCATCAGCGAGCTCTCGACGCATCTGCAAGGGCAGCTCGTCGCCATGCACCCCGCGTATGCGCCGCAGTTCGCGGCGTTTGCGCCCGCCGAGCTGCGCGACAAACCGAGCGCGTGGCAGGAGTGGGCCACGCAGCAGCTCAGACACGCCGCGAAAGCCAGCCAACGCCTGAAGCTCAAAGCGCACGCCACGTTCTCGGGAGCCTTACTCTGGCACACGGTGTATCCGTGGCCGCAGCGGCCAGCCGGTCTCGTCGAAGCCGGGTTCGCGGAGCTCGCGAAACGCTGGCGCCCGATCCTCGACGCGTTCGAGGACGCCGGCGTCGATGTCGCGTTCGAGATCCATCCCGGCGAGGACTTGCACGACGGCGTGACGTTCGAGCGCTTTCTCGAGGCCGTCGGCAACCACAAGCGCGCGAACATCCTCTACGACCCTAGCCACTTCCTGCTGCAGCAGCTCGACTACGCGGCGTTCATCGATCTCTATCACGAGCGCATCAAAGCGTTTCACGTGAAGGACGCCGAGTTCCGGCCGAGCGGCCGCAGCGGCGTCTACGGCGGCTATCAAGGCTGGGTCGACCGGCCGGGGCGCTTCCGTTCACCGGGCGACGGGCAGATCGACTTCAAGCGCATCTTCTCGAAGTTTGCCCAATACAACTATCAGGGCTGGGCGGTGCTCGAGTGGGAGTGCGCGCTGAAACACCCCGAGGACGGCGCGCGCGAAGGCGCGCCGTTCATCCGCGAGCACATGATCCGCACGACGACGCACGCCTTCGACGACTTCGCGGCGAGCTCGGCGGATCCGAAAACGCACTCGCGCATTCTCGGGCTAGACCCATAACAATAGACGCATCACGACGGGGGGCTAAATTGTGAACAGCGGAATCAGGCTGCGCTTGAGCGTCATGATGTTTCTCGAGTTCTTCATCTGGGGCGCCTGGTTCGTCACGATGGGCAGCTATTTGACGGGCTCGCTCGGCTTCAGCGGCGCCGACAGCGCGCTGGCCTATTCCACTCAGTCGTGGGGCGCCATCATCGCGCCGTTCATCATCGGGCTCATCGCGGACAAGTACGTGAACGCCGAGCGGCTGCTCGGCGTGATCCATTTGATCGGCGCTGGGCTGATGTACGTGCTCGCAAGCGCGACGGAGTTTTCCGCGTTCTATCCTTATTTGTTGCTCTACATGATCCTGTACATGCCGACGCTCGCGCTCGTCAACGCGATCTCGTTCAGGCAGATGGACGACCCGGCGCGGCACTTCGGCAATATCCGCGTGTGGGGCACCGTCGGCTGGATCGTCGCCGGGCTCGCGATCAGCTACTTGTTCGCGTGGGACTCACAGGCCGGGCTGGCCGCAGGACTCCTGCGTAATACCTTTACGATGGCGGCCATGGCGTCGCTCGCGCTCGGCGTGTTCAGCTTCACGTTGCCGGCGACGCCGCCACAGAAAGGCGGCTCCGGCGGCGGCTTGCGCGACGCCCTCGGCCTCGACGCGCTCGCGCTGCTGCGCGACCGCAACTTCCTGATCTTCTTCGCCGCGTCGATCCTCATCTGCATTCCGCTCGCGTTCTACTATCAGCACGCGAACCAGTTCCTCACGGAGATTCAGGTGGCGAACGCCGCCGGCATCCAGACACTCGGCCAGGTGTCCGAGGTCGCGTTCATGCTGCTCGTGCCGTTCTTCTTGAAGCGCTTCGGCATGAAGCTGACGCTCTTGATCGGCATGCTCGCGTGGGCCGCGCGTTACGTGCTGTTCGCGTACGGCAACGCCGGCGAGCTCGTGTTCATGCTGATCCTCGGCATCGCGCTGCACGGAGTCTGCTACGACTTCTTCTTCGTATCTGGCCAAGTGTTCACCGATTCGAAAGCCGGTCCGCGCTACAAGGGCGCCGCACAAGGCTTGATCACGCTCGCGACCTACGGCGTCGGCATGCTGATCGGCTTCTGGATCGCCGGGCAGCTCACCGACGCGTTCGCGATCCAAGGCGGCGGCCACGACTGGCGCTCGATCTGGCTCTACCCCGCTGCGTTTGCCGCCCTGGTGGCCGTGCTGTTCGGCTTGCTGTTCAAGAACGAGGTCGTCGCTTACCAGCCGGCGCCGAAGGCAACTGGATCGCCCGCGCGCGACCATGGCTAGCCACCGCTACACCACCGTCGACGTGTTCACGCAGACGGCACTCAAGGGCAACGCCCTCGCCGTCGTGCACGACGCGGCCGATGTGCCGGACGCCACTATGCAGCAATTCGCACACTGGACGAACCTGAGCGAGACGACGTTCCTGCTTCCTCCGACCGATCCCAGGGCCGACTACCGTGTCCGCATTTTCTTTCCGACCGCCGAGCTGCCCTTCGCTGGCCATCCGACACTCGGCTCCTGCCACGCGTGGCTCGCGGCCGGCGGCAAGCCCCGCGCCCGCGACGAGATCGTGCAGCAGTGCGGCGTCGGCCTCGTGCGCGTGCGGCGCGATGGCAAGCGGCTCGCGTTCGCTGCGCCGCCCCTGCGCCGCAGCGGCGACGTAGACGCGCCGACGCTCACGGCGGTAGCGACCAGCCTCGGCATCGAGCGCAACGCCATCCGCGCATCGCAATGGGTCGACAACGGCCCCGGCTGGGTGGCTGTCATGCTTGGGTCGCGCGACGAACTGCTCGCTCTGAAACCCGACTTCGCGCGCTTGACGCCGAAGGACATCGGGGTCGTCGCACCGCTGCCGCCAAGCGGCGAGGCCCAGTTCGAGGTGCGCGCGTTCATCGCCGGCTCGGGGCCCAATGAGGATCCCGTGACGGGTAGCCTCCAGGCCGGACTCGCGCAATGGTTGATCGGCGCGCGGCTCGCACCGCAGCGCTACGTCGCCGTGCAAGGCACGGCGCTCGGGCGCGATGGCCGCGTCTACGTGGAGCAGCGCGGCGAGGACATTTGGATCGGCGGCGACTGCGTGACGCTCGTCGAGGGCAAGGTGGAGCTATGAGGAACCGCAAGATGAACCGTCGTCGTTTCCTGCTGCGCAGTGGCGCATGCGCCGCGAGCTCGCTCGTCGGGTTGGATCTAATCTCGCAGGCGGCGCGTGCCGACGGCTGCGGCGGCCCGCCTCCGGGCGTGCAGCTCTTCACGGTACGTGAAGCGCTCGGCCGCGATCCGCGCGCGGTGCTGCGGCAACTCCGCGAGATCGGCATCGTCGAGGCAGAGCTGTATGGGCTGAACGGCCCCGACAGCGCCACGCTGTACGGGTTACCGGTGCGTGAGCTGAAACGCGCGTTCGACGACAACGGCATTCGGCTGCCGGCTTCGCACATCGGCGGCGACCTTGCGAACGCCGCAGCGATCGGCGACATCGCACGCACGCTCGGCGTCGAATCGCTGATCGTCGCGTTGCCGAGCGAATTCTCCCGCAACGTCGAGGGCCGGTTCACGATGGTGCCGGCCGAAAGCCGCGCCCAACTCGACGCGCTCGTCGCAAAGTTGAATCGCGTCGGCCGAGAGTATCGAGACCAAGGGCTCACGTTCGGCTATCACAATCACCACATCGAGTTCATGCGCGTCGACGGCGTCGTGCCATACGACTACTTGATGAGCAACACGGATCCGAACCTCGTCAAGATCGAGCTCGACATCGGCTGGCTCGCGACGGCCGGCGTCGATCCCGTCAGCTATCTGCGCCGGCACGCCGGCCGTGTCATCTCGTGTCACTTGAAGGACTACAACCCTTCGATTGCGAGCGACATTCCGCAGCGCAAGGTGGTCGCACCAGGCACCGGCATGGTGGACTTCGCGGCCGTGCTCGCCGCGATGCACGAGACCGGCGTCGCCCACGGCTTCATCGAAGTCGACGTCTCAGACGACCCGTTCGGCGACGTCCGCCGTGGCCACGCGCATCTGCAAATGCTCAAGGGCTGCGCGTAGAGCTGCGGCTGGCCGAGAGCGGCCCGACCGCGCTGGCGGCGGTAACTCAGAGCGGTGGCGGCTGGGGACCTGCGGGACGCTCGACGTCGGGAGAAGCTTCGCGGCTCCGCTCATCGACGCGCGCCGCGTCAGCCTCGGCGCCGTCTGCACCCACAGCGCGACCGGCATCGAGCTCGATCACGACCGCATCGAGACCGCTGATGTCGTCGACCACGCGCATGGTCACGCCCGCGAGGCTGCCGTCCTGCGCGAGTGCACCGGCCGAGCCGAAGACCAGCGCGAGCGCCATCAGTGTTTGCCGTCGCATGAGCTGCACTCCTCGAAACCTTGCGCCATCCTACAACGCGGCCTGACGCCGGCCACCAACCTGGAGATTTGACCGGGCCGGCTGGACGGTTCCTGAGCACTCCTTTATAAACAGTCGTTTATGGACCGCTCTCGCCTCATTCTCGGCGCCGTCGGCGCGCTAGCCGTTGCCGGCGCCGCCACGGTCGCGATCCAGCGCGCGGATCTTTTCGGTCCGAGCGCTGAAGAGCAATGGACGCTCGTCCAAACCTACTGCGTCGAGTGTCATAGCGCGGCCGAGGCCTCGGGCGGCCTCGTGCTCGAAGGCATGGGCCCCGACTCCGTCCCGCTCGAGCCACAAGTCTTCGAGGCCGCCGTGCGCAAGCTGCGCGGCCGGCTCATGCCTCCGCCGGGCGGACCGCAGCCCGAGCAGCCGCGCGTCGACTCGTTCATCGCTTGGCTCGAGCGGACGATCGACCGCAACGCCGTGATGCCGCGCGCCGGCCACGTGCCGATCCAGCGATTGAATCGCACCGAATACGCGGCCGCCGTCCACGACCTCGTCGGCATCGACATCGACACGGCCGAGTTCCTGCCGGCCGAGATCGAGGTCGACGGCTTCGACAACATCGCGGCAGCGCTGAGCGTGTCGCCGGCGTTCCTCGAGCAGTACATCGGCGTCGCGCGTCACGTCGCACATCTCGCCGTCGGCGAGCCCAAGCCTAAGGTCGCGAGCGTGTCGTTCCCGCCGGCCACCGACGACCAGGACGACTACGTCGACGGCATGCCGCTCGGTACGCGCGGCGGAGTGCGCTTCACGCACAACTTCTTGGCCGACGGCGAATACCGCATCACGATCACGGACCTCGACGTCGGCTTGTATGCGCGCTCGCTCGAGAGCGAGCACACGCTCGTCATGCTGCTCGATCGCAACG
>Ga0157380_10001017_pt1 | contig 17843 bp, 14 predicted proteins | sample S35metaG_FD_119757 | JGI IMG/M metagenome (GOLD analysis project Ga0157380, IMG submission 119757) | Switchgrass rhizosphere microbial communities from Kellogg Biological Station, Michigan, USA - S3-5 metaG | ecosystem: Host-associated > Plants > Roots > Rhizosphere > Soil | place: USA... | reverse complement strand
GATGAACTCGCCGGCGTGGTGGGACATGAGATCGGTCACGTCGCTGCGCGGCACACCGTACAAAAGATTTCCAGGCAAGGTCCCTTTGCTGTCGTGTTCGGGATCGCGTCGGGGCTCGCGGGGCTGGTCGTTCCGCTCGCTGGGAATATCATCGAGGGAGTCGGCGATCTCACACAGGGCCTGCTCTTCTCTCCATACAGCCGCGGCCAGGAGACTGAGGCGGATCGAGTGGGACAGGAGATGGCAGCAAAGGCCGGATGGGACCCGGCCGCCTTATCCGTCTTCTTGAATAGCCTCGAACGCGAAGTCGAACTCATGAGCAAGAGCAAAGAGCCCAGGAAGCCAGGGTTTTTTGACTCTCATCCCGCGACACCAGATCGAGTGAAAAAGACCGCAGAGCATGCCAAAGAACTGAAGCGTGCAAGCCGAGCGCCGATCAGCGCAACGCATGAATTGTTTCTCGCTCACCTGGACGGCATGGTGTACGGCCAGCGGGCCGCCAACGGCCTCTTTGAAGGACGCACCTTCCTGCATCCCGACATGAATTTCCTCGTGCAGTTTCCGGAAACATGGCAGCACGAAAACACTCCGCAAAAGCTGGTGTCGGCAGCGCCGAATGGAGAGGGAGCCGTGATTATGGCCGCCGTAGCGGAAGGGACCGATCCCATGGATGGCGCGCGCGAGGTCGAAAAGAAGACCAAGTCCGACGTGGTGGCCAAGACGGAAAAGCTGACCATCGGAGGTCTTCCTGCTGCGCACACGCAAATCAAGGCGGACGGCAAAGTGACACTCGACATCACGTGGATTGCGTATGGCGGACTCATCTATCAGGTGGCCGGCTTGGCTCCAACCAAGCACTTCGACACTGTGCAGCCCCTATTCCATGCAACTGCCCACAGTTTCAGGCCGTTGTCGGCATCCGAACGCGCCGGGATCAAGGAAAAGCGTATCCGTTTGGTAAAGGCCCGAGGAGGAGAGTCGATCGAGGCCCTGGCAGCTCGCACTACCTCAGCCTGGAAGAAGGAACAGATTGCGGTCATGAATAATCTTGCGGTGGGTGAGCAACTCAAGGAAGGGCAAGTCATCAAGGTGGCCATCGCCGAACCATATGAATCGAAAAAACCCAAGTAGTATGCAGGGCGCGTTGCCTGGGAGATGTTCAATGGCGGGCAAGAGGCTCTTCAGCTTGTTCGCCATGGTGGTCCTTCTAGCCATCCTCCAGGGCTGTTCCTACGTAAAACCTACCCCGAACGAGCCGTTGACTCAGTGGGATCCTGCCGCCGGTTACCGGTTCCGCAACCTCATGCCGCCGGATAGCGCGAATACGGACGGTCTCCTGATTATCGCAGCCTTTTCCGGTGGAGGCACGCGGGCCTCCACGCTGGCCTTCGGGGTGTTACGGGAACTCGCCCAGCAGCAGATCACCTGGGAAGGCAAGCGGAAGCGGCTGCTTGACGAACTGGACGTCATCTTCGCCTTGTCAGGAGGCACCTTCACCGCGGGGTACTATGCGCTCCACGGCGATCAGATTTTTCATGACTTCGAAGCGCGATTTTTGCGGAAGGACTGGGAAAGCGAACTCAAGGCCAGAGTGCTCAAGTCTCCCAGTAATTGGATCAGGCTCTGGTCTCCCTATTTTGGTCGCGCGCATCTGATGGCCGAGATATTGGATGAGTCGCTCTTCGAGGGCGCCACTTATGGAGATCTGAGCAAGCGCAATGAGCGTCCTTGGCTTGCGATTCACGCGTCTGATATGGCGACCCTCTCCCGCTTCGAATTCAATCAAGCGCAATTCGACATGATTTGTTCCGATCTGAGCCGCCTGCCGATCGCCTGGGCCTCCGCGTCCTCCGCGGCGCTGCCTCTCGTACTGAGTCCCATCAGTCTCAAGAATTATGCCGGACAGTGCGGCTATCAGGCGCCACCATGGCTGACGGAAGAGAAAAAGAAGGGCGCGATCGTCGCTCGAAGAGCAGGCGCTCAACGAGCGAATGAGTTGCTGTCTTACTTGGATACTGAGAAACGTCCCAACATCCATCTGCTCGACGGCGGCCTCTCGGACAACATGGCCTTGCGCGGTCTGCTCGAAGGAGCCAGCGTCATGGGCGGACTGGAACACATGTTAAAGGAGGGCAACCTGAAGGGGATTCGGAAGTTCGTGGTGTTGGCGGTGAACGCCGAAACCAGTCCCGATGTGCTCGAGTACCGGAGCGATCATATCCCGGTCGTCTCTCGGGCGATGGGCGCCATGATCGATCTGCCGATCAATCGATATTCCTTTGATACGGTCATACTCGTGCGCCAGGGTGTGGAAAACGCGCGGCTGAAGCTTCGCACCACACCGCGACCGGCCGACAGCCCATTTGCCCCAGACGCCGACATTTATTTCATCAATGCCAGTTTGAGCGAAGTGGCCGATCCGGACGAACGGCAGGCGCTCATGAAGATTCCGACCACGATGTATTTGGCGGACTCACATATCGACCGCCTTCTCCTTGCCGCCTCGCGGTTGATTCGTAACGACCCGGAATTTCAGCGGCTGATGCAGGACCTGGACACAGCCCGAGCACCTCAGAAGAACTGAAACAAGGCCTGAGGGACGCTCGACAACCATAGGCGCAACTCTATTTCGATCAACTAGGAGATAAAGAAGGTCGCATTCATCGTTCACAATCATATGCACTAGATAAGGAGGCTGCCGAGACAATCACGTTCGATCAACGAGGAAGAGTACATAGCGGTTCCATGTTCACCATCACATCACACCAAGGAGGATTCTAATGAAATCAGTTGTAGGCGTAATCATAGCGGGGATGATCTTCTGTGCCGTGCCGGCATTCGCCCAAACTGCGGGCAGCGGCGATACCAACATGGAAATTTTCATGCAGAAGATCAAGGCGGATAAGAAGCTGTTGGTCGCGAGCAACATGGGGCTGTCGGACGCGGAAGGCAAGGACTTTTGGCCGTTGTACGACGCCTACCAGAAAGACCTGCAGCAAGTAAATGAGCGGCTCGGCAAAACGATCAATGCCTACGCCGAAGCGTATAACGAAGGCAAGGGCACGGTTTCAAACGACACCGCAAAGAAGCTGCTCGATGAGGCGATTTCGGTTGAGGAGCAAGAAGTCAAGCTGAAGCGCGCCTATGCGGAGAAGGTCGGCAAGGTGCTGCCTGCAGGCAAAACCGCCCGCTATATTCAAATCGAAAACAAAATCCGTGCGGTGATCAAGTTTGAACTCGCGCGACAGATTCCGTTGGTGGATTAAGTCGGAGCCATGACGGCGCGCAAGCGCTGAAACTCCCCCGCGCGAGATGGTGCCAATTGAGGAACTCACGAGACAATCTCGCCGGGGGACGCGCCTGGCTGCTGGGAGTACTGGCACTGCTCACTGTATGCCCCGTGACAGCGCTGGGACAGGAGACGCTGCCCGAGCGATCTCCCGGGAGCGGGCCGGCAACGTCTCCTCATATGGAGATGGACGAGCCTGCGGAAGCGCCCGAGGTCGCACCGGAGAAACGACGCTTTCTTCGAAGGCTGGGGCCTCAGCCTGTAACGCCGGAGCAACAAGAGGAAGCGGAGCGCCTCAGAAAACTGGCTGCCAAATACGGAACCGACCCCACGGCGATTGTCGGACGCTTGCAGCTGACTTCTCAATACCTCGATCTCGCACAAGGCGCACGAGGCTCTACTACCGTGGCCCGTGTTGATCTGCCGTTCCGGCGGGACTACTTGTTCCGCGTAGACACGCCGTTCTTGAAATGGAGCGACCCGGATCGACCCGGCACCACCAGTGCGCAAGGCTTCAGCGATCTCGCGGTAACGCTCGGGTGGCGAGCGTATAACACACCCGAATATGCCGTGCTCGTCGGCCTGGCCGCGACCATGCCCACCGCCTCCGAGACCACATTGGGTCTCGGCAAGTATACCGTCGTCCCAACTCTCGCTACCGCCCGGTTTGTCCCCCAATGGGACTCTTTCTTGGTGGGGTTGTTGACACAACAACTCTCCGTCGGCGGCGATCCTTCCAGAAACTCCGTGAATCTTTCGAAAGCCATTGCACAAATCAATTCGTTCTGGGCCGAGCGGTGGTGGACCATCGCACAGGCTGCCTGGCAGATCGATTGGGAACGGAGCGCAAAAAGCAGTATGGCTCTTGAGCTCGAAGTCGGTCGAAGCGTGGTAGGGCGATTGGGCGTGTTTGTACGTCCGGGGATCGGGATTTGGGGGCATGATCTTCTCGGGGCCTATGAGTGGAATGTGGAGGCAGGTATACGCTACATGTTCCCAAGTTTCTAGCAGGCTGCTGAAAAATCCCGCCAGTGGCGTTCTCGCATCGCTCAGAAGCTCGACGTACCGAAGCGTACGCCGTCGCCTCTTCGCTCGCTGCGGCCTTGCTGGACGGACTTTTTGAGCAGCCTGCTCGGTTTTCTCCTGTTGTCCTGGACAAGAGGACCATAGCGCGCCGGGGTACAAAGCGTGGTGGAAGAGTTGGCGTAGGATTGGTACAGTGGCCCCAACCGCAACGCAGCGTTCCCACATTCGTCTATGGTTTTGTACGATGACCACTAAAATCATTGCCGGGAAGCGATTCATTTCAGGTAGCTCGCGCTGGTGGACGATCGGGCTCCTGCTTTGCGCCGTGACGGCGACTGGCTGTCCTCGCATGGTGTCCCTCGATTATCAGCCGAGCAATCCGCTCAGAGGGCAAGGCACGGTCGGAACCGCGCCGTTCCGGTATCAAGCAGCCGATCAAGATCGGGTGCGCCCGCGGCAAGTCGAAACTGACCCATCAGCCAAAACCGATTTATTTCTCACCCAAGAAATCGGCGTATTCTTCTCAAACGCGCTCCGGCTGGAACTGAGCCTGTCTGGGTACACCATGAACGACTCGAGCGATCGCATCGTGTCAGGCACCATCACGCGTTTCTATCTCGACTGGAAAAACGAAAAGGACCGATCATTCGAACTGGACGCAGACTATACGGTTCAGTCGGGCGAGCGTACCCTCTTTTCCTGGCACTGTTCCTCAATCCAGAAAGGGCCGAATATGCTCACCGAGGATGGGAACTTGATTCGCAAGGTAACAGCCGATTGCATGCGCCGGTTTATCAAAGCCGCACAGGACGCGAAGGTCCTCTGATCGTACAGCCGGTCCCTTACCGACTCCATTGTAGTTCTCGATGAAGTACACCCGGTCCATGGCGGATCATCAAGCATCTGCCGATGATCCGTTCGCGGCCCCGAGTACTGAACCCCACGAGAATGGCGGGTAGGTTCTGGAGATTCGGGACGCGGAACCGGACAGTTGGCTCGAGGCGGTCTATCTCAATCCGCGATTCTGCTGCATCGCAGAGTGACGCCTCATGGTGGCCATCTCGCAGTGTTCATTAAGCTGCGGAATATCAACTATCCTGGTTCCGCCCACAAGCCGGCATCCTATGCTGGGCAAGACCGTCTTGCCAGCACATATGTTCAGTCCGTGAAGCAGCTGACCTTCGACGCGATGTTTGTGAGGCAATGATGACAATGGTCAACACGTTCACCCCTCTACTGTTTGCCGGAGGAATGTTTTTCGGCATGCTCCTATTCCAGGAAGTCGGTCGGCGCTTCGGCATCCGCCGGATGGCGAAGCATCCGGAGGGAATAGGCCCCGGCACTGGCGCGATGCAAGCCGGTGTCTTCGCGCTGTTGGGGCTGCTGATCGCGTTCACCTTCTCAGGGGCAGCCTCACGGTTCGACGATCGCCGAAAACTTGTCGCCCAGGAAGCCAATGCAATCGGCACAGCCTATCTCAGATTGGACTTGTTGGCTCCCGACGCGCGATCGGCATTACGCCAGCGTTTCGGCCAATACTTGGACGCCCGGCTTGCAGTCTACCGGAAGCTGCCCGACGTCGAGGCTGCACAGCAGGAATGGGCCAGAGGCACGGCACTGCAGGACGAGATCTGGACTCAGGCGATCACCGCCTGTCGCGCGCAAGGCGATCCGCCCAGCTGCATGTTGCTCCTTCCAGCGCTCAACGAGATGATCGACATCACCACGACCCGAATGATATCCATGATGACGCATCCGCCGACGATTATTTTCGTGCTGCTGTTCGGACTCGGCCTCGGCAGTTCGCTTGTGGCGGGCTATGAAATGGCCGGGAACACACGGCGGAGTTGGATCCACATGATTACGTTTGCGGCCATGACGGCCGTCACCGTGTACATCATCCTCGACCTTGAGTATCCGCGGGCTGGCTTGATCCGGGTGGATGCGGCTGATCAAGTGTTGCTCGAACTGCGGGAGAGCATGAAGTAATGGAGCAGAAAACGATCCGCGACTCACGCACTAGGCGGTGTTGCGCCACGAGAGGCCTCGTGGCCCTCACGCTGCTCTTGTTCTCCTTCGCTGCACCGTTCGGAAATTCGATGGCACGGGCGGAGGGTGAACTTCGCGAGAGTCTGAGCAACATGACGTATCCATCCGAGTGGGCACGCAGCGGCCAGGCGCCGCTCGTCGGGGGCATCTACAAGGAACCGGCGGCGGCGGACTCGGCTGCCGACATTGTGATCCGATTGACCGCCTCCGTGGCGGCCGGGACGATCGGCGATCAGACAATGGCGGCGCTCGTGATCGTGACTGATCCCGGTGGAAGCGGGGTATTTTTCGACTTGTATCTCGTGCGGCAGCAGAAGAATCGCTGGAGCGTTGTGGATCGCGCGCGCCTCGGCGATCGCATTCGCGTGAATACGATCGAGATCGAGCAGGGGCTCGTGGGGCTAGACCTGACCACCCATGGTCCGGGCGATGGGATCTGCTGCCCGACCGAGCGCAAGAGGGTTCACTATGCGCTGCAGGGAAAGCGGCTGGTGAAAGTCACTGCTCCTGCAGAAAACACTCCGAGCCCCATTGAAGGGCCTGTCTGGACATGGCAATATGCCGTTCGCGTTGACGGGACCAGGACGACACCGACGGAGTCAGAACTTTATACCCTTAGTCTCGGGCCAAACAGACAACTCAAGGTCCGAGCCGACTGCAACCAGGCCGGAGGGCACTATCGATTGCATGGTGCGAGCCTGACGTTGTCTGTAACGCGGTCGACTATGGCAGCCTGTCCGCCTGAGTCACTGGACAAACAATTCCTTGCTGATATCGCAACGGTCATGGAATGGCATGTGGAGGAAAACCGCCTGCGCCTGAATCTCACGGATGGCGGAACAATGGTCTTCACGGCAGCGAATCGGTAGACAGGTCTTCATGGAACACCTGCGCTTCATGGCAAAATATTCAAGATGAGACGGTTCCTGCATGTAAGAACATCGACCGTCGCGAGCCTTGTTCTGCTATTCATGTGTATGGCGGGCTGCGGCAAATCAATCTATGGCTGGCAGGTGCGCACGAATTCTACCCCGGTCGCTCCGTCGTTTGATCGCGCACCGATCGATCAGATGCGAGTCGCAGTTCTCCCGACACTGTCGACAGGTCTTCTCCAGGGAACCGCGGCGGGGATGTCACAGTATTTGGACCAAACCCTCAAGGCCCTGACCCCGACATGGAGCGTGGTGACCGAACAAGAAGCGCTCACGAGGATCAATATGCAAGGGCTCGGAGTGGAGTATGTTCGAATGCGGTCGGACGCTGAACAAAGCCATCTCCTCATTCGCCAGCCGCTCGCGAAAATCGGCGCCGCGCTGGGAGTGCGATACATCTTCCAGCCTCGCTTGGGCGCCTTCACGCAAACCATGACAGAACGTTGGAAATTTCCGGGATTGGACCTCCGACTCGTGGAGACCCGTTCAAGCCTGCTTCGGGTATCACTGCAATTGTGGGAAGCAGAGAGCGGCGAATTGATTTGGTCCTCTGCGGCCGAAACCATCATGGAAAACGAGGCGCTATCGCAGGACCCGGTGTTCTTCGAGGATGCCGTGCGGCTGACCTTCGGCAGCCTTGTGTCGGACTTCCTCAACAGGCGCACAGCCTCGAAATATACGCCTCTGAATGAGGTCCTCAACACGTTAGTTCAAACGGCTATCCCGGAGGAGCAGCCGAATAAAAGTCGCGAGAAAATAGACAAAGAGAAATAGTCTCCTGCGGGACTGATCCTGGCTTAGTCGCTCACCGAGCCGGCCAAGCCGACACAAAATTCTGTGTCGGTCTCAATAGTATTCCGCTGCAGAACAATACGAATTTCCGGATCGGCCCACTATGGCCAATGATAGACAAAAGCCGGTTGGCCTAACGAGAAGAACCCGCGCGCCTCTCATCAGTCTCGGATTGGCACTCTGCGCTAGCCTCGCGTTCGCCGCTTGGTGGTTCAGTTCCGGCAACAATCCGACGCCGGTCGCAGCGACGCCGGTGTCCGGCATGACCTGCGACATGGGTATTTCTGCCGCAAAGGCGGCACGTAGTCCGGCACCCATCACCGTGCAACCGATAGCAGCAAACACCCAGACAGCCCAGTCCGTCATCGACTCCCCTCGCACGAAAGTTCTACCGCCTCCCGGCCCTGCGCCTGAAGGCATGGTCTGGATTCCCGGCGGAGAATTCTGGATGGGCGCGGATGAGTTTCCCGACGCCCAACCGTGGCATCGTGTCTTGGTGGATGGGGTTTGGATGGATAAAACCGAGATCACGAATGACCAATTCGCGAAGTTCGTGAAGGCGACCAAGTATATGACGATGGCCGAACGGACGCCGCGCGCGGAAGATTTCCCCGGCGCGCCGCCAGAGAATCTTGTGGCGGGCTCGGTCGTCTTCTCCCCGCCTGACCATCCTGTGACACTGAACGATCATTTCCAATGGTGGAGCTACGTGAATGGGGCTGATTGGCGACATCCGGAAGGGCCCAAAAGCACCCTCAAGGATCGCGGGAACTATCCCGTCGTGCACATCGCCTATGAAGACGCGCTGGCTTACGCGAAATGGGCCGGCAAGCGCTTGCCGACCGAAGCCGAATTTGAATTCGCGGCGCGCGGCGGGCTTGATCGCAAGCCATACCCCTGGGGCGACGAGTTGAAACCGGGCGGCAAGTTCATGACCAACACGTTTCAGGGACACTTCCCGGACAAGAACACGAAAGAAGACGGCCACGAGCGTGCCGCGCCGGTTGCCTCGTTCCCACCCAACGGCTACGGACTCTACGACATGGCCGGCAACGTCTGGGAATGGACCAGCGATTGGTATCGTCACGACTACTACAAGACGTTAGTTCCGCAAGGGTCGCTGGTACACAATCCGCAAGGGCCTTCCGACAGTGTCGATCCGAGCGAGCCGGGGATAAAGAAGAAAGTACACAAAGGCGGGTCATACCTCTGTACCGACCAGTATTGCGCGCGCTACATCGCAGGCGGCCGAGGGAAGGGCGAGCCCGACACCGGCACAAACCATCTGGGCTTTCGCCTGGTGAAAAGCGCGCCTTAACGTCTTCGAATTGCAAAAATGGAGGGCACGTGATGAGAAGAATACTGCTCGTGCTGTTCGCACTGATAGTTGTGCTGGGCTTTAGCGGCCCGGTGGTCGCTCAGGCCACGGCAAAGCCACCGAATATTCTCGTTATCTGGGGTGACGACATCGGCTACTGGAACGTCAGCACCTACAACCAGGGCATGATGGGCTACAAGACGCCGAACATCGACCGCATTGCGAAAGAAGGCGCAATGTTTACCGACTGGTATGGCCAGCAAAGCTGCACTGCCGGCCGCGCGGCGTTCATTACCGGCCAGTCTGGTTTCCGCACCGGCATGCTCAAGGTGGGCCTGCCCGGCGCGAAGGAAGGTCTCCAGGCACGCGACGTGACGCTGGCGCAATTGCTCAAGGCGCAGGGCTACATGACCGCGCAGTTCGGCAAGAACCATCTCGGCGACCTCGACGAGCATCTGCCCACGGCGCACGGTTTCGACGAGTTCTTCGGCTCGCTCTACCACCTCAATGCCGAGGAAGAGTTCGAGAACGCCGACTACTTCAAAGATCCCGCACTGATCAAAAAGTTCCAAACGCGCGGCGTCATCCACACCTGGGCGAATCCTGACGGCACACAGAAAATCGAGAGCACCGGCCCGCTCGGCAAGAAGCGCATGGAAACGATTGACGAAGAATTCACCAAGGCCTCGCTCGACTACCTTGAAAAGGCGAAGAAGGCCGACAAGCCCTTCTTCCTCTGGTGGAACTCCACCCGCATGCACATTCATACCCACCTCAAGAAGGAGAGCGAAGGCAAGACCGGCCTCGGCATTTATCCCGACGGCATGGTCGAACACGATGCAATGGTCGGCCAGCTCCTCGACAAGCTCAAAGAACTGGGTCTTGAGGAGAACACAATCGTCATGTACTCCACCGACAACGGCTCCGAGTCGTTTAGCTGGCCCGATGGTGGCACGACGCCGTTTCGTGGCGAGAAAGCGACCAACTGGGAAGGCGGCTTCCGCGTGCCGACTGCCATCCGCTGGCCTGGCGTTATCAAGGCCGGTACCGTCAACAACGATGTCTTCGCCCACGAGGACATGCTGCCCACGCTGATGGCCGCTGCAGGCGTGCCCGATGTGAAAGAGCAGCTCCTGAAGGGAATGCAGGTCGGCGACAAGACCTTTAAGGTCCACCTGGACGGCTACAACATCACCGATGCTCTCGCCGGAAAAGCGCCCGACCCCCGTCATGAGTTCTTCTACTTCAACGACGATGGATCGCTGGTGGCGCTCCGCTACAACCAATGGAAGCTCGTGTTTGCAGAACAACGCGCTCATGGATTCGGTGTCTGGCAGGAACCGTTTGTCACACTGCGGTTGCCGAAGCTCTTCAACCTTCGCTCCGACCCATTCGAGCTGGCCGACCATGTCGGCATCGGCTACGATCGATGGAGGATTGAACGTGTGTTCCTTCTCATACCAGCGCAGCAATACGTCGGGCAATTTCTGGCCACATTCAAGGAATTCCCGCCGAGTCAGAAAGTCGGCAGCTTCAGCCTTGACAAGGTGCTAGAGACGCTCTCGCAGGGCGGCAAATAACGCGCGCTGGATGAGAAGGTGAAGCAACTCAACGGGACCGTACCGAAGGCGGCGGACGGCCCAACCGGCCGGAGAAAACAGCCTATGAAGTCGCCGAGGAGGCTTGCACAGTCGAATAAGATTGCGCGGCGCGATGGTTGACTGGTGGTCTAAGAAGATGTGGCGTCCAGAAAGGATCACCGCTCTAGCCATAGCCCTCCTGCTCGCAGGGATATTTCAAGCCTCCGCTTGGGCTCAAAATACTCAGGGGCCTGAACCAGTGATGTTGAGGGATTGAAGGATCGAGTGAAGGCGCTGGAGCAGACGGTGGAAGACTTGAAGAAGGAGCGGAGGTCTGCTCCTAGCGAGGCCGGCAAGATTCCGCCTGCCGGGGAACAGCAGCAGCAGCCGACCGCCGGAACCAGCACCACAGTTCCCGAGCACCAGCGAGAGCGAGAATTCCTCCGCCAGGACTCCTACGCGGATCCCCGTCTCGATAATGCACCGTTCGACCCGAAACTCAGGGGATTTATTCTCATCCCGGGGACCCAAAGCATGCTCCGGATCGGGGGATTCGCGAGGACGGATTTGATCCATGACTTTGAACCAGCGGGCAATACGTCCAAGTTTATTCCCTCTTCCATTCCTACTACTCCCAACCCGGGTAACGATAACACCAGCATGAGCGTCGCCCCATCGAGGCTCAGTATCGAACTGCGTAACAACACCGCGTACGGTCCACTGCGCATTTACTACGAGAACGACTTTAACAACGGGCCTAATGCCACGAATGCGTTCAGGCTGCGTCACTTTTACGGGCAGTGGGCGAATGTGTTAGTCGGGCAAACCTGGTCTTTATGGAAAGATGTGGACGCGATTCCCGACACGGTGGACTTCGCGGGTCCGGCCTCCGCGATCTTCCTATTTCAACCGCAGCTCCGGTATACCTATGGCCTCAATAAGGAGAACGTTGTTGCCATGTCTGTGGAACAACCTTTGTCCGCAATTCCCGGGACCATCACGACACCGACCACCACGTTGAACGTCACGGCGACATCTCCCATACCGGACTTCGTCACGCGGTACCGCTATCAACAAGATAGATTCCATGTCCAAACTGCATGGCTATTCCGCTCAGTAGGTGGATTCGTCGGGGCGACGGGAGAGGAGCAGGTCTTCGGATGGGGCGGCATGCTATCGGCTGCCGCGAGAGTGTACGGCAAAGACAACATCGTGTTTCAGGTGGCGGGAGGGGAAGGGATCGCTCGCTATATCCTCGATCTGGGATCCGGATCCGGACTTGACGCAGGGCTGACCAGCGCTGGAAAGGTTGTTGCGCTGCCGACCTATGGAGCCTATGTCGCGTATCAGCACTTCTGGGCCGAGCGATGGCGCTCGACCGCGACGTATGGCTACTTGAAAGTCAATTCGACCGATTTGGCCCAGACCAGTGCCAATCCGACGACGCTGTTCAGCCACACTCAATATGCGGAAGCCAATCTGATGTACAGACCGGGAGCGGGATTTACAGTAGGCGCAGCCGTCTTGTGGGGACAGCACGAGCTAAAGGATGGGTCACGCGGAGATGCTGTCAGGTTGAACTTCGTCCTCCAGTACGATCTCGTGAATCTCGGGAATTGGTGAAGGAATCAACTGCAGCCACGGGATGTAACGCGAGAAAATGTGTGGCGGAATCCCCGCTGAGCCAGACAATCGGCAGCTTCAGCCTTGACAAAGTGCTGGAGTCGCTTCAGCAGAGCAGCAGCAAGTAACGCTCGCTGGATGGAAGCTGAACCAACGTGACAGGCTGCACCCGTCGCAGCTGAATATCTGAATAGGGGGAAAACGTCTTGAGGCATCTTCTTCAATAACTTATGTTCGTGGAAGCGATGGCGGCTCGTTTACTGTGCGGAAGCAGTTTTCAATTATGAAAACTGACGGATGAAGGATGCCCTGGCTACGGATCACCGGACTTTGCCCTATGTGATTCGACCGGTTCGGTTATTCGACCTCCCATTCCTTCGGTCGCTTGCCCGGACCCGGCAGCGCCGGGAGACCACCCGCCTCCAAGAGCTTTATAGAGCTGAACGATGGACGTCAGTTGCCCACGCCGCGTGCGGGCCAACGAAAGTTCCGAGTCGAACAGACTGCGCTGGGCCGTCAGCACGTCAAGGTAGCTGGCTCGCCCTCCTAGATAGCGAGAATCGGCCAGAGTCAGAGCGGATTGCAAGGAGGCCACTTGCTGCTCCAGTGCAACGCGCTGCTCACCGGTCTTTTGGACGGTGATCAGCGCATCCTCCACTTCCATGAACGCGGTTAGGACGGTCTTTCTGTATTGGGCCACAGCCGCCTGGGCCTGGGCCTCCGTCGCCTTCGCCTGGTAGCCCAATGCCGACGCGTTGAAAAGTGGGCCGCTCAGGGAAGCGGCCCCTTTGAAGGTAGCGAACGGTCCGAAGGCAGCCCCTGAAATTTCAAGCCCGGCTCCACCCACCGCGCCAGTGAGTGCGAATTGCGGGAACCGAGCCGCCTGGGCCACGCCGATGTTGGCCGTTGCCGCCGCCAGGTCTTGCTCGACCTTCAGGATATCCGGCCGCCGTTGAAGAAGGTCGGACGGGAGTCCGGGCGGGACAGTAGGAGGAATCAATTGCTCGGTGAGACGGAGTCCTCTTGCGATCTCCGTCGGTCTCCGGCCAAGCAGGATGCTGAGCCGGTTTTCTACTTTGACGACTTGGCGCTCGAGATCTGCCAACAGCGCCGCAGTCCCTGCCCGTTCCGCCTGAAACCGATCGAGGTCGAGCTTCGGGATGCTGCCTTGCTTAAATCGAAGCTCGGATAGTCTGACCGTTTCCTCCCACGACTTGAGGGTGCGTTTGGTAATTTCCACCTCGTAATCCAATCCTCGGAGTTCGAAGTAGGCTTCGGCCACATTGCTAACCAATCCGAGGATCACCGCGCGTTGATTCTCCGATTTCGACAACAACTGCGCCCGGGCCGCTTCGATGGACCGCCGGATACGGCCCCAGAGATCAACCTCCCATTTGAGCCCGACATCAGCGCCTAAGTAGGATAGGCTCAACCCTCCGTCATTGCCTCCTAACGGAACGGCGCCGGGGCCGATTGGAAACACGTTGTTGTTCGTGTTCCGAAAACCGAAGGCTGTCCCTGAGTAATCCAGCGACGGGACCAGATCGAACTTGGCGATCATGAGCTGAGCCCGAAACTCTTCGATGTTGGCGGCGGCAATCTGCAGATCCAGGTTTTCCTCAACCGCCATGCGGACCAATCGCTGAAGCTCTGGATCCTTCAGCAGCTCCCACCAAGGGAGATTGGCAATGGACTCTGCAGTTGAAGCAGTCACTTTCCAGGATTCTGCCTTTGGAGTTTCGGGGCGGGTGTAGTCGGGGCCCATCTTACAGGCGGGCAGCAAAAATGCCACACTTGTGAACACTACCATTATATATAGGCGAGCAGTCACAGACCATACTGCGTGGAGCGCACGACGGGTAAGATACCCTCCTAGCTTCCGGGTTTCTTGCACGTCTCGCGTTTCACGCCTTTCACGCCCGTCTCGCCCATGGTTCATCTCAGTGCCCTCCTCCGTTGCTTCCGCCATCAGGTACAGTGGTTGGCGTCAGTGCCGGTCGCGGGATCGGAAGAGAAAAATCCCCATCGCCGGTCTTCCTGGGAGTGCCTGATGCGGGCCCACCCGGTTTTGGGTTCCCCTGTTGCCCGCCGCGGTGCGTCAGGTTTTCGACGACGTAGAAGCAGACCGGAATCAGGAATATGGCGATGAGGCTTGCAGTCAACATCCCGCCAAGGACAGTGAGACCGAGAAGGACTCTCCCGTGCGCTCCGGCTCCAGAAGCCAGGACCAGAGGGACGACACCGAGGATGAACGCAAACGCCGTCATGAGGATGGGGCGGAGCCGCAGTTTGGCTCCAGCCAACGCGGCATCTCTGAGCGACTTCCCTCCCTCATACTCAACCTTCGCAAACTCCACGATGAGGATCGCATTCTTGGCGGCCAAGCCGATAAGCATCACCAAGCCGATCTGGGTAAAGACGTCGTTCTCACTGGCTTCAGGCGCTACCAGTTTGAATAGCCACAACGTACCGAGTGCGCCGAGGACGGCGATTGGTGTCCCGAGGAGCACGCTGAACGGCAAGGCCCAGCTTTCATACTGTGCGGCGAGAATCAGGAACACAAACAACAGAGAGAACCCGAAAATCACGCTGGCCGGCACCCCTTCCGAAGCCGCCTTCTCCTGGAACGACATACCCATGTAATCGTACCCCATACCACCAGGCATAGTGGATGCGAACACATCCTCCAGCGCCTTCATCACCTGCCCTGAACTGTAGCCGGGTGACGCCCCCACGAGTAGCTGCGCAGAGCGATACCCGTTGTACCGCATGGTGAACTCCGGGCCGTGGAAGGTTTCCATGGTCACCAGCGCTGACAGCGGAACCATGTCGCCGTTGGCGTTCCGCACATAGAATTGCCCTACATTCTCCGCTTGGGTTCGGTACTCCCCCTCCGCCTGCACATAGACCTGCCAGATACGCCCGAAACGGTTGAAGAAGTTCACCATCACCCCGCCCATGAAAGACTGGAGCGTCTGATAGACATCGGAGAGATTCACTCCCTGTTTCAGGACTTTGTCGCGATCCACTCGGGCGAATACTTGGGGAACGTCGGGAATGAACGTCGTATCGATCCGTGAGATCTCCGGACGCTTGCGGGCCGCCTCCACAAAGCTTTCTGTTTGGGCCGAGAGGAATCCAATGTCCTTCCCCATCCGGTCTTCCAGAATGAATGTCACGCCGCCTGAGGTGCCGACGCCGGGAATGGCTGGCGGCGGAAAGAGGAAGGCTTTCGCCTCGGGCAACTCGGCAAGCTGCGCGTTGACCTTCTTGAAAATCGACGGGAGCTTTTCTTCGGGTTTGGTGCGTTCGTGCCACGATTTGAGCGTCACGAAAAAGAATGCGTTGTACGTGGTGCTAACTGTGCTCAGCAGACTGAACCCGACGATTGTTGTGGCATATTGCACGCCCGGCGTATTGTTCAGGATGGCCTCAATCTTTTTGCAGACTTCGTCCGTGCGTTGAAGCGACGAGGCGTTCGGCAGCTGGACGTTCAAATACACATATCCCTGATCTTCAGTCGGGATAAAACCGCTGGGCAGTTGCGTACCGAGCCAGCCGGATGCGACGGTGACCACGACCAAAAACAGCATCGAACGGCCGGCCTTACGAATCAAATGGTCACAGCCCTTCACATAGCCGTTCGTCGCACGCCCGAACCATCGGTTGAACCAACCGAAGAATGCGCCGAGCGGCCCCCTGGCCGGTCGTTTGGGTTGTAATAACAAGGCCGCCAACGCGGGACTGAGCGTCAGCGCATTGAACGCCGAGATCACGGTGGAAACGGCGATGGTGACGGCGAACTGCTGGTACAACTGACCGGTGATGCCGGGGATGAAGGCTGTCGGAACAAATACGGCCACGAGAATGAGCGCAATGGCGATCACTGGCCCGGACACTTCTTCCATGGCCTTGAGGCTCGCCTCTTTGGGCGACAGGCCGTGAGCGATGTGGTGCTCCACCGCCTCGACGACCACAATCGAGTCGTCTACAACCAAACCGATCGCGAGCACCAGTCCGAAGAGCGACAGCGTATTGATCGAGAAACCAAGTACCGGAAAGAGCGCAAACACGCCAATCAGCGAAACCGGCACCGCCAGAAATGGAATTAACGTGGCGCGCCAGCCCTGGAGGAAGAGATAGACGACGATGATCACGAGGACCAGCGCCTCGAAGAGGGTGTGCACAATCTCCTTGATGCCCTCCCTGACCGCCTGTGTCGTATCGAGCGAGGTGATATAGTCGAAGTCGGCCGGGAATCGCTCTTTCATCTCTTCCATCAGCTTCGTGGCGGCATCCATCGTCTGGATTGCGTTCGACCCCGGCAGCTGATAGATGGCAATGAGCGCGGCGGGCTTCCCGTTCATCCGGCCGATCATGTTATACATCTGCGCGCCCAGCTCGATGCGAGCCACGTCCTTCAACCGGACCATGGACCCGTCCTGGTTCGCGCGGATTACGATACTCCCGAATTCCTCTTCCGTCTCCAAGCGGCCTTGCGCGCGGACGCTGTAGGTGAACTCCTGCCCGGCGGGAACCGGCTCGGCGCCGATCTGACCGGCCGGGTTCACGGTGTTCTGGGCCTTGATGGCGCTCAAAATCTCCGGCACGGTGATCCCCAGCTTGGCGAGCTGATCCGGCCGCATCCAGAAGCGCATCGCATACTGGCCCGCCCCGAAAATCTGTACCTGGCCGATGCCCGGCACGCGGGTCATGGGATCGTTGATGTTGACGTAGGCATAGTTGGCCAGAAACGTGGCGTCGTAGGTGCCGTTCGGAGAATAGAGCGAGAACAGGGCGAGCGGACTGGTCGTGGATTTCTTGATCGTTACACCGAAATTTTTGACTTCAGCCGGCAGCTGGGATTCGGCCTGCGCATAGCGCATCTGTGCCAGGATCTGATCGTCGTTCGGTCTCGTGTTGATGTCAAAGTTTACGCGCAACGTCATCTGGCCGTTATTCGCGTTCACTGAGGACATGTAGAGCATGTTGTCCACCCCACTCATCATCTGCTCGATGGGAGTGGCAACCGACTTTTCAAGGGTGACCGCGTCCGCTCCGACATAGGTGGCTTGGAGCATGATCTCCGGAGGCGCGATGTTCGGAAACTCTGCGATCGGAAGCTGGACCATTGCGACAGCGCCGAGAATCACCATGATGATCGAAATCACCATCGCGACGATCGGACGATTGATGAAGAATTTGGCCATAGAGACGACGGGATCGAATCAGCG